>Ga0123354_10012044_pt1 | contig 13385 bp, 8 predicted proteins | sample TergutLab28metaG_2_FD_97872 | JGI IMG/M metagenome (GOLD analysis project Ga0123354, IMG submission 97872) | Labiotermes labralis P4 segment gut microbial communities from Petit-Saut dam, French Guiana - Lab288 P4 | ecosystem: Host-associated > Arthropoda: Insects > Digestive system > Gut ...
ATTGTTTACTCCAGAATTTCACTTTGTAGTAAGAAGGGGCAGACTCCCCATAAACTGCCACCATGCGTTCAAGTATCTCCTTTGGCTTCTTACCTTCTTTAGTAAGAAATTTTATAACTGGTCTTTGCTCCAAATCGAGCAGTTTCTTAGAAACCTCACACACAGGTTCATTTGACATGCTGTCACTCTGACAGTTAGAATCGCACTGAGCTGAGGCTGCATATGTGACACCTCAAGACATGTCCCAACATGCACAGACTTGTTTCAATCCACTCATTGCCTTCTTTCCTGCTTAGGTAGATGAATTATTGGACGTTCCTTGTAGCTTTACTCTTCCATGACCGCGGCACTAGAAGGGGGTGCCTTGTCAGTAGCACGCACCAGCTGCACTTTACCTCCGGGAAAGACCAAGTACCCATTTTACAGGAGGCTGGGTGGGTCCCAAGGTCGGTCTGGACGGGCGGAAAATCTTGCCCCCGCTGGGATTTGATCCCAGACCGTCCAGCCCATAGTCAGTTGCTAAGTAAATAAATAAAATATATAAATACATCAATAAAAGACTTAAATTAGCAAGCAATATGGCTATGGTTCTTGATGGTGAAATATTACACTTTCCATTTGTATAACTTTATAATCCTTTAGTATATGTAAATATGGTAATGTGTTTTGACATATGTATGTCGGTGTGAAAGGCTGCTGACTTGATGCCTAGTTGTACATTGGGTTGTTCTCACCACATGAACCACCTCTCCATGTTCAAAAAATTTTCAGTTAGCCACACAGGAGTTATTATAACACTGCCTGTTAACCTGCACTTCTGATTTCTGGGTGCTGCTGATGTTACTTTGTGCATTTGGTTGTGGGATCAATATTTGCTTTTAGCAGATGAGTGTTTATTTCTTTATGGATTGATTATGCTTTAATGTTTGGTCTGATTTCTTCATACATTTGTCAGTATGATTGAATGATATCTTTCAGTTAATTTTGTCTTTTTGTTTTCACAATAATTTAATGATATAAGTTACTTTTTTTATTTCTGATAGTGTTTCTGGCATAAGAAGTTTTGCAACAGACCAGTGGAAAAGAACTGTTAAGGGGAAAATTGTATTGTAAGGGACATACAAGTATAAACATGTTCTGGATCGATTTTGTATTTGGAACGCAAGCATTTATTCCGTAATATACCAGTTACGAAAGTCACAGATGTATATTGCACGGGCAACTTTAGTGTTAAGAGAAATTCATGAAATACATGTCATAATGGACCACCTAATCATGTGAGTCCAAAGTCATTTGTTTTTGACACAGGTGCACTTTCTTCACAACTGCCTCAGGGCTCTTTTTACACGCATAATCAGTGAAGTCAAGTCACAGCACTTTATCATGTACTGGAACAGATTGAGACCTGTGCTTGAAGTTCTGACCTTGCTGCGACATATATGTAATATGCCTCAGTGAAAAAGTGTGTAACAGAATCCGTGGGATTGGTCGTGTGCAAGTGATGAAGTGGTCCACAGGCAGTTACCAACAGGCATACAAGTTTAGCCATCAAGAGAAGAGTAATGGTTGTAAAGCCTGTTAAATGTATTAAATGGGAAATATTTGAATAAAAATCCCCCCAAAATGGACTTATATGTGAGGACCATATGTGCAGGAATATTTAATATTATTCTTGCAGGAGTTTTGGTAGAACATCAAATACTGACTTCTTCCATGGGACCACTTTGAATATGGGGAGTTCTTGTCAAGGGAACACCACGTTTGCATCTTGTATTTCTGTGGGTTTCTGGTTTTTGTCAAACTCATAAGTATGTGTACATGAAATCACCTAATATTTAACCTTTTGGCGCCGGAATTATTTTTTTAATTTTTAGCACATTCTGTATATAAAATGTGAATAATACAGGAACCAAATACGTTAGAATTATGAAACAAACTACATTTTGAAGAGAAAAAAATGGAGATTATATACCACATTTAAAATATTCAGTACCTATATTTGTTGAATAAATATATAAAATGCAACTTTAGAGGTTAGCGGTGCGGTACGACCACTATAGTTGACATTAGGCGTCAAAAGGTTAATGTTCTTTCTCTCCATTTTTAGAGTCACAGAAACTGTATCCAGGTTCGCTACATTATCTAGTTTGGTTGGGACTGCAGGATGTTAGCAGTAGCTACAAGAAGAATACCAGCCTGAAACCGGGATCAGATTTTCATTGCCAGGTGTTTGATGGTTTGCAGCTCAGCTGCAACAATTTGAATTGTGCTGGCACTGAAACACTCAACAGACTTGACATTGATGCTTTCCTGTATGCTGCAGGTAAAATTGATTTTGGAATTACCTTCCATGCTTGTTCTGATAGGTGTAATGTGGTACAACAGTTGTTTGTCATAAGTGTATTCAGTGAAGCTGAGATAAGTAAATATGCTTGCACGTAGTGTTGTCTCTGTAACAAATGATTTTCAGATACAGTGAATAAGTTGTGATATACAGTGACATTTTTGCCAGCCCCTTGCAAGTTGTTAAAAATCCATGTGATGGAAGAGTTGGGTGTTTCCCCTGTCCCTTTGTGCCAGCGGGGATTCAGACTGGTAGCAGAACCTACAGGCCTTAGCATTGAACATATCTGACCTTTTTTGTCTGGCCTTTAAAACTCAGTGTAGCTGCTGATGGCTGAAGTTGACTGTTGTTTTCAATTCCAAGGCCTGCACTTGCCAGGACAGCTTTTAAACTTTTGTCTGGGAAGAGTTACGTTTGACAGAGCATGGGTATCCCATTCATCTAGTGAAGGTTAAATGCAAAATTATTTATTAACTACTCTGGCCAGTACAACTGTCAACCTAAAGTTCTTGGGTAACGTTTTAAGTTTCCTGCCTGATTATATATATATATATATACACACGCACACACATTTGCTTAATTCTTCAGTTGTGTACATTTTTTGTGTGTAAACATTTTCATGTTTGGTAATAAGTGAAGGTTACCTGAGTTGAGGTCAGGACTAAAGCACTAGCAATAATTCTGTCTACAAGCACATGCTCAGAGTGCCCCTGGTTGCCCTTGCCGCATAAGCAGGAATGAAATCTTGTTTGAGTAATTCATCCAGTATTTTTCATCTGTTAGCCAGTTGGCAAACAGCAAATTCGATACTGCCTTTGTCTTACAGGAATAATTATGTGAAAGAAAATCTCTTGAATTCCATCTGTACTCACATGACACCATGTACAGTCAAACATGGTGAATTCTGGTTGCTTGCGGCCAGTAAATCTGGCATTGAAGTATGTGATTTTTAGGAATTTTCCAGTTGCTTTCATTGCATCTTGAACCTGTTACATGAGTTGTTGAATTCCTGATTTTGTGTTGTAAGCTGTGATTGCTTTTCTTAAGTAATTTGAAGATCATCTTCCCATTTTTAATTAATACATTTTACATCAAGGTGCAAGCAAGCAAACTGCAATGCTCAGATATGGTGCAAGAAATCAGGGGCAACACTTTTTTAATGCATTGTGACCATGTGACCATACAGTTTCCACTTTAATCACTAGATGGGGTGTGTAGCTTGCTGCCAGAATTTTTCCTTGCATGTGAATAATCCTCTTTGTTTTACAAGAGTGTTTTTTTTTCAAGCTGTGTAAAAATTGGCTGGTCTGGCAGTTCACTAATTAGCAGGTTTCCTGGAATTATAAGTGTTGATTATTCTACAGCAGGCATGCTCATTGGATCACTTCAAAGTTTTCATTTCTTCAATAATTGACAGTTAAAGATTAACTGAATATGTTGATTGTACAGGAGAATTATAATGCACAGAAAAGTACTGAGAAATGAGGATGATTCACTGTAGTTTGTGAAGTATATTATGCACTGGGTGTTTTGTGAACTTTTCATGATAGTAAATGTGTCTCCTTTTTTAGTCATATCCATTGGAGTGTTATAAAATTACACTTTGCAATACTAATAACAGAAGGAGTGTATGTGTAAACATAAAATTAATTTGCATTTTTGTAAACGTTGTTGCCATGGTAAAGCAAGAGGTATCACATATTCTGGGTGTATGTGTAGCCTCAGTTATCCAGCATGCAAAGCGCATGCACCGTTTTACTTTGTCATCTGTGGTGTGTGTGGCTGTACCATATTTTTCCACATCAAATAAATTGCATAATCTTCTGAAAAAAGTTACTACTGAACATAAAATATGTGTTTTGAATTTGTCCACAACTTTTGCTTGAAACATTTTTCATTCTAATAAGAATTCAGTGAGATACTCTCATGAATATAGATATGTAAAGTGCCCATTATTCTTGTGAGATTTTAATCAAACCTAAATTTTTTGATAGATTTTTAAGAAAGTATTGACGTGTCAAATTTCATGAAAATCCGTCGAGTAGTAGCTTAGTTATTCCAGTGGATGTGTGGACAGACAGACAGACAGTGACATGTCATGGCAAAACTATTAATCACTTTTTGCAGTTTTGCAAATGTGCCTAAAAATGTAGTTATGTAAAAAGAAGGTGATGAAATTAACCTTCAATGTTCATATATGTGCATGCACAAAAAAAACACCCCAAGAAATTTTTTTATGTATGTTTAAGCAACAAGGAAATTGACTGTGTTTGTAAGACATGTTGCATAATCTCTTGTTATTTTTCATAAAATTCCATTTATTTCATTCTTTTATTTTATTTTATTTTTTATTTTTTGTTCAAATAATACTAATTTTTTAAAACCATTTCATCAAAATTTAAAAACAGATTCAGTTGTTTGAAGGTTAACTATAGTTCGGAGATTGACAAGTTTGTACTGTATGTCCTGCAGTGTACGTCAGTTATCCTCTGAGTCCTGTAAAGGATGTTGGTATGTGAGAATTGTATCTTCATGAAGGATTATCCATGTTGGTTTTGCATTGCTTAATACTGTGTGTGTGTGATTTTCATTAAAATTTTCATTCCTTCATACATTCATTCATTCTGTTGTCTGTCTTATAAGAAGTGCATAGTCTCTTCTAAAGTGAGTTCTGCACAGAGTGTGACCTTGTGCTTCCTCTTTGAATTTCCAGTATCTTCTTTTATCCTTAAGATCATACAGTAGAGATTGAAATTTTGTACCCATTAATATTGAAGTCAACCCATGCTTTTGTATCATTGGTTTTTCAGTGTTTTGTGCTAACGCAACACAAGAAGAGCAGCAGGCTGCTGGATACTGGAGTTCTGACAGGCCTGTTACCCTACCAGCAAACATTACAGAGCAGCTGTGTACTGTCAGTCAGACCAAATGGTAGGTTGTTGTAATTGATAAAGAAAATAACCGTAGGAACCAGACATGGAATTAGGCGTATGTTGTGGGATTGCCAGACTTTAATGACCTCAATTTTTGCCTTAGGTGGACAGCAGCTTATAAGGTTTATACAAACCAAGCTAAAGGGGATCTTGGTGAGCTCCGACAGACATTACAGAGAGGAATAGAAGTAGTTAGAGTACTTGGAAACCATGGATTGGACATCAGACTGATAGTTCATTTGGCACGAACCTTCGAACGGCGGGTAAGCATTGCAATTTCTGCCTTGGGGATCCAGACATCCTTTTTTTGACACCCACCAAAACATTTTCTGGTTTTTTATTTTCAAAAAATCAGAAGTTCTCTGAATATTTTGATATCAAACATGTTGACTTATTTATTTCATCTCAGTTTAAATAAATATTTGAATGTAACGCATTTTGTAATTTTTTTTTTTTTTTAATCATCACTCACTGGTTAACCACAATTCATGGTGTACATTTATCTCTTAGATTTACTGTAGCTGAAAAGCCAGAATTCCTGACAGGTGATCTGCATGTCCTAACAGAGGTACAGAACCATGGTAAATATTTGATCAAAGAGGGGAAGGTAGTGATCACACAACTGTCATGTGGGATAAAGTCCTGATATTGATACCAGTCTATTAACAAAACCTCATCCAACACAGAAAAAATGAAGCAACTCCACCTAATTGATTCTGAGAAATGTATACTGAGACTAGTTGAACATAGTGATGTGGGAAGGTGTGTGCCCATGTTTAATAAACCGTCTTACTAACTTTAATGTTAGTGTGACCGTGTGTCATTGATATAATAATATAAACAGCCGACTAGATGCAACAGTGATAATTTTGTTAACAATTTCAATCATCTCAACATGTTTCGTGTGATAATTTCGCCCATCCTTGGGAGCACTAGACTGTGTTTACAGCTTGTGGTATAAAGCACCGACGATGCTTCATACCACAAGCTGTAAACACTGTCTAGTGCTCCTGGGGATGGGCGAAATTATCACACGAAGCATGTTGAGCTGATTGAAATTGTTAACAAAATTATCATTGTTGCATCTAGTCGGCTGTTTATATCATTATGTCTTACTAACCACTGAAGTACTTTTAAATGAAGGGTTAATTTTGTGTACCATAATTTGTGATGTATAAAATGAATGGAGCAGCACCGGTAGGTGTATCATCATGGTCGAGTTTTCGTATGGCGTGTAATGTGAAGAGCAGTTGTGTTTTTAATACTTTGTACTGTGTAGTTGACATACACATCCATTTTTTTTTTGTTGGTGCTAATTTATTTGCATCATTTCCAGGTAGGTAACTCATTCTACTTTGGAAGCAGGTTGTTGTTCAAAGTAAGCTTTTAAATATTTTGCTTCATTTCAAAGGCATCAACACTGTCTGCTCGAACAGAGGGCTCTAGTGCCTTACATGCGATAGAAGCCAGAGCATTATTATTTTGGACAGCAGCATTACCAATGTTGGAAAGACTTCAGCGCAACCAGACAGTACGTGCTCCTCAAACAAGACTGTTTGAGTACCAGGGGTAAGTTCTATTGCTTTATTCTCTTCTTTGCCCTTTTCATCACACAGTTTATTGTCTTTCTTAAGATTCTTCAACTTCTGCTTTTACTATTTCTTTAATGTTATAAATTGGATGTGCAGAGCATTTTTACCATACATATAACCATCAAAGAATTGCAATGAACAATAAAGCTGTAAGTGACTAAACTGCAGGGCTGGTTGCCCTCTGAATGACATTTGAGGCTGTAGGTGAAGTCCCAAACTTGAAGATTGTGCTGTGCATATAGTTTGTGAGCACAGTTCAAGGTTCCATTCTGCAGATCACACCTGCCTGAACATACTGGAAGTGTGCGTTATCTGTCTCTTGTTAAGTGGACAGTTATGTAATCTTACATAGCATACTATTTTTTTCTATCACTGGCAGTGAGGCAGCTGATGTTTCTGTCAGGGATCTCACTTCCAAGGTAACTTTTCATTTCTTGTTTTAAGTTAGTACTTTTCATTTGCCCACCCATCGGTGTGTTTTGGCTATATGGCAAAGGAATTGAGGATTGTATTTGAGGCAGTGTATGTTTGGTGAAATGAGTGGTGCACCCATAGGAACATCATCATTCTGCCCATTGCAGCAAGTTTGTTGTAAATCTGTTGTAAGTCATCCACACCTGTCTGATGCATAACCACTTTACTGGAGCCTACTTCAGGATGTGTCGTCTGTAGTGTGTACTGAAACGTTAACCTGTCTTAGTTCACTGACGTATTAACTGACAAGTTCACTTTCGACTGATGTGCACTGTCAGTCACATGCTGTGTGATGATTGTTATGTCTTGAGCCAAGTTTATTCTGACCATTCACACCAGCTTGTCTCTCATAATTATAGTATTATTTGAGACCTACTTCATTAACACTGTGAGGATAATATGTATGGCTGGATGGTTCAGGGTTCTAAACACAGTGGGGACAAGATACTTTCTCTTATCCACATCTGTCCAGACTGACCCTGGATCCCACCCAGCCACCTGTACATTGTGTACCAGGGCTGCTTTGTGCGAGTAAAGTGGCCAGGGTCTGCCATCGACCATCCACTCCATTCATCACTGAGGTTAAAAATGAGTGGAGCCATACCTCTATTCACCTTCCATGACTGCAAGGTAGATTACAGGGGGACAATAAATAGTAAGGTCAACTCAGGACAGATGAACATATGAGTTTTTTATCAGAAGGTAGGGGAGGCAGAAAATAAACACACGCAAAGTGAAAAACAAAATGTAATTTCGCTGGAAGTTTTCCTTGTGACATACATTTACTTGTGTTATACGCAAAATGTTGAAGTTTTGGCATATCACCGTCGAGTACTGTGAAGTTACCTATTCCTTCAGTCTTCGCATGGCATGTGATCCTATGTATGGAATTGTAACTGAAGGGACATATTTGTTTCAGAAAGCACTTCTTTGTTTTCTAGGAAAGAACTGTCAAATGCTGAAATGAGTGCCCTTATAGAAGAGTGTCGATTCTTTTTGGCTTGCCAATTAATGAAGGAAGATAAACATGAAAAAGCAATTGAAGCATTTCAGCAGTTAAAGTCACCATATGCTTCCTTTTATCAGGTATGTAAGTACAGGATTGACCCATGGGAACCCGACATCTTTTGAATGGGTAGTACTCAGTATGTAGGCTGAGGGGGGGGGGGTTTCCTTTGGGCGTATTTGAAGTCGCGTGTTTATGCACACAAACCCCGTATGTTGAATGGTTTGAAGGAAGCCTTCCATTGGGAGATTCGTCCAATCGGTCATCAGTTGTTGGCCCATGTCGTGGACGATTTTAAAAAAGGGCTTGAAAACTGCATCCAAGAAGTCGGTCGTCATCCTACCGATATTTTTAAAACTTAACCATCTACTATGGCATGTTTTAAGCTTTAATTTTGTATAAATAAATGTGAATTTACTTGAAAAACAGCTGAGTACTGTTTATTTTAAAGATGTCAGGTTCCCGTGGGTCACCCTGTATAACATTATTATTAATTGGCACAGCATACTGCTGGCTGTTGTGAAGTGGATACCATATATTTCTTTAATGTAATGATTTTGGTAGGTGTTTTCAAGCATTATGTAATAGACAGGCATGGCCTTGCATTAGTTTTTCATAGTGCATTGGAAGTTATATTGCATTTTAATCTGAAATCTGGTTATGATAAATGTTTATGTAAGCTGTGAGACTGAGGAAATTGCATATACTGTAATGTTTCTTGTATGCTTTTCTTTTGTTATTTTAATGAGTGTAATTATCAAAGAGACCAAAACTCCTGTAAATATAATGTCTCTGTCCTATAGAAGCTAGCATAAATATCTCTATCTCTCTCACACACACACATGCACACACTCTCTCCCCCCTTCTCTCTCTGTAATTTCATGATTACTTCCTACAGAAGCACTTTTGTGGTATTTTATTTCTTGTATGGGAATGTATGATATTATTCTTTATGGATATAAATGTATTGCTGCTTGGTAGTAATTAAAATTATGGGAACCATAATTGCCATGCTGTCTTGTTGAAGACAACACTTTTCCTTCCCCGTGGTGTGGCATACCCTAGCAGATGTTCTACACAGAATATGATGGAAGATAAATTAACAGAAATTAATAATATGAATGACATAGTAAGGATTGCTTTTGTGCTTTGTAATTGGTGTGTGCTCACTGTGTGAAGTGAGCATCTGCTTATATTGGGCTGCCTTGTCATGTGATTCCATTGCACTTTCCTGAGAAGTAGAGTTGGGGTTTAAAACTTCTTTGTATTATTTATGTATATGTTTATATGATATTCTTTTGTTCAGAGAAATGAATGGTTAGAACATGTACTGTAGTTGTTTGAACTGCTTCATTGGTATTCACAGAGTTTTTCTGTGATTAACTGTCTGTTCCTACTTACTATATCACAGAAAACTTCTGGGCACAGTGCAGCATGATATTTCTGTTGTCTGTGTAATCTGTAATTCTTACACTTCTCAGAAGATCTTATCTGCGGGTAGTTTTGTTTCTTGAGGCATTTTTGGTGCATTAATGTCATAATTTGTGGTGTAGAAACACAGATTTAATTTTAAGTTGCTGCTGAATAGGCTAGTTTGCCTAAAGTGGTTGTTTGTCACAAGATTATGATGACCACATTTGTTTATGTGATAAAACCATCACTTTTTTAGTGTATGTAATCTTGAAGTGTTTGCTGTTTTGCAGGCTACAATCTACAAGAAATTGGCAGCTGAAGAACTAGAAGATCAACACCGTGAAATGATCACTAGTGAGATGCGTTCCCAGCACATTATTCTGCTTACAAAAGCTAGGGAATGCTATTATCTGACACTGGACAGACTCCGGAGTCCTGGTGTAGATGCAAAACATCCACTGAATGCTGAACTGAATAGTCACATAGAAGAAATTGAAAGTCAGCTGAGTCGTATTGATCCAGATGTGATGTTGGTAGGAGGAGATGGTAAGTTAACGTGTATTGCTCAGTGACGTTCAAGAGAAATGTTATCCCAATGAAGTTTTAGACAACACACTTTTCATTATGTTGATTAAGGGCAGCAGCACTTCTGCTCATTAGATGAGTAATTACTGTAGGTGATAAGTCAGCCGTACAGTTTTAGTCCAGTTTTGAGCTAAGACTTTGTCTTTGTGTGGGTGTTGACTTTGTTTACAGACTAACTAAAGCTGTAGAGATTTATAACCATAGTTCTTTTTAGAATAGAAAGTGTGTGTAAAGTTGGATTACAGCATTAATCACTTGTAATTCATTTAACCAAAAAAGTTCTCTCTTTCTTTCTTTCATTTTCTTTCTTTTTTCTTCACCCCCCCTCTCTCTCTCTATCTCTCTCGCTTTTTTTGGGGGGGGGGATGTGGTGGTGGGGAGAATGGCATGTTTGAGTCTGCTGGGATGTGACTCTCGTGACAAGCCACATTGCTTTAATCTCTCCAGTCAAATGATGGAATTGTTCCTTCAACTAGATCATAACCATTTCATCCCACTTATTTCTAATTCATATTCGCTAGATCCAATCATTCAGTGCTGTATATTTGTGCATTAGTGAGAAAACAGTTGAGTCATTAATAGATATGGCAGCAAAACCAACATGTACTCATACGTGTATGGAAGTTTATTATAAACATGTTTTGGCCACTTACATGGCTATCCTCATGGAGATACATTACAGATGGATTCATTGAGATACTACAGACATTTGTGAACCAGTGTGCAGATGTGAAATACTAACTTTTTAAAAAGTACATGATTTAAAATATTAAAGTTTAAAATGCAGATGAAATATTTTGTGATTCATTCTAGTGGGTAACAACTGACATCTGTAGCAAGGAGGTAGTGTGTTACTGTCCTGAAAGGAAAGAAAGAAGTGTGTGTAAGAGGTTATTGATAATACATTGGTAGGTAAAAATTATATAGTATGATATGGAGATGAAAGGGCTGTCAGTGAAAATGTACCGAGCACTGGAATGTTGGCGCAACTGGTTCAGCAAGCCACTCATCACACAACAGACAGGAGAAAGGTGGTTGGGGATCATGCACATGCATGAGTGAGTTGTATATCGTAATTGAGATCAAAGAGGGGTTAGTCTTCTGGGGTTGTTCATTAATGATGGTATTGCATCATTGGAAAAGTTGAATGTAGAATTTCTCTAATGACATAATTTTTCAACCTGTGTGGGCTGGGTGTAGTAGGGACATAGTGATGGGTGTGAGTCCTTATTCATGCTTATCATGAAGAATATAGAGCACATATGCAGAGTGGGGGTTATTGGATGTAATATATCAGATATGCTCTTTATATGTCGTTTGGAACAACAATGGTCGTATTACATCAGTGATTTAATAACTGTATAATTTAAATCCACCTGAAAATGACAGTTTTCTTGTTGAAATGTCCAGAGGACTTCCACATTTTATAAAGGGAATGTGTTTTGATTATAGTTGTAGATATTGTTATATCACACCATGTAGCTGTAAATTTTATCATGTAATGGAAGTGTTGTGTCACTTTTCTTGCACAGAATACTTGGCTTCCTGTTTTGTTCATTATTCAGCACAGCAACTGTAGCTTACATGCCTGTGTAATGTAAAGGCATTGAAAAATGATGGTACCGGGGTGCTGATAAGTCCTGAGCCTGACCAGGAAGGAAACAAGCTCGGAAGCATGTCAGGGACGTGTGCAATTTCAAGAGCATCAAGATGCGAGCTGTTATCAAGTTTTTTTTTCCTGCAAGGTAAGGCGCCGAAGGAAATTCACGTCATTCTGACAGAAATGTGACCTTGTTTCCTTCCTGGTCAGGCTAAGGACTTATCAGCACCCCTGTACTTGCCTGTTTTCGCCTATGGTGCAGCACACATAACATTGCTATAGTTCATAGTTGAATGTAAATTAACAGCTGTTCTTCCCAGCAGCTCAGCAACAGTACTGAATTACATTGCTTTTAAGTTACCCTGTATTTGTTAGCAGTCAATCGAAATGAGTGCGATGGCATGTCTGATGACAGTGTGTCATCAGCTCCTTCTGGTGGCGAGAACTTGAATAACTCACTGGCTGGACTTGGCACCAGCTTGTATCCTCAGCACGGTTCATTTCTCCACCTGACTGCACGGTATCGAGGAAGTGCTGGCGGTCAGAGGCATAGTTCCACTCCATACAGGAGCAATATTCACAAACTGGAAAGCTCTGACATTGCCATGGATCATCATCCACGGAGAACTGTAAGAGGTTATGACATCTGTCTTTGTAAAATTTAATATTTTAGAATCATTAGTAAGTAGGGTTGTATATTCAAAGTTTTCATGTTGGTAATGAAATGTGTGGTTGTACAGAAGTGTGCATTTGTATATGTGACATTGTTGCAAGGTATTGGGTGTGGTTTTTCTCTCTCTCTCTTTTAGTTAGTGTTTCAAAATATAGTTACAGGGAAGTGAGCATTAATTTGGTGTATACCTTCTGATAGTTAACTGTTTATAAATTTGTGGGGTATTCAGTTCTGTTTTAGTATGAAACTTACGAGGGTTGGAATTTTAATTGTGGCAACGCTGCAGTAACTTTTGATACAGCACACCTACAGTGTTCAAATTTTCACAGACCCTCGATGTACTCCCCAACGTTATGTAGAACATGTTCCCAGTGATGAGGGAGTCACATGATGCCTTTGGCAGCCTCTGTTTTGTTGATGGTCCGGACAGAGCGGCCTACAGCGTCAATAATGTCTGGTATAGTCTTGAAGCGCCTGCCGCATAGGGGTTCTTTCACTTTGGGTATCAAATCAAAATCACAAGGGCCGATGTCTGGTGAATATAGGGGATGGTACAGCACCTCCCATTGCCATCTCGCCAGTAACTGGTTCACTATGCCAGCGACGTGCAGCCAAGCGTTGTCGTGCAGAATGATTGGTGTGTTTTCACCGAGAAAGTGTGGTCTCTTCTTCCGCAACGCACGGCGCAGATGGTGCTCGAAGAAATCGGCGTAGTACTGGCCTGTGACTGTCGTATGCTGGGGCACAGCATGTGTGAGAATGATG
>Ga0123354_10012047_pt1 | contig 13384 bp, 11 predicted proteins | sample TergutLab28metaG_2_FD_97872 | JGI IMG/M metagenome (GOLD analysis project Ga0123354, IMG submission 97872) | Labiotermes labralis P4 segment gut microbial communities from Petit-Saut dam, French Guiana - Lab288 P4 | ecosystem: Host-associated > Arthropoda: Insects > Digestive system > Gut ...
GCGCTGGATTTTTATGTCGAATTAGACGATAATGATATTTGGTGCGCGCTTAAAGCTTGGGAAAAACATCCCGATAAAGTGTTGTCTTTGTTAAGTCAGGGATTGCTGCATCGAAGTCTGTTCAAAATAGAAATGAGTCCGGCGCCGATTGCTCAAGATATCATACGGGAAAAAACGGCAATGTATGCCCGTACCTACCGGTTGTCGCAGGAAGAATCCTCCTATTTGCTTTCTACCAATGCGATTACCACCGATATGTATCGCGAAGAAGACGACAGTATCGCTATTTTATATAAAGACGGAACAATCAAAGATATTTCCGAAGCATCGGATATGCTTAATATTCAATTACTTTCAAAAAAGGTTATGAAGTATTACCTCTGTTTTTTGCGAGATTCAAAATAATTTCCGTACTTTGCCCTAATTTTTAACTACGAATTCACATAAAATGGAGCTAAGCGCTAAACAAATTGCCGGCATTCTAAACGGAAAAGTTGAAGGAAACGAACAGGACACAGTTGACAGTTTCTCCAAAATTGAAGAAGGGAAGCCCGGAACACTTACTTTCTTAGCAAATCCTAAATACATTCATTATATCTACGAAACAAAAGCGAGTATTGCTTTAGTAAATGTAGATTTTTCGCCCGAAAAAGAACTTCCGGAAACGTTGACGTTAATTCGTGTAGCGGATGCCTATCGTGCGCTGGCTACTTTGTTTGCATTGGTTGAACAATCGAAGCCGAAAAAAACGGGCGTCGAATCGCCGGTTTTCATCAGTCCTTCCGCTTCTTTTTCGCAAGAGGGAATATACATCGGCGCTTTTTCCTATATTGGAGAAAATGTTCGAATCGGGAAAAACGTTGCCATCTATCCGCAGTCGTATATTGGCGATAATGTAATCATCGGAGACGACACAATTATTTATGCCGGAGTAAAACTATATGCCGGATGCCGGATCGGACAGCGTTGCATCATCCATTCCGGAGCTGTCATCGGGTCGGACGGATTCGGATTTGCTAAAGAAGGCGAATCATACAAGAAAATCCCGCAATTGGGAAACGTTATTGTCGAAGACGATGTTGAAATCGGCGCCAACACAACCATTGACCGCGCGGTAATGGAATCGACATTCATACGCCGAGGCGTGAAATTGGATAATTTGATTCAAATTGCTCATAATGTTGAAATTGGAGAGAATACAGGTATAGCGTCGCAGACTGGAATTTCCGGTTCTACCAAAGTAGGAAAGAATTGCATGATTGCCGGTCAGGTGGGTTTGGGCGGACATATCACGATTGGCGATAACACGAACATTGGAGCTCAATCAGGAATAATCAGCAATATTGAAGGAGGAAAAAATATACAAGGATCTCCTGCCATCGACGTAAAGAATTTTTTCCGTTCCAGCATCGTCTTTGCAAAATTGCCGGACTTATACAGAAACTATAATCAATTACAAAAAGAATTTGATATGTTTAAAAAAGAAATAAACAAAGAGAAATCGGAATGAAAGTAAATATGAAACAATGCACGTTGAAAGAAAGCTTTTCGTTGAAAGGGAAAGGATTACATACCGGCTTGGATATTGAAATCAAGTTTAATCCCGCACCTGAGAATCACGGATATAAAATCAAACGGATTGATTTGCCGGAACAACCGGTAATAGATGCTTTAGCTGAAAATGTAATAAGCACAAATCGCGGAACGGTTTTATCTAAAAACGAAGTTCAAATTTCAACGGTAGAGCATGCATTAGCTGCTTTATATGCTTATAAAATAGATAATTGCTTAATAGAAGTCAATGCGCCTGAATTTCCAATCTTAGACGGAAGCGCTATTATTTATGCGAACGAAATTGAGCGGGTAGGCAAAAAAGAACAGGAGGCAGAGCGGGATTATTATATTGTCAAAAACAAAATTGAAATCAAAGACGACGAAACCGGTTCGTATATTGTAATACTTCCGGATGATGAATTTAGAGTAAATGTACAAATAACTTTTGATTCTGTTTTTCTTGATAATCAGTTTGCTACGTTAGATCATCTGAAAGATTTCAAGAAAGAGATCGCCGCCTGCCGAACCTTTGTCTTTGTTCGTGAAATCGAACCTTTGTTGCAACGCGGCTTAATCAAAGGCGGCGACTTGGATAACGCTATCGTTATTTACGAGCGGCAAATCAGTCAGGAATCTTTGGACAAATTAGCCGACACAATGGGAGTCGCTCACAAAAACGCCTCTGAGCTCGGATACATTATGAATAAGCCATTGGTTTTTACTAATGAGCCGGCGCGGCATAAACTGCTGGATGTCATCGGCGACATAGCTCTGATAGGCAAACCTATTTTGGGACGGATTTTAGCTACCTGTCCCGGGCATAAAATCAATAACCAGTTTGCCCGTATTATCCGCAAAGACATTAAATTGAATGAGGTGCAAGCGCCGCTGTATAATCCCAATCTTCCTCCTTTATTAGACATCAACCGGATAAAAGAATTGCTTCCGCATCGTTATCCCTTTCTTTTTGTAGAAAAAATAATTGAAATAGGAAATAAACATATTGTGGGAATTAAAAACGTATCGGTCAATGAACCTTTCTTTCAGGGACACTTTCCGGGAGAACCGGTCATGCCGGGCGTTTTGCTGGTAGAAGCGATGGCGCAGACTGCCGGCATATTAGTGATGAATCCTCTGAAAGAACCTCAATTGTACTCTACCTACTTTTTAAAAATCGACAATGTGAAATTCCGGCAAAAAGTTGTTCCGGGCGATACGTTGATTTTCCGTGTAGAGCTAATGTCCGAAATCCGCCGTGGAATTGCCGAAGTTAAAGCCTATTGTTTTGTGGGAGAAAAAATTGTATGCGAAGCTGAATTAATGGCTCAAGTGGTTAAAAATAAACAAATATAAAATATGAATCAACAACTAATGTCCAACATACATCCGGAAGCTGTAATCGGTAGAAACGTAACTATCAGTTCGTTTGTAACAATTGAAAAAGATGTTGTCATCGGAGATAACACTTACATTCATCCGAATGTAGTAATTATGAATGGCGCTCGAATAGGAAAAAACTGCCGGATATTTCCCGGCGCCGTTATTGCAGCAATTCCTCAGGATTTAAAATTCCGGGGGGAAGAAACTACTGCCGAAATCGGCGATAATACGACCATCCGAGAATGTGCAACAGTTAACAGAGGGACGGCGGCGAAAGGTAAAACCATCGTAGGAAGCGATTGCTTGCTAATGGCTTATACTCATGTAGCGCATGATTGCCTGTTGGGCGATTTTGTCATTTTGGGAAATACAACTCAATTAGCCGGAGAAGTGGAAGTCGGCGATTACGCCATTTTGAGCGGCGGCTCGCTGGTGCATCAGTTTTCCAAGGTTGGGATGCATGCCATGACTCAAGGAGGTTCAAAGGTGAGCAAAGATATTCCGCCGTATATCATTGCCGGACGCGAACCGATTATGTATTCGGGTGTTAACATCGTAGGATTGCGGAGAAGAGGATTTGACAACGAAAAAATTTCAGCCATTCAAGAGATTTATCGCGTTTTATATCAATCCGGTATGAATAATAAAGAAGCTGTGAAATGTATTGAAGAAAATACTCCGGCATCGAAAGAAAAAGAAATTATTATTACCTTTATAGCCAATTCTCAACGGGGAATTGTGAGAGGATATTTAGAGTAAATTATGAAATATGAATTTTTATAAATGTAAGTTATGATTTATAAATTTGTTATATTATCCGATGAAGTAGATGATTTTAGACGGGATATACTTATTGATTCCGATGCTACTTTTTTTGAACTGCATCAAGCTATCTTGGAATCGGTCGGATTCACCGGCGATCAGATGACTTCTTTTTTCATCTGTGATGAAGATTGGAATAAAGAGCGGGAAATTACGCTTGTAGAAATGGACACCAGTTCGGAAGAAGATAACTATGTCATGGATTCCACGCGGTTGAGCGATTTGGTGGAAGATGAGCGGCAGAAATTATTGTATGTTTTTGAATATCTTACCGAGCGTTCATTTTTCATGGAATTGCGGGAAATTATTACCGGAAAATCAAAATCGAAAGCCGAATGTGTGTTGCGGCACGGGAATCCGCCAGCTCAAACCACTGATTTTGAAGTGTTGGATGAACGGTTAAACACACGTATAGCAGCTACAAACCATCATTTGGAAGATGAATTTTATGATGACGACGATTTTGGAATGGATGATTACGACGACGAAGATTTAGATAATTTGAGCGAAGGAAATCCGTTCGACGATTATTAAAAACTATTTTCGATTTATTCCCATTTTCACCCTTTTGGGGGATTGACACGTAAAGTTAAGGATAGTATTTTTGCAGCGGATAGTTACAAATTTATAAATCTAATTAAATTCAAACAGTATGAAAACAAAAGTTTTAATTGCGTTATTCTTGCTAAGTACAATTTCGGTACTGCGTGCTCAAGATGTTATTGTTAAGCAAAATGGTGATGAAATACAGGTAAAAGTCACCGAAGTGGGTATCAGTGATGTCAAATACAAAAAATACGGGAATGAATCCGGTCCAACTTACGTAATTGCCAAGGCAGACATATTCATGATAAAGTATGAGGGCGGAACGACTGAAGTATTCAAACAAACGCCATCCAATACCAATTCTTCCGTTCAAAACGACAGACAAAGCAATATCAACAGAGAACCCAGAAGCAGTAGAGAACCCAGAAGCAGCAGGGCAAGCGGCAACAATGGACAAAATATCAATAATAATCGCGATTATCAAGATCAATATCCAACGCAAACAGGACAGCATTCAGCGCAAAGCGGCGGGTATCGGCATCTATATCCGGGACTTTCATTTGGGCTTTCATTTTTATATCCCGGCGTCGGACAATTTTATAACGGACAAATAGGTAAAGGAGTTGTGATGTGTGTTCTCGCTACCGGTTCGTTAGTTACAATGGTAGGTGTCGCAGGCAGTACCGATGCAAATGGAGATATATCTGATGGTCAAGCAGTTGCAGTAGGCGCTGCTGCATTGGTATATGCGGCTACTTGGATTTGGGGGATGATAGATGCTCCGATTGCTGCCGGCGCTATTAACCGCAGGAATCAAGCCCTCAGTTGGAATTTGGGAAAAGACCGCCATTTGTCGATTACTCCTGATGTAATATCTTCCAATTCATTAGGAATGAAAACCAACTATCAGGCTCCGTCGTATGGTTTGTCTTTAAAATTAGATTTTTAGCGCACAAAGCATTAACAATTATAGCAATTCCGTTCAAATGAAGACTTTAGTTGTTTTATTGGGTCCGACAGGCGTTGGAAAAACAGAAATAAGTCTGAAATTGGCGGAATTTCTCGGTTCGCCCATTCTTTCCGCCGATTCCCGGCAACTGTATAAAGACTTAGTTATCGGAACGGCGGCTCCTACGAAAGAGGAACAGGAGAGAGTCAAGCATTATTTTGTCGGAACACTTCAAATAGCTGATTATTACAGCGCCAGCCAATTCGAAGAAGACGCAATCGCTCTCCTTGACGATTTGTTTCAAACCCACGAAACGATCTTGATGTGCGGAGGTTCGATGCTGTACATCGACGCCGTGTGTAAAGGGATTGATGAAATTCCGACTATCGACAAAACGCTTCGAGCCGATTTGAGAGACCTGTATAACAAAGAAGGAATCGATCCGATTCGTCAGCGCCTTCAATTGTTAGATCCTGTTTTCTACAAGCAAGTCGATTTGCAAAACCATAAACGGGTGATTCATGCTCTGGAAATTTGCCTGATGGCAGGAAAACCGTATTCATCGTTTCGAACCGGCAAGATAAAGACCCATCCTTTTCGTATTCTCAAAATCGGGTTACAAAGAGAAAGAGAAGAGTTATGCGACCGGATTAATAGCAGGGTAGACAAAATGATAAAACAGGGACTGTTGAAAGAAGCTTATTCCTTCTATCGCATGCGGTATTTGAATTCGCTGAATACCGTCGGCTATAAAGAGCTCTTTAGATATTTTTCCGGCGAATGGACACGGGAGTTCTCTATTGAAAAGATCAAGCAGAACACCCGCATCTATTCCCGGAAACAAATGACTTGGTTTAAGCGCGACAAAGAAACCCGATGGTTTCATCCCGATCAGTTGGGGGAAATTAAGGATTATCTCAAGGTTGGGACGGCTGGTTAAAAAGCCAAAGCGCCGCTTCCGGTCCCATATTAAACAACAAATCGATGATACTGAGATTCGCCTGAAAACCGCCTTGCTTTACTTCAAACACCTGATAATACGGACGTAAATCCTGCATCAGCGATGTTTTTTTCGGATGAATGGCTTCCCGCAAATCCAAAACGTCCGCCGGAGGATAAAAAACATACTCGGACGAATAGGAAACTGCAGGCGAAATATTCAGCAAAGAACAGACCAATTCCCTTAGTTCTTCATTGAAGTCAAATAAAAATCCGGCAGGCTTTTCGTAAAACGGACGAAAATCGTCTTCGTAATATTCAAAAAAAGGAGTGGAATTGTAAGCCGACACAATGGCATGCCAATGCAGATGGCGCCAATTGCCGTGTTCGGCAATGCGAATGTCTTTCGTCGGACATTTCAACGAATCGGGTTTGACAATCGGAATACTCAATGTTTGACAACCGTTGGCGGAAGCGATGACGCAACGGTTGCGATAGGTTTGCTTGATGTAGTTACAATGCGCCTCAATCATCGCCTGCGGATGCCGGCACATCTGAACATAATATTCTACCGGAGCCAGATAAGCTGTTGATAGAAGGACAGCGCTTATCATTTCCAAAGATTATTCCTTACTCGGCAATCTAAAAATCCGATTCCAGCGAATTCCTCCGTCAAACAAGTCGCGGTCTTTGTCGGTCGACAACCAAATCAAAATCGGCTTCCCTACGATATGGTCTTCCGGAACAAATCCCCACGAACGCGAATCCTGCGAATTGTGCCGGTTATCGCCCATCATAAAGTAATAATCGTACTTAAAAGTATAGGTAGTTGCCGGACTTCCGTTTATCAGTATTTGATTATCTTTTATCTGCAAGGCATTACCTTCGTATGCTTCAATACAGCGGGAATAAAGCGCCAGATTCTTATCATTCAATTCAACAGTCGCTCCTTTCCGGGGAATCCAAATCGGACCGTAATCATCGCGCGACCAGCCTAAAGAATCAACATACGGATACAAAGTATTGACTTCTTCTCTAAAAATATTACCCGGATCGATATGAATCGAGCGCGCCCAACCGTTTTTTTCCAATTTCTGTAAAGCGCTTTTTGTTAATGGAAACAAATACACCGGATTAAATGAACCATCCGCATTTCTTTCTATTCCAACTCTTTCTATATAAGAATCCGCATCCTGAGGCGGTCTGTTTAACCAGTATCGATCTTCCATACTGACGTCTAATGTTCTAAATTGCCTATCAGAAAAAGGATTACCTTGTGTCTCTACGAAGTAATTGAATTGAACGTTTTTAGGTAAAGGTAAATGTGTTCCATTGATATAAACTTCATTACTGATGATTTGAAGCGAATCGCCGGGCAAACCTATACATCGTTTGACATAATTTTCCCGCCTGTCGACCGGACGATAAACAATGTCGCCAAACTTATCTTTATCCGACCAGACGCGTTCTCTCCCATATACTCTTACCGAGTAGTAATAATCCTCGCTCGACGGACTTTTTAATGCAACCGTATCTCCTGCCGGATAATTGAAAACGACAATGTCGTTACGTTTCACTTCTCCCAAGCCTTTCAGTCGTTTGTAACCCCAACGAGGCCATTCGATGTATGATTTTGTATTGATAACCGGAAAAGTATGCTGAACCAGCGGGAACGACAACGGAGTGTTGGGAATGCGGGGACCATAACTTAACTTATTCACCATCAGATAATCTCCTACCAAAAGCGATTTTTCCAAAGAAGAACTTGGAATTTTATACATCTGGAAAATAAACAGATTAATGAAATAGACCGCTATCAAAGCAAAAAGAATAGCGTCGACCCATTCGGCGATTTTCTTTAAGAATTTGTTCTTGGGATTTTTCCAAGCCCCCCAGGGAATAAATTTAGAAATATAAATATCAAATATAACAGGTATTCCCAATAACAACCAATAATTTCCATCCCAGATAGTAAAAGCGAGATAGAGAACGGTAACAATGGCAAAGAGTATCCATTGATTTTTTGTTGCTTTCTTCATTATTATTCTATTTATTAAAAATCCAACATATCATTCATACTTAAAAATCCTTTTTTATCTTTCACAAATTCGGCTGCCATAACAGCTCCAAGAGCAAGGCCTCTCCGGTTTTTAGCGCTGTGCTGAATGCGTATAACGTCAACATCCGATTCATAGATGACTTCGTGAATGCCGGGAACTTCGCCCTCTCTTTTCGAATGAATCAATAAATCGTCGTTTAGTCCTTCCGAACCTCCTTTCCAGCGTTTTTTCCGGTCGATATTTTCCAGGATATTTCCGGCTAAAGAAATTGCCGTTCCGCTCGGCGAATCCAATTTATGGATATGATGTATTTCTTCCATTCTGACATCATACGAAGGGAAATTGTTCATTATTTTAGCCAAGTATTTATTGATGGCAAAAAAGATATTCACGCCGACGCTGTAGTTCGATGCATAAAAAAAGGTGTTATTTCCTTTTGTGCAAAGGTTTTTAATTTCATCCCAACGATCCAACCATCCGGTAGTTCCGGCAACGACCGGAATATTCCGTTCGAAGCATTTCCGGTAATTATCAAAAGCGCTTTGCGGTTGGGAAAATTCGATGGCTACATCTGCAGAAAGAAATGGCGATGAATCAAAATCTTCCTGATTGTCGATATCAATAACGGAAACAATCGCATGTCCCCGTTCTTTGGCGAGTTCTTCAATCGCATGCCCCATTTTGCCGTAACCAATCAATGCTATCTTCATACAAACGTTTTATGAAATTAATTTGCAAATATACGGAAAATATTTTGCTCTAAAGAAAATATTATGTAGTTTTGCTCCAAAATATATAATTATCAAACTATGAGAACACAATTGTATATCTATTGTTTATCGGCTATATTATTAGCTTTTTCATGCGGGAAACAAGCGGAGAAATCTCCCCGTTTCCAATCGTTCGATAACGGATGGAGATTTCATCTGGGTGAATTAACAGGCGCTGCCGAAGTAAAATTAGACGACAGCGGGTGGAAATCGCTGGATTTACCTCATGACTGGAGTGTTGAACTTCCGTTTTCCAAAGAAAACGGCAACATTGCCACCGGACAAAAAGTCGGAGGAATCGGATGGTACCGGAAAAATTTCACACTGCAACCTGCACAGGATAAAAAAATAATTCAGCTTTATTTCGAAGGCGCGTATATGGAAACGGAAGTTTGGGTAAATGGCAGGAAAGCGGATTACCACCCCTACGGATACACTTCTTTTTTCTGTGATATCACTCCTTATTGCAATCCTGTGGGAAAAGAAAATACTTTAGCCGTCAAGGTCGTCAGTCTCGGCAAAAACAGCCGGTGGTATGCCGGAGCAGGTATTTATCGTCATGTTTGGATGGTCACGACGGGACGTTTGCATTTCGACAATTGGGGAGTTGCCATTACAACACCTTCTGTCTCTGAAGATAAAGCAACGATTAATGTTTCTTCGGACGTAGTCAATGAAGCGGAAGCGCCACAGGCATTTGACGTAACCATTCAACTGAAAGACAGCGCCGGAACGGTTGTCGGCGAAAAAACCGTCCATGCGGACGAGTTGAAAGCAGGCGCTAAATCAACTTTTAATGGAGAGATAGCGGTTGCAAAACCGGCTTTGTGGTCGGTCGATTCTCCGGTATTATATACGGCTGTCGTTTCCATTAAAGCCGGAAATGAACTGCGGGATGAATTAACCGAAACATTTGGAATTCGCAGCATATCGTTTGAATCGGGGAAGGGATTTTTGCTAAACGGCAATCCTTTGAAATTGAAAGGCGGATGTATTCATCAGGATAACGGATTATTAGGCGTTGCCGCCATCGACCGGGCGGAAGAACGGAAAGCTGAATTACTGAAAGCCAATGGATTCAATGCCGTGAGATGCGCTCACAATCCGCCTGCGCCGAAATTCCTCGAAGCTTGCGACCGGCTGGGATTATTAGTGATTGACGAGGCTTTTGACCAGTGGCAGAAACAGAAAAATCCGGACGATTATCACAGGTTCTTCGACGAATGGCATGAAAAAGACTTGACTTCCATGGTGAAGCGCGACCGGAATCATCCTTCTATTATTATGTGGAGCATCGGCAATGAAATTCCGGAAAGAGCCGATTCGTCGGGAGTAGCGATTGCAAAAGAATTGAAATCCATTGTAAACAAATACGATACAACCCGTCCGGTTACGGCTGCGATATGCGATTTTTGGGATAATCGTCATTTGAAATGGGGAAATGATTCGGAACGGGCATTCGCAAATTTAGACGTTTGCGGATATAATTATATGTGGAAAGAATATGAAAATGATATGAAATTATTTCCCAACCGTATTATTTGGGGCAGTGAATCTGCTCCAATGGAACGGGCGATTAATTGGGATTTGGTTGAAAAATATCCGAATGTGATCGGGGATTTTGTTTGGACAGCGCTTGATTATCTCGGTGAATCGGGGATTGGACATGCAGCGGTAGTGAAAAAAGGAGATAAAGAACCTCCGCTTTTTCTCGACTGGTCTTGGTTTAACGCTTGGTGCGGAGATATTGATATCTGTGGAAATAAAAAGCCTCAATCTTTGCTGCGCGATGTGGCGTGGAATGAAAGCAAAATCACGATGGCGGTACATAAACCTTTGCCGGATGGCAATTACGAAAATATTAGTTTTTGGGGATGGCCAGAAGAATATCCGGAATGGAATTGGAATGGAAATGAAAATAAACCCTTGGATGTAAGGGTATTTACCCGCTATCCATCCGTCCGGTTGTATTTGAATAACAAGTTATTGGGAGAAAAAACAATATCAACAAAAGAGAATGACAAAACGAAATATACAGCTTCGTTCCAAGTCAATTATCAACAGGGAGAATTGAAAGCGGTAGGAGTGGAAAACGGAGTTGAAAAAGAAAGCGTTATTCTTCGCACTACCGGCGTGCCGACAACAATCAAGCTAACGCCGGACAGGTCAACGATTGAAAATTCAAGAAACGATTTATCATACGTTCGCATCGAACTCATGGATAAAGATGGATTAACGGTTCCTGACGCCGATTGTCAGGTAAAATTATCGGTGTCCGGTCCGGGCGAAATCACAGCCTCCGGTAATGCTTCGCCAACGGATATGGAAAGTTTCCGCTCATTGACGCCCAAAACATTTCACGGCAAAGCGCTGGCGATTATCCGCCCGGTTGGAAAAGACGGAATAATTGTCTTGAAGGCGGTTGTCGATGGATTGCCCGAAGCTTCGGTGGAAATAAAAGCGAATTGATTTTTGATTATTGTTATACAAATTCCCAACCTTTTCGTGTTTCGCGGCTTAAGAGTTTGTCTGCATCCGGATTGTTTGTAATCTTCCGGGACTGCGGATCGTAGATTAATTTGGCTCCGTTTGATTGCAAAGACACTGAACCTAAGTTGAATGTTTCGGTTACCTCGCGGGCAAACTCAAACGATCCGGGTCCTTTCACTCCCGTTTTACATCCGTCGATCCAGGCTTGCAACCATCTTTCCGTTCCATCAGCGAGCGACGAGCGCGGATGTTCAGCCATAGGATATCCAACTACCGAATCGTATTGCTGCTTATTGGCTACGCCTACAAGTTCAGGCGAATCCCTGAGAAATCCCGAAACAACAGCGCCTTTTGTTCCAAGAAACATCATGCCTTCAATCGGCAGGTCATCATCTTTGTAGCCTTCCGGAATCTGGGGCTTCATTCCGCCGTCATGCCAGAACAAAGTTATTTTGCCCGGTTTATCTTTATAGGGAATCTCAAATTTATAGGCGGAAGCCAGCGGATACGACCATGAATTGACAACAGCCGACGGCACTTGATTGTGCAGCCCGATAACTCTTGAGAAACGGGTGGAAACAGCGGTTGCAGAGCCTAATTTCAAAGCGTCGAACACAGACCATAAACTGTAATAACCCATATCGGCAATGGAGCCTGCTCCAAATTCATACCATCCCCTGAACACACAATGCGTATAATGCGGGTGATAGCTTCGCATTTCAGCCGGTCCTAACCATAAATCCCAGTTAAATCCCGTCGGAATCGGAGGCGTATCTGTTGGTATATCAGGATATTGAGGCCATACAGGACGATTCGTCCAGTTATGAATTTCTTTCAGTTCGCCGATAGCGCCCGCATCCAGCCAAGCTTTTATCTGAGCCATATTGCCGTCGCCAAAAGCATTGTAAGCCATCATGTGCGTCGATAATTTGGATTGGGTGGCTAAATCGACCACTTTCATCGCTTCAAGCATTTTGTTCCCGAGCGGTTTGTGCATGATTATATGTTTTCCACGCTTGAAGCAATCGGCTGCCACATAACCGTGCAGATGGTCGGGAGTCATGATTTTCACGGCATCGACGTCTTTCACTTTATCTAATAATTCGCGGTAATCTTCATAACATTCCACTCCGGCGCCTTTCCGGTTGGGGCGATTTTTCTTATAATAAGTTTCGACTACTTCCTTCATTACATCCCGTCCGCCGGGGATTCCTTTGATTCCCTTCTTCCAGTCAGGTTCGCCGATCAGTTTGCGCAAATCGTCGCGCAAACCCGTTTCACTCCATTGAATGTAATCATAGCTCTCTTTGTTAGGATCGGCTACGCCTACGATCTCGATTTGAGGAGATCTAAGCAATTCATTCACTTCGTTAAGACCTTCCGTTCCGCAACCGATATGTACTAAACGGATTTTGTCGCTTGGAGCAACGTAACCTCTTCCCATTACGGAACGCGGAATGACAGTTAACGCTCCGACTGCCGCTGTTGTCGATAAAAATTTTCTTCTGTCCATGATATTAATTTTACTGATTTTACAATAAAAACAGGAAACAAAGATACAAAAAAATAGATTCACTCACAATTGATGTAACATTTTTTGAACTTTGACGTCTTATTAGTAAATAATATTACTGATTAAAGAATAAAAATGTGAAATCGCATACAACCCTTTTATTAACCCTTATAATTTTTTCCGTTGCTTCCTCTCTGACCGCCCAAATCAAGTTATCGGGAATCGTTGTCGATGCCAACACAAAAGTTCCGTTAGAATTTGCCAATGTGGCTTTACTCAAACCGGATTCTACTTTTATCGGTGGCGCCTCATGCGACAGCGCAGGCTTTTTCGCTTTTAACAACCTCTCTAAAGGCGATTA
>Ga0123354_10012048_pt1 | contig 13384 bp, 4 predicted proteins | sample TergutLab28metaG_2_FD_97872 | JGI IMG/M metagenome (GOLD analysis project Ga0123354, IMG submission 97872) | Labiotermes labralis P4 segment gut microbial communities from Petit-Saut dam, French Guiana - Lab288 P4 | ecosystem: Host-associated > Arthropoda: Insects > Digestive system > Gut ...
GGATGGTGGCAAGGTTGTCAGCCTTACGCACCGGCCGCCTTTACCCCCAGGAAATGCTCCTGGTACTCATTTCTGTTAGAGGCTGAGTCGACCCCAGGGCCATAGTGCGATCGGTAGGATTTTATGTCAATGAAAAATTCCAATGACACCAGCTGGGATCGAACCAACGATCTTCCGATTTGTAGCACAGCTACCGCGGTCTCCTTGTTTTATGGTCTCGAAGAAAACTAAACAGCATTATAGGATGCAGCATTTCTCTGCACATGAAAGTAGAAGATTCCGTGCGACATTCCGTCACTGTGTTTACCTCCTGCGAATCTCACACTGTCGAGAGAAAGATTGTGTTCTGGCGGGTATTTTCTATTATTTTCTGGCGTGGTAACTATTGATGATGGCCGTATGCATTAAACGGTTGGGTGTAATTCAACATAATTTAGAAGTCTCTCTTATTTGATTTCCATCGAGACGCAAGATATTAAAATACGACATAGGTTAGGGTTATTTACGTTATTTGTGGTTCTTGTCGTTGCCGAAAGAGGCGGTGATGTCAAGGACATGTTCCGATTCTCTTGCTGTAAGCTGTACCAAATCTACAACCTATGTGGACGTTTTAGAAATCTGTTATCCTGCAAACAACTCAGGCAGGAATTAGCTCTGCTACTAACACAAAATATGTTAATACATTTAATAAATTTCATGTAAAATGATAATGGAAAGGAAAATTAATTTTGTATGTATTGGCTGTAGCTCGTTGTATCATAGCCCATGCTCTTTAAGTCGTTATGAGTTATCGATCCCTATCTTGCTCGCAACAAAAAAAGTTATTAAAAAAAAGACGACCCATTCGATATGCTGGAATCGATTTCGTACAGTAACACCTTTACGCGTTTGTTTTTGTCCTGTTATAACATCGTAAATAACACATCCACTGTTCACTGCATCTGTAGTTACGTGATGAACGCTGTGGACAAAGCTAGGAGTTATTCAGAGACAACGACTCTCGCACTTTGTTGACACCAGATTGTGTTACTGTAGCTATGGTATTGCCATGTTTCCATCGCGGACATCGTGCGATAGGACAGACTTCTGACCGCTTGTCGCAATTCTTCCTTTGCCCCACCCGTGGCTTAATTTTTTAAGTTATTTACAGACGCTGATTCCATCACAAACTATGCTTATTAACAGTGTAAGAAGAACACCGAAAGCGACCGTTCTTGACATGGATTCTTAATGTAAATTGTAGTGATCCAACGAATCCTTTATTTATTATTCTTATCTAATTAAAATATATAGTTATTTTCTCTTTAGTTAATATTCTATGACATCTCGTTGCAAGTTATCGTCTGACACGTGGACGTTAAGGCAATGCAAAAACTAGACAAACAGCTGTGTTTACCTCCTACGAATCTCACATTGTCGAGAGAAAGATTTGTGTTCTGGCGGGTATTTTCTATTATATTCTGGCGTGGCAACTATTGATGGTGGCCGTATGCTATAAACGGCTGCACGTAATTCAACATAATTTAGAAGTCTCTGTTATTTGATTTCCATTGAGACGCAAGATATTAAAATACGAAATAGATTAGGGTTATTTATGTTGTTTGTGGTTCTTGTCGTTGCCGAAAGAGGCGGTGATGTCAAGGGTTTGCCGCTGTATTTATGTTATTTGATTTTATGATTGTGTTATACTTTTTTAGTTTAATGTGACTTGTGGCCGTTGTTATAATTATTGTCTCTGGTAATTGTTTTGATATTTATGAGGTTTGTTTATGTGGATTGTATTATTGTATGGGATATTTTTGTGTTCTTTCTCATAAATCGTTTTAATTTTGTATTGTTTCGTGGAGGTTAATTTGATTTTTAATTTCAGTATTACCTTGTGTAAAGACAGAAAGAGGTATTTTCCGGAATGTTGTGTTGGTGTTGTGTGTTTTGACGGTAAAGTACTCCTAGTACAGTGCCAGTCTTCGCAACGGCGGGGCCTGATAGCGATCCTTGTAAGAGTTATTGTGCAGAAAAAAAAAGACAAATATTTTGGATTATTAATATAAGTTTGGATGAAAAAGTAATATGGTCCATTTTATAATTTTTTATTTACTTTTAATCACGCAATAAAACATATAATTTATTTAATTAAAATAGATGACGCGCGCAGCCCCCATAAGCGCGCGACCCGATCGCGTCAAATTGGTCCAGTCAGCCTAAGCCCGGCCCTGCCTAATAAATGTAAGTGATCAAAAGCATCTCATTTCCTTACAGTGTTCTGCTCTTAACACAGATCATGTCGTTCTTTGTAGTGCAATTAGTGCTTGGGTGTCGTTAAGCATTTTAATTATTGCTTCCCCTCATTAGATCCCCAAACGAATGATTTTCTTTCTGCGCCACAGGTGTTTGGAATTTGTGTAGTTTTACGTTAAAATAAAAAAAAAACTATAGTTCAGTCAAAATGTATATTAACAAAATTAAACATGTTTTAGCAACACTTCGCAGGTTCATTACCACTAATGTCAAAACCATTTCCCCAGGCCAACTGTGCGGCGAATACACATTTGTGAGATTCGAGTTTCTTACACTGGTGTTGAGGAAGATTCGAATCTTCAGAAATTTGGAGGCCGGGTAGGCACTACGTAGGCCATCATACCTGAAGAGGTGGATCTGCAGATACACCTTCGTTTATGGGCTTGGTGCCCTTAAGAGCAATATTGCACTGCCATTTCCTTCAGTAGCCATAACACATCGAAGTGTTTTGACTTCCGAAAGGCTTAAAGACGGCCTGTTACACCGTCTGGCGCCGGGGAATTTGACACTGTTCGCAAGAAGGAAACTTCCAGTTTAAGTTATACTTTGAAACACAACGTTAACTAAGTAAATTCATGAAGTCAAGTCCTAACTGAGAATCTAATAGTTCCTCACTTAGTCAAGAAATTACCCAAATTTAATGGAACCTAAATTTCAGCTCCCGTTTCACAACAGCTCGCGTACTCTCAGTCAGATCAATTCAGTCTATCCCCCTCCCATTCTATTTCTTTAAGCGCAATTTTACTATTATCCTCATCTACACCTAGGTCTGGGGACCGCGGTAGCACAGTGGTTAAGGTGCTGTGCTGGAAATCGGAAGGTAGCTGGTTCGATAACAGCTAGTGTCAGTGGATTTTTCATTGACATAAAATCCTCCTGATCGCACTATGGCCCTGGGGTCGACTCAGCCTCTAACAGAAATGAGTACCAGGAGTATTTCCTGCGGGTAAAGGCGGCCGGTGCGTAAGGCTGACTACCTACCACCATCCTGTGCCATTGTCACGAAATCTGGGAACCTTAACTCCCTGGAATCCTCTGGGCCCCTCCGGGCTTGTAACGGGACTGATTCACCTTTACACCTAGGTCTTCCAAGTTGTCTCTTTCCTTCCGGTTTCCCCACCAAATTCTGTATGCATATCTTCGCCCCGCCCCCCCCCCTATACGTGACACATGTTCCACCCATCTTATCCTCCTTGATTGTTATCACTCCAACAATATCTGGTGAGAAGTACAAATCATGAAGCTCCTCATTATGTAGATTGCTCCAGTTTCCTGTTACTTCCTCCATCTTCGGCCCACATATCTTCTTCACCACCCCAACGATGTCGCACAGTTTGTAACAAACGTACCATATACGCCAGAACTAACCAGAACGGCTTTGCTTTACTGCGATCGCTAAAGAAAACAATAGACTTAGTAACAGCTAGCCCCAGGGAATGGGCGGTGAATTTCAGGTTTCAAATTGCTAACCATTTACACACGAAAACACGCTGTACAAGATGTTTCCACACCCTCCTCCTATCCTGCACACCTCCTATGACACGTCGCTCTTGAGCCGGTTAATAGCTATTAATTAACATCGATAAGGCATTCAATTGCGCCATCATTCTATCTTAAGTATAGGCAAGTCAACGAGACTCCGAGTTATGGATGATATTATGAGTGATTAATATGACTTGAATGCCTAGGTATCGGTTTTTGTTATTATTTTCTTGAAACCTATCATCTCCGTGTGCTCAAAAATGCTGCTACGCCGCTTTTTAATAGAACTACATGGACAGCTGCGTCATAAGGGTGTGTGTGTGTGTGTGTGTGAGCGAGAGAGATGTGACTACAGCACCGGGCATAAAGAAGTATTGCAAAGAGGTATCATCACGATTGAGAAATGCTACTAGCATGTCGAATTCTTTCGTCACGCCAAGCAATACGTCTGAGGGGACTTTTCCCTCATCGACTGTTACTCGTCTCTCCTAACGACAAATTTAATAATTGTGTTCCTTGTCAGGTGGGAAATTTCTTGACTAGCCAATAGAACATCGGCTTTTGAAGGCGGATTTTGTTGCAAGGAGTGATTGATTTCCTTTATTTGAGCAACAACCGATTGTGTTCTGATCTATTTGAAACTAGGCCACACTCTTCGTTTGTGACTTCCGTTCTAAAAGTAGGTCTCTATTTTTATATTCATCTTCTAGTGCCGTGGTAATGGAAGAGTAGAGCTATACCTCTACCCACCCTCTGGGCCACACCGGACCTGTAACGGGATCACTCTACCTTTACCTACTTGAAACTGACAGTTCACTTGTGATTTTCGTGAAGAAGTGTTGCGTACATTTCCCATTTACCCTATGCGTGTTACATATCTTGTCCGTCTCATCTTCTTTGATTTAATCATCATTAATAACGTTAAGTGAAGGCTATCAATTACGAAGATTGCCATGCAATTTTCTCCATTCTCCTGTCACATTTTCTAAGATCCAAATATGAATCATTTCACCATTTTCCCCAACACCCTTAATGTTGCTCCTTTAGAGTGATCCAGTTTCACACCTGTAGCAGACAACAGGTTAATATACAGAGTGTTTCAGGGGGAATCTTCCGTACTTCTAGAGAACGTTCCTTGAGTTGAATTTCTGACATCCGTGTAGCAAAACATACCTATGTCCGAAGTTGAACGTTTGCGGAGATACTGAGGCGAAATAATGTGGTTTATTAGCGACTTCACGTGTTCTACCTGTTTAGCGTGACGCATTATCCTTACACTGCGCAGGTCCGTCCTTGAGTCGATAGCCTAGCCAAGCCATGCGGCGGTGCATGTACTATGTACTTGGAACCCTAAGGACAGTTTGTTTGGAATTAGTGCTAGGTTTTCTTACCTTCGTCATTGCCTTTATATCAGTCAGATGTTAAGTAGATGTTAAGCGCGGGTCCTAACATTACAAAAACTACGACTTTCTCCTAATTTTAATGTGCGTTTGGTTATCAATAAATGTAAGACGGCTCTCGTTCTTAAAAACGTCTCTCGTTATTGCATCCATTACCATTTAACTTCGGATATGTTTTTTTTTTGGTTACGTAACGTAATTTAACCTAAGGAACGTTCTCCAGAAGTATATTAAATTCCTCCTGACACACCCTGTACAGTTAGGAATAATGTATCACTTTATATATACGGTTGCTATAAACATATTAATTTGAAAATGTTTATAATGAAGGTATCTGGTGAGCACATAGATACGGAAAAGACATATTTTTTGCAATGAATGCAACGGTGGTAGTAGTAGTAGTAGTACGACGACTACTACTACTACTACTACCACCGTTGCATTCATTGCAAATATGTCTGTTCCGTATCTATGTGCTCACCAGATACCTTCATAATAAGCATTGTCAAATTTCTACTGCTAGTACTACGACCACTACTACTACTACTAGTAGTAGTAGTAGTAGTAGTGGTGGTGGTGGTCGTACTAGTAATATTAGTAGTAGTAGTAGTAGTACAAGTAGCAGAATTATGTGGCCCCGCTACCAAGAATATTGAAGTTGTGCACAGCAATCAAGTCAAGAAGCTACAGAGCAGTATGATGTGCAACAGACGACAGTAACACCAGTGGATTTGTGAGTTCTCGATGTGATACTGCAGACTGGAGTAAGTGTTTCAGACTCAAGCCCCAACTAATGTATGCCAAAAACAACATCCAGAGGGCAGCAGTAAACTTGTAATTATAAACTAAATATTTTAACACCTGAGACAAAACCACAACTACAATAACAACAACAACTACTACTACTACTAATAATAATAATAATAATTCAGTTCTTTTATAAGTGCGTAACAACAGCAATAAAGATAATTACACGCAAGCTCTACAAGAAGCCACAAATGAAAATAAATTGTAAAAAGACATCAAAATGAGCCGAGATGTAGATAGAAACAATATCAAGCACTGCTTCAGTCTGCATACGGATATCACACCACCCCAGCCAAACCAAAACGTAACACCAACACACATTGTACCAGAGCAATACAACCCATGAAATAACTCATAAAATAAGTCGCAAGCTCCTGAGGATGGATGAATTAACATCCGAAACATGTTGAGCAGTAAATAATGAAATAATAATGCAAGTGACATCAAGTTGGCATTGTTTGTAATTAAAATAATGGAGCATAAATGTAGATCCTTGTGGAAAACCAATCTTTACAGTTTTGTAGCCTTTGTATTCGTATAAGAGGACTTTATAGAGCCGTATTCAACTCTCCTCCTTTTTTTTATTCTCTACGTATCAGGCCAAATGGGCTTTTCCAATTCAAAATTAACTTCGGGCACGTGATTCCTTGTTGGACATTTGATAGGCTTCTATGATCTGGGGATTCTGCTGTCGTATTCTATTAAAAACGTAAAATAAAATTAATTAATACATTTCAAAGTAATTAGGAGCAAACTTATAATGCAAATCGTGTGTAGGAGAACTAAGTTATTTTTGCTTCCGTATGGCGACTGTTAACACCACAAAAACAAATGACAGAACGCAACAGATTTATTGTCCCGCAAACGTAAATTTTTGTCAATGGATTAGAAGAAAATAGGAAAGATAAATCCAAAATATAACTTGCAAAACGATTTCTTCAAAACTGCGGACGATACTGCTGCAGAGTACAGATTTAGTTTTCTGTGACCGTGCGTCGTGAGCGAACTGTGAAGAGAGAGGTTACTGTTCGAACAGTAACCTTCACAGTGCTCGCACCCTACAACGCAGCGTCTCGCAACCGTTACCAACCACATCCAGCAGAACCAGCGCAGCACACCACATGCAGTAACACACGGCCTTTGTTCTCCTGAAGATGGGCATAATGATGCCCGAAACATGTTGAGGCAGTGTTGATAATAAACATCTGATTGTTGCATCTTGTTGGTTTTCCCTCTCTCTCTTCACAAAAGTACAGATTCTTTTCACGCGTTTGTCTGAAGAGAATTGTTGCGTTACTCTTGCTGTTGTCTGTGCTTTAGAGGTTGATATGGAGCTTCCTTTTGGATACAAAAAATAAAAATTACAAAGTAATAATAATAGTAAAGGCATTATACACAAAGTCTCTACTCTATTATCTGCGCGCTTCTCAAAACACATAATTTATGTCAAATAAATCAAAAATGATTTCTGCTCTCTGTATACCCGCCGATGTACATGATATTTCTAGAAAAAGCTACTGGCCCCGCATGCTTTTACAACATAATGAAAACAAAATAACACCGAACCGCGAGTGATCACGGTGGAAACCTAATTGATACGAAAGGAGAGATTAATCGCTATAGTGACCGTGGTTATTAACGAGAACTTCGCAATGCCTCTCACGGCCAGTATAATACTTTCCAAACAAACGCATCCTGCAGTCACGACAATGCAAACCAGGTGTAGTATCTGACTCTACAAACACGTATTTCGCCTGTGTTGTGCTACATCAAGAACAGAAAAAGAGCAAATACTAAACCCCATTATGAACGATAAATCTACTTTACGTTGTAGGAATTTTGTTCTCACGTCCGCCCAACAAGTTAAACAAGGGTGAATAAATATTACATGTTCCACGTCGCAAGTTTATACACGGCATAGGCATTGATCGGGGGACCGCGGTGGCACAGTGCTTAAGGTGCTGTGCTACAGATCGGAAGTTCGCTGGTTCGATTCCAGATGGTGTCATTGGAATTTTTCATTGACATAATCCTTCCGATCGCACTATGGCCCTGGGGTCGACTCAACCTCTAACAGAAATGAATACCAGGAGGATTTCCTGGGGGTAAAAGCGGCCGGTGCGTAAGGCTGACAACCTTACCACCATCCTGGGCCGTTGCCACGTAATCTGGGAACCTTAACTTCCTAGAACCCTCTGAGCATCTCGGGCCTGTAATGGGACTAATTTTATAGGCGTATATATATATATATATATATGTATATATATTGACGTAATAAATTAGGAGGATAATTAATCGGTAGTGAACTTCATTTATATTGTAGCTGGCGTTTCGAATTTTGTTTGACGAACGTTTATCCACGCAGAATCTTTTGATTGGATAATTAGTAAGATTACCATCGAACACAATAAAATTTTATTGGGAGTAAACCATGTTATTATTACATGTATGTCTTATTTGTCCCATCTCACCTTCAAGTGATTCATATAAAATTGATAATTTTATTTAAACTTCTTTTTCTTGCAGCTACATTTTCATGCCATTCATTAACCCTTATCCTGCTAACGTGGAGAATGTGGTGAGCTCCTAATAATGCCAGCAAATGGCAGATGGGATTTAACTCGGCGTTTGAAGGGTTAAAATAGATTTCTCTTTGTTTTCTTCCGTTCTTCCTTTGAAATGTCTAGTTTGGAGAGCGAGAAAGGACACGTTTTCTCGAACAGCTGGCTAATTGCAGTGCACTGAAAAAAATACAGTGTGATAATATCTTATAATAATAAGTCATTATACGTACGTGTAAGAACTGTGACCTGATGTGTAAGAGGTAGAAGTTCTAACGCTTTTGAGAAGCTGACAGTTCCTCAGCTAGTGAAGAAATTCCCCGAAGTTTATGGAACCCAAAAATTCATTACCGTGTTCAGACGAGCCCTCCGCTTGTCGCTAAACTGAGTAATTTGAATCTAATTCACACCTTCTCATCCAAGTTCTGTAAGATTCATTTTACTATTACCCCGAGATGTACGCCTAATGTTCAGGTTTTTCTACCAAACTACTGTATGCGTTCCCGTCCCTGAAGATTCCCATAAATGTCAAGACATGTTGAAGCCAAAAGTAGAGTCTACTTATGATCGGTAGCTGTGCCTTTGGTTGGCTACATTATCAGTTAGGTTTGTGGTACACGGTGAAAATTTATTATAACAAGACATGCAATGTGCTATACACGTAACATTGAGGCACGTTAGCGTTACCATTGCTGCAGTGGAAAAGCAATAAGTATTACATATTCTGAGTGTGTGTCTGTAGTCTTATTTATGCAGCATGCAAAGCGCATGCACCGTATTATATTGCCACCTGTGGCCTGTCTAATTGTACCATACTTTCTACTTTATCTCATAAACGGCAGGATTTTCGGAAAAAAAAAGTTACTGAACGTGAAATGTGTTTAGTTTTCTCCACAAGTGTTATCTGAAACATGTCTCATTCTAAGAAGAATTCAGAGAAATGCTGTCGTAAGTTTACACTGGTCTTCATGTAACGTACCTGTTGTTCTTATAATATTTTGATGAAAATTTAATGTTTCTTGTCAGATTTTAGAAAAATACTCAAGTACCAAATTTCGTGAAAATCGGTCCAGTGAGAGCCGAGTTGTTCCATACTGATGGACTGACAGACAGACAGACAAACATGGCGAGGCTAATAGTCGCTCTTCGCAATCGTGCAAACGCGCCTAAAAGGGATTAAAACTCCCCCCCCCCCAAAAAAAAGGCCTCAGTTCCTGTACATGTATCACTATTGCACATTGAGGAAGGCAATGGGAAAGGAGGGCAATATTACAACCAGTTTTGGATGAACAAATGTGAATGTGTCCACTAGATGGAAGTTTTGCAGAACACGGTGCAGTTGCGGCTTTTGTGTGCATGTCATTGAACCCACAGCTTGATCAAATGCAAGCATTGTACATTGCAATAATATGAACTTCTCTTCCATTGTTCTTTAAAAAGACTGTTAAGAAGAAAATGTTCATTTTGGGAGCTCATTCTGTCTATGACGAGTGTGTTAGAACAGCTTAGCTCTTATTTTGTATGGGCCTTGAACTTTTTAATTGTATTTAATTAGCACACCAACTAATGCACATACATAAAATTTTTACGTTATAACATTTAAAATCGTTCCAACATGTTTCGATCCTAAGATCATCTTCAGGGAGCTACGCTGTTCCTTGCTAAAGTCACATTTTTAAAAACACTCACTGATTAATTTCCCTATATTAACTTGGAGCTGTGGCTGAAGATGATCTTAGGATCGAAACATGTTGGAACGATTTTAAATGTTATAACGTAAAAATTTTATGTATGTGCATTAGTTGGTGTGCTAATTAAATGACTCTACGAAATGCAACGATGAAGATTTTAAATTATAATTTCGAAATCAAGGTATTTTTAATATTTGGATGACAAACCATTAACAGCTACCATGAATATAAAAGGCAGTCAATATCATTCCACTCGCCGCAATGTAAAAATTCCAACGAACATTAAAGATCATACTCGGTAATTCTGCCACTCAGATTTTCATTACATTACACAAGAAGTGGATGGTTCTATGTTTCTACACTACACCAGAGTAACCTTCGACCACCCAACCAGATCTCTCGCCTGAGATGAGATGTATAGTGAAGTGTGGCCATATTCATAATGACTGCTCTAGAAATGACGTTCGAAATGAAATTATTTCATAGGTAAGCATCGGAAACACTTTTCATGAATAATCCACAAGACCGGTTCCTTCTCCTCACATGATAATTTACGACATAAAATTCTTATTCTGTCTCAGACAAGAGAGTCTATAGGCTCAACTTACAGGCCCGCATGGCCATAAATTTGCATGAAGAAAATCGATCTCTTTGTAGAGTAAAATGATCTTCAATCATGGAGTATACGCTCATAAAAGCATCATTTAAGGATAATTACAGTAATTAATATAAGAAATAATAAAAGCTGTTGCCAGTGGACTATGTCTTGTTTGTAATTTGCTGCTATCAATATAATACAACGCAGCCAAGTTGAGAACGTAAAGAAGTTACTCGCTAACGATCTACAGGGCCTCAAAATGATGTTTTCCGTTACTAATAGGGCTTGTTATATATACGTATTGTGATGCTTTATTATGGGGCATCTTTAGGGACATGAAACCTGCAATTCTCATAGTAAATACAACGGGCTTACAAGATTCCAGGTATAAAACTTTTGTAAAATAAATTATGACGCCAAATTTCATTAAAATTATTCATACTCTATGGCTATATAAACAGGAACTCTGAATTAATAATTGTGCAGTTCTTATAACTATTTTTGTGTTTGTCTGCAACGATCCCAGGCTCGCACTGTGTTTTATTTTCGGAAAACTTAAACACACACACACACACACACATAACCCCCCCCCCAAACACACACACACACACAATCTCAAAATTTCACACCATCTTTAGATTCACCGTAACTTAGACGCACACAATATTCACCCTGCAGGATTTATATACATGCTGCACCTCCCACAAAATCTCACATACCTTGTACTGACGGTTTAAAACAGTTCCTGTTACTTCGTTAGTTCGTTAGTTCCGTCTGTCCTAATTTAAAAAAAATGCAAATGAATCTCACGTTATTCTGTTAGGTTATGAACAGTGCCACCATATTAAACGCTGCATTAAAAAAAATCTTTTAGGACACCAAAATGACAACATAATTTGTGCAGACTTACTCAGTTTCATATGAACATGGCTGCTTCTGCCACTCAGTGTAGTCATCTGAACATGACGCCTTTAAGTGGACTTGACCAGTGCCAGAAGCTGCAATTACAGTTGTACGAGCTCGTGATGATGGTGGTTGTCAACACCCGAAACATGTAGAGCTGTCTACAGAAGTATAATAAACTGAATACAGTCGCATCTTGTTGGAAAACTATTGAATTTAAGACTTACTCACCACTTGCTTGGAATAACAAAACTAGATAAAGAAAAGAATAAATGTATTAGGCAAAAAGCGGGAGCACAGAACATAGTAAAGGAAATAAAACAGTACCAGAAAAAGTAGCTACAACATGTACAGAGGATGGACACAGACTACCATAACATGTACTACAATATAAACCAAAAGGACGAAGGAACATAGGACGACCGAGGAAGGGATGGAGGGACCAACTTCATCTTGAGGATCAAGGAACAGGAAACACGCCTAACCCTTCAGGAACATGATGATGATGATGAAGACTTACTCACTTTCCCGTGTACTCCATATTGCGCTGTTTGGGTACCGGGGCCCTTTGTATTGTGTGGCATCACACTTCAGAAATCTAACAGAATTTGTTTGCGGTAGGAATGTCGTCTGGAACACACTACTGAGGTCTGGCCAATCACCGCGGAACACCGCTATCATTAACGTTGCAGGCCTCACCGTTACTTTACCCAACACCAGGTTTAAACATGAATTTTACATTTTGTGTATTCTGTATGTATACCAGAATGAATAGCGACTGTTGCCTATAAGAGCCTTAACTTATTGGTTTTATAACCGAGATGGACAGTGTTTAATGCGCGGTACGGCCTGGCTCTCTAAATGAAACAAACTACGTTTTTGATGTTTATTCGACCGTGCATCTTTGTGATAGTTGAAGAATAAAAAACCAACTAGATGTCACTTGTTATATTTACTTTACTTCTTAGATACTCAACATGTTTCGACCATTAATATGTCCATCTTCAGGAGTTTGCGACTGTGTTGTTGAACTACCATATTGGCTGTATTGTTCTTGGATTGCTGTGTGTTGGAGTTAGAGTGCTGTTCGGCTGGGGCCGGCACCCCGGATACCACCCCAGCCGAACCGCACCCTGACTCCAATACACTCCAGTCCAAGAACAATACAGCCAATGTGATAGTTCAACAACATAGTCGCAAACTCCTGAAGATGGACATATTAATCCTCGAAACATGTTGAGTATCTAAGAAGTAAATTAAATATAACAAGTGACATCTAGTTGGTTTTTTATTCTTCAAATTATGTTTTGTTGTTGTAGGGTTAATGTAGGGTTTAGGCGCTGGCCGAGAATTTGCAGAGCAATTGATTCGAATGGCATGAGTGTTACATTTCTTTCTGCAGTAGACTGTTATTGAGCTGTGAAAAGTATTAGTTTAAACTGGACTACATATTGCATTCCATTGTATTGTATAGTATCAAGTAGTGTATTGAATACAATCAGAAGCACATGCTACGATCTATACTACGAGGTCTGTTAGAAAAGTATCCGACCTTTGGCCGGGAAAAAGAAACTGGCTTACTTGGAGCGTTGGACACCTAATCACCCTCAAAGTAGTTCCCTTGGGACTCCACACACTTCTCCC
>Ga0123354_10012049_pt1 | contig 13384 bp, 13 predicted proteins | sample TergutLab28metaG_2_FD_97872 | JGI IMG/M metagenome (GOLD analysis project Ga0123354, IMG submission 97872) | Labiotermes labralis P4 segment gut microbial communities from Petit-Saut dam, French Guiana - Lab288 P4 | ecosystem: Host-associated > Arthropoda: Insects > Digestive system > Gut ...
ACAACCAACTGAACAAACGCAGCCACTTGCAACTTGTGTCATGAGTTGCTAAGACATGTACGAACATGTCAAGACTGGTTGCAAACACATCCCACCCAGTGAACAACCACTACAATTCCAATCTGGATACTATTTGAACAAACCTCATACGTACAAAATTTATAGTACACTTCAATAAAACATATACAAGTCTTGTAATCTACATGTATAAAAAATACTAAACACAACACCAAGTTAATCATGCATTCCTGTGCCATTCACTGTTACCAACTACTGATTCATGCTACCAACTCACAATGAATGTAACAGCAGAGCACCAAGCAGCTGCCACCATCTTCTGGTATTATTTCCAACCCAAGTGTAAGACGAGAGCTTTTTCCCTTATTTATCAACTGAACAAAACATACAATGAAGTACAACATAATATTGAGGAACATTGGAATCATCATTGTTGCCATGAAAAATAAATAAGTATTAAATACAAAGAGGATCTGTCTGTTGCCTTAGTTATGTAGCATACCAAGCACATGCACTGTATTATACGGTCATCTATGGCCCCTCTGGCTCTGGCATACTTTTGCATATTGTCTCATAAATGGCACAATATTCAGAAAAAAGTTATTGAATACAAAACTTATGTTCTGATTTTCTCTACAACTGTTGTCTGAAACATTTCTCATTTGAAGAAGCATTCAGCAAGATATCATAAATATTCAAGTGTCTTCATGTAAAGTACCTGTTATTCTTGTCAGATTGTAATCAAACTTGAATTTTTTCAATAGACTTTCAAAAAAATCCTCAAACATGAAATTTAATGAAAATCCATCCAGTGGGTGCCAAACAGTTGCTTTTCACAATTTTGTGACCATGTCTAAAATTGTGGAGTCACCTTATAAACAAACATACAAATATTAACATGTTCTGTATATGCCTGTTCTCAAAAATTGAAGATTGTGCAAGCAGGTTGTCTCATATGAAGGGTATACTTATATTCAGATAAATATGTTACTTGCTAACATACACAGCAACAGAAGAACAAGATTTAAACTATGACAATACACGGTACCTTCCCAAGTTCGTGTAAGAAGGAATGGGTTTCTCTCCTGTGAAAGTGATTACCTCCTGTCTTTCAGATGAACCCACCCTCAAAGTGACTGACTTGGAGCAGCTGATGCCACTTGATCCACATGGCACATTCTGTTAGAAGAGACAACATCATATTTGGTAACTCTGTATTTAGCCATATGAAATGAATGTTGTACATATGAGATTTCCATGGTAACAAGTATTAGGATCATGGTCTTCTGGGATATGACAATAATGTAGTTTGATAGATGGGCAACTAAATTTAGAGAAACTTGCTGCCTCTATTTTTGGGATATAACCTTTGTATCTTGAAGAATGGAGAATGCAGGTTCTTCTGAAACAGTGTTATCTATATGTGATTTCAGGCTTCCACTACACTGTAAATGATATATTCGCTCTTCTGGGTTGTTACGCAGCATAAATGGGTAGTTAGCTACTGACAGGTGATCCTAGAACAATGGTACCAATGTACAATGCGCAACATTCCAGAAGAGCAAAGATATCACTGTTACCTACCTACCTAACTACAGGACATCACAAAACAGAAGACTGTAATCAATAAGTCAGACATAATTAATAATTATCAAAGATGGTTTTCTTCACAAGTCAGATAATAATTATTCTCATCAGATACTTATCATAAGGGAAGCTCCATCTACCCTTGACATTGTAATTGCACTGCAGGCAGCATATTCTTCCAAAATGCCAGTACCAACCTACAAAACTACAAGAAATCATACCCCAACAGACCATTCTTCTCATATATCACATTCCCACTGCCACAAGTACTCCAGGTACCAAATGTTATGGTATGATCAACACAAGTAAAATTTCTACTGAATTTTATCTTTCCATGAGAGCATATGCAGGCCTCTACAATGTAATGGCAAATGGCTTTACATGCCACACACTGGTCTCTGTATGTTTACTAGGTAGCAATTTAAATGTCCTGTTATGCCAGAAAAACTCAGGCCACAGATATACAATTGGCATTTAAATTGTCTTCTGAAGGTTAGAGAACTAATCTAACAAAACAACTGTCTGTACAGCAACATACACAAAACAAACTGACTGCATGCTGACTTGTGTGCTTCACAATCGCTGTCGGTAAAGCATCAAAGCAGACATAAACTGACTGCCTGTTGGTACATTTGCTTAACAACGACTGTCTGTATAGCACCATAGCAGAAACAAATTGACTGCCTGTTGGTACCGCTTCCTTCAAAAAATCTCTTACAAACAGACCAACTGAAATGTGAATATCAATCCTTCCTGACTGTAACTGAATAATAAGTGGTGCATACATACGTAGGTCATACCAAAAGTAATGAGCAACAATTTTTTTATAAATTAAAATTTATTGTTATGTAAAAGCCAAGTACATCATCTTAATCCATAGACATCTGCTTATTTTTCTACATAATCCCTCTTTCTCTGTACACAATTTTCCCCACCGTTCTGGAAGTTTGAATATTCCCTTGTGGCAGAACTCTGTTCCACCTGACTGAAGACAATGGCGCACAGCTGTCTGAAGTGCCTCTTTCGTTTTGTAATGTTGGTCTCTCATCTGATTCTTCACAAAACCAAAGAAATGGTAATTGGAGGGTGCCAGATCAGGCCTCTACGGAGGGTGAGGGAGAACTTACCACCCCATGTTCTCAGTTTTTTTCCAAGATCAGATGAGTGGTGTGAGGCCAAGCATTATCGTGCTGCAGGATGACCTTTCTTCCGATAATCTAAGCTTCCAATCATCTCCTGAACTACAATGTGCCCTATTCAAAGTTTTATTGTAACTGCATCGAGCGTCACACATCTGTCTTCCTTAATAATTTCATCAACTCTCTTCTTGTTGGGTTCAGTTGAGGCTGTTCGAGGGCGACTGCTACGAGGCTGATCTTGGAAGCTCGTGTTCCCATCTTTAAAATGCTTTACCAATCGTCTAACACTGCTAGCACCCATGCACAAATCTCCATAAACACATCGAAGTCTGTGGTGAATATCAGCAGCGGGAATCTCCTCTTTAACAAGAAATTCAATGACGGCACGTTGATGAAAAGAAACATTGTTGTTGGCCATTTTGTATCTTTTGTTTATAGCCATGAGATGTAAGCTACTGACGCCATACCTCACTCAAAGATATGACAGTAGTTGACACCACCTACCAAAAGATACTCAATCTTTTAATGTTGCAGAGTTGCCAACTATGTGACGTTGATCATGACTTTCGGTATGACCCTCGTACAACATTTTGCACAGCAGTAGAATTAAATCAAATTCCATGCAGCTCCAGTACTTATTCGAAGTAACATGCACAGCCAGAGTAAGTGTATGAGTTCAATTTGAAGCAGTTCATCAACTTCATAATGAAGCAATCTTGACTTCTAAAGAATTTCTGTGTTAAGCTCAGAACACAGGCTGCACGTTTCAAGAATGGAGTGCTGAGGAAGATATTTGGGCTTATGAGGTATTATGTAGCAGGAAGATGGAAACAACTGCAAAAATAAGGAGATTCATTCATGGCTTATACTCTTATTAAGGCAAATCAAGTGAAATGAGACATATTGGGTTTGTAGTATGTAGGGGGAGAAGAGAAATGAATACAGGGTTTGTTTGGGAAACCTGAAGGAAAGAGACCACTTTTAAGACCTGCACATAGATGGGATAAGAATATTAAAATCAATCTTAAAGACACAGAATGACAGAAAGTGGACTTCATTCAACTCACTCAGAATACGGACTGGTAGCAGGATCTTGTTAACATATTAAACCTTTAGGTTCCATAAAATGTTGGAAATTTATTGCCTAGCTGAAGAACTAACAGCCCCTCAAGAAAGACTCTGCTTCATGGAGTTAGATATCGATATCGAACACAGTCTACTTCCTACAAGACTGCTTATACTGATGCACGTAAAACACACCATACCGGACCTGTATAAATAACCGTCTTCCTGAAGATGACCCTCAGGTTCAAAACATGTAGAGGGCATCAAAAATTAAAAATTAAACTATTAATTTAAAAAAAGGTACATTTTGTTAGTTGATATTGAATAATTATATTACAATGCACAGTGCAAAAAACATAAAATATACCATTAAGTTATATAAAGTTCAAGTGTTTCACAACAATGAACAATGCATGCTCTAAGGTCTTTCAATGGTAGACATACAGTCATTGGTAGCATCATCTCATAGTGAAATAAAAAATAAAAACAAATATACAAGATTCTTACTAGATCAATTAAAATGGAGGATGGAATGGAAATAACCACTATTAAATTTTAAGCTTTTGTGGTAACTGTATGTAACTATGATTTCTCAGGTGACCAGCCATATGAAAGTGGAAGTTGTTATACATTATTTCATAGACTGTAACCATTCACTCAGCAGTCCACATCCAGACAAAGGAACTGGACACACATGTGACCAATGATGTGAATCCCTAAAATGGAGAGTCTCTGTATAACTCCATACTAACACCTTTTTTCATGTGGCTGAATGTCCAAGAAAACTTTGTTACAAGAATAAAAAAATACTTGGTCATTTTAATACTGCAAATATGAATCTTCTACCAATAGAACTTAGAAGTACAGTCACAAGTGTGTACTATACCAGCACCTTTCTTCCTAAACAGCAAAACATGCAAATACTGACTCTTACTGTTATACCAACCTGTATGGACACATCAAATATATCATCAAAGCCAAGAGAACCCTTCACAAGAATATAATCACAGTTGCCATAGAAATCATAGATCCGTCCATCAAAAGTCTTGTAATGAGAGTCACCCCAGGCTGTACAGATGCCAGCACAAACACGTTCTGAACATAGCCACTTGCCAGATTCACATTTGCTGCAAGAAAAATGTAAATTCCAACATCATTTGATAAAACACAATGTGCAAATACAAATTTCTGAAGAGAATATCTGACTGCATTTACATTTCAGTCTTGTTTACTTTCTATAGGATACAACAAAGAGACGTTCCAAGAAAAACTTTTAAAACCCACTTTCATGTTAGTCATTCCAACAAAACCATAACTCCACTGTTTGTTGTTGCTGTTGTTGTTGTTGTTGATGATGATAATGTGGTTGTTATTGTTGTTGTTGCTGCTGCTGTTGTGGTGGTGGTGGTGGTGGTGGTGGTGGTTGTGGTGGTGGTGGTGGTGGTGGTGGTTGTGGTGGTGGTGGTGGTGGTGGTGCTCTGATGAATAACATACATATTTTTTAGCATGTGGTGTTACACCTGCATGGGAAGGTCATGTTGGAAATATGAGGGACAGGAGAGGTGCCTACAGGGTTTTGGTGGGGAGACCTGATGGTTAGAGACAACTTTGAAGATATGGGTGCAGATTGGACATTAATATTAAAATGGATCTTCAAGAAATGGTATGGGAAGGCATGGACTGTATTTGTCTGGCTGCATATAGGAATAGGTGGCAGGCGTTAGTGAATGCGGTAATGAACCTTTGGGTTCCATAAAATGGCGGGAATTTCTTGACTATCAGAAGACCTGTTAGCTTCCCAGGAAGGACTGCTCCATGGAGTTAGTTATGGAGTTACACTTGCTAGGAAGCAGTGGTTGCAAATAGAGACCTGTGGTCTGCATGTGAAAAACCATTCTATGGCAAATAGAAAAAGTCAGATGTGGCATTTGTGAGCTTCATTTTCATTATGCATGTATGTGAATTAACAATAATGAGCAAGCATTCTACATGTCTACCAGAAACTCTTCTTACAGGTGTGGGACTTGTGTTATGTTCTTAAAATTTATTTGAACAGATAATATGCCCAAAACTCAACAATCACTGTTAATTTCAGAAGTAGCCAAAAAAAGTGATATCTCCTGAGACATAACTCCATTGGCCTGCAGTTACTTCAAGTGGGTTGCTCAGAATTCAAATTGAAACTGTTGGACTAAATGGCCATATCACCTTGTATATGGTGCAGAGGCTCAGTACTATGGTATCTCTATATAAAATGTGGCAGCCCCACCAAAATGCGAAAATGCAGCCCTGAAGCCTGAACTTAGTAACCTTAAAGGACTCCTTCCAGGCATCCTGAGCTCCTTAAAGGACTCCATCTAGGCATCCTGAGCTCCCTGCCCAATATGCAGAATGCATCTACAGAAAGGTAAGTACCCTCAAAGGTGGTTGTTATGATGTACAAAGATAAGAGCACTGGCAGCCAGCCAGCTCCAATGAAAATTAGCAATCCTAATAATTTACGCCATGCAAATGTTTCAGAACAGTATGCCATGTCAGCTAGCAAGGTTGTGGCTTTTTCTGCTGACACAGTTGCAGGCCATACAGCTGAAATTGGTACACCTATGAAACCTGCAGGGGATGATTTTACAACTGTGACAAGGAAAAAGCACGGTGACAACCGAGTTGCAAACCCAGGGACAAACCCTACACAAACTAGGAAACCAAGGAGTAATATGACTGATTTCTGTAATTCTTCATCTCTTTCTGCAATACATAACAGGGTGAAAACCAAATCCCTTTTTGTATGCCATTTTTCTCCTAACTACTTGCATGGATACTGAAAATTCCTTAACAAGCAATTAAAATTGTCCACGCTCGCTTGGAAAACAGACAAGCAATGCAGGGCAAATAACCTTGACTGGCTTCTTCAATTTTCCACTGTGCTGACAACTCAGTTTGTTGTGACTGGGCTTTAGGCTGGGCAATCATGAGCCTGAATTCTAGAATGGGCAAGGTTTTTCTCTTCTCCAACACATTCAAACTAATACTCAGGCCCACCCAGCCTTCATTTCAGTGGTTATTGTGGGGATCTTGTACTGGGAATAAAGCTGCCAGGGCAAGAGGCTGACCACTCACCTTCATCTAGTGCACAGGTTAACAATGAGTGCAACTACAACTCTACTCCTCCATATGCCTTCATGGTGTGTACAGGGACAATTTCACCTTATAACCTGCATTTTACTGTGTGGTGCTGAATAAATTTTCTATGAGGCCCTTCACTGCACCTAGACCAATCAGGCTTCGGCAGTTTACCTGACTGGTTATAAAACAAACTGGAGCAGTGATTGGTCTAAAGGAGTAACTCTACCTGGTTAGCCCACACTGGATAAGAAACTGTATGTGACAAGACTAAACTAAAAATTTAACACACCATGTATTGCAGTCTTCTTGGATAATGTCCCCCTCTCCATAACTCTTTCCTCCATGGTGACATGGGCAATCCACTGGTTTAATGCATTTCTTTGTGTGTGAATCTAGTACATAACCCTTCTTGCATCTACAGCCTGGCCGACATATGGCTGGGCTGTACTGTGGAGGATTGTGCATGTTCTGAAACAACAGAAAAACTTCTTTCGATTTTTCACGCACTAAGTAAAAGAGCTAATATAACTGATAATGAATATTTGGCATACAGAACAAAATGTTATACACTAAAATCCTTACAGTTAGTACTTTTAAAAGCTAGGCATCCCACAGGAGCTGAAAGTCTCTGGCTTTTAAATCTTAAAATTGCAGACCTCCACAAAAACATGTATTTTTCTGCTCTCTATAACAAATTACGAAACAAAAACCACCCACAGAATATAAAATTCTCCATTTGTGGACAAAGTATCAATTTTATCAATAAAACCTACTCGTAAAATTCTCTAACAAAATTGGGAACTATTTTATACAATACATTTAGGACATTACTCCAAATTTGTTAATGTACTTACCACTTATAGTATGTAGCAGGCAAGTGTGATGTTGCTTTCATAAAAATATATGCCTACTTACAAGGTACATGTTGTGTTCTTTCTGTACAGAGATATGAGATGCATCACGCCACATGCGACACTACTGTACTGGTTTAGCAGCTCACAAATTCACACACTCTTGCAACTTTAGAAAGCAGTTAATGGAGTTCAGAGAGTTCACAGAGACCGTTACACTACTTACAAAAAGACACCATGCTCTTTGCTTGTTTTCTGAGCTAACATACATGAAACCATTCCTGTTTTCCTTCAGAACTGTGTTGTAAATGTTTCACTTCTAACAAACTTAGTAATGACACAAATAAGACTTGGTCTGCCGCTGTAAATGTCACTATATCACATTTTCTTTGTGTGAGTGGACGAACAATTCATAAACATGCCCTGACAATTTTTGTGTATATTCTTACCACCACATAACTTGTGTTTAAGGTACACAGTGAGGATGGCTATGCTTGTAAAGTGCAGAAGAGTTTCTTAGTCCAGCCCAATGTTCCTGGGAAATTCCAACAGTGTTCACCATTCTGTCTGATTTTTCCACAAACCCTAGACAGGCCTTGTAATCTTCTGTCACACAAGATATGACAAGATGGCCAGATTCATCAGTGAAACTACATTCATCCGCTGGAGCACACTTTTGTGAGAACGTACACATCACACTGTTTTTCCAGCAAACAGACCTTTGGTTCTGTCTAACATGTCTCACGAAGTCCCCCCTTTTGATTTTCAAAGATTTTGGCCAAGTATCTCATGGCATTCCACGCCAGTCATAGTGAAATATTCCACATGCATTGATATTATGTTGGAATAGGCCATAAAAGAAAGCATGGGAGGTGAAATAACTATCCACAAGGTAATATCATTTCATTTTTCTCTTCTAATTCCTCACCCATCAGTATTTCCTCATCTGACCCAAGTGGTTTTGAATATGTAAGTCGCACATGAGATTCCTTTTCAAAGGGTCTTAACTACCTCAAACACTCAAAATTTAGTGATAATCCACCACTGATCTCAAAATTGTCAAAAAGATCTGTCACTGGGCAAACAACACTGATGAAACCCTGGCAATAAATACCAATATATATATATATGAACACCACCCAGTAACAAATACTTCCTAACAGTCAGCCACAGATGTCACTAATGATATAATTGCCAGTCTGCCACTGACAAAGTAACCCCAAACAAAATTATTGTAGTAACACACCCAAACACTTGTCAATAAATATCTTATATAAAACCATAAATAGCAGAATATAGTCAATCCACCATTAATGTTTCTAACAACATACAGTGAAACCTCTACCCATTGTTTCCATATGCATAATTTTCCTGCAGGTATCATTTATTTCTTCTCATTCCCTAAAAATTGCCAATATAAACCATGTATAATTATGTCAGACATATCATTCCTTGCAGTATTGTCATCCCACATCACTCAACCAAAATTCTTGGACCTGGTTTACAATATTCCTGGAATCACCACTTCTGACAAAAAGAAAGAGAAAGTAGTACAATGTTTTTGTAATATACAGTAGCAGTAACTTGCCTATACCAGTAATTACTCTTAACTATAAATTGTACCATGCATTGCCCAAGTGTGGGGGAGGAGGAAAAGATTAACATTTAATATTATAATAATGAGGTTATGTTTCTACTGGTAACATTAACATGATAAAACTACAGTCCATTTTTACCCATTCAGTGTGCAACCAGCATTATGTTACCCTCTTTCAGTAACACATACCTGTTGCACATTAGTCACATTATACATATTTAGTACACAGTCTTGCACAACACAATTTACATGTAAGTTACAAGTTTCAGCCCATTAGCCAGGCCATCATCAGACCTGTATAATGTCAAGAACCTTGTGAATAACCATGCAATACTTTATATGATTATGTGGGATAGAGATCTCTTTCACATTACAGGTATGTTACAAGCCCTGTATTAAATATAACGTAATATTGGATGGAGATAAAAACAATAGTACATTTATGAAAAAATAGTATATCTTAAAAACATAGTAGGCAGTTCAAAATATATATATTTTTTAAATTTATAAGGCATATTGCAGTCCCCATTTTCACAGCATTTGAATCGACAGTCTGCTGGAAGATGATCCAATGTTCATGGCAATTTCAGTATGTTCACGATGAGATGCACTCACATCTTTTCCCAACATAGTAAACATGTTCTTGTTATCAGTTTCATACTTTAGGGTCTTCCTTATGGAGACTTGGTTCAACCTGTGAATCCATATTTGCAGAAGGATAATGTTCCACCAACACTCACAACCCAAGGTATTTAGTGTGTGTGCCTTATCATACACCTCTGCCTACTGTGGTGTGGTGTACTAGTTATGTGGAGGGGTGTTGATGAAGTATGGTTTTTTACAAGGTTCTTAACAATGTATATGTCTGATGATGGTATGGATAATCGGCCACAACTAGGAACCTAAAAACATGTACATAGTGGTGAGCAAGAATTAATATTAAATATATATAATTTGATTAAAGCGCAACAGGGATGTGTCATCTAAAGGTTATAGCAGCCAGTTAATCTTCCAACCATAATCTCAAGAACATAAGAAGAAATCTTTACAATTGTAATTCCAATATTTCCTGTAACCAGAAATATTTATGTCATAATGTAACTCCGAACTATTCAAAAGTTAAAATTCCAAAAAGTCTACAGTAGCAAATTATATTAGCAAAAAGGCACAACTGTTAAGAATAAAGGATGAAATTAAACTATTATATATCAAAAAACAGAATTTAAATAAACCGTTATATCATTTTCACCTACAGGCAAGTAATATATGGGACTGTAATTGGCAGTATATAGAACATAATATGTATGACAAATTAAGTCTACAAATTGAGAAAAACCTTAAATGAAAAATTAAACAAGCTTAAAAACACTCAAGTTGAAAAACCTGTAGAAATAATTACATTTTTTCCTAGAGTAATCAATAATACACATACCACTTTTCAAGAAGCAGAAATGGCCTTACGAAATAAAGCAATGAAATATAATGTAGATTATAAACCAAAAAACTGATTTAAGGTGTTAGCATTAGAAGCTTAAACAGTTATAAGTTTCCTCCGAGCAGCAAACCAAGACCAGACAAGTGCAAATTGCTAAAAATAATGGACAACTTATACTCACAACATTCTAAATTTAAAGGCAAAAATTCCTTAAAGGAGAAAAACATAATAAAATAAATTACAGAAAGATTAAATTGTAATAAAGTAACAGTTGTAAAAGATGACAAAGTACATTCTATTATTATAACACTTTTCAACACATATGAGAGAAAAATTAAAAATTTATCACCTCTAATCAATTTAAAAAACTAAATATACTTACCCAACAAATAATTTTCAGAAATTAGTTAGAAGCATATTAAACAACACTTAATCTTTAATAATTTGTGAACAGAAACAAAAATTAGTTAATTTAAAACCCACCTCCCCAAATTAAAGAGGTCTTATAAAGTAGCACAAACATGCAAATCCCATCAGACTAGGTGCAAACTGGAGGAACACCAGTGCATAAAAATTAGCCAAATATTATATGCAATTACTAAGCCAACTAATAGATGCACTAAATGCGCTCAACATAAGATATTCGTCCCAGTTAAGTGAAAATTTAAGAGGATAAAGACAGAAACCAATAGCAGACCAGCCTCACTTGACATCACAAATGTGTATTCTAATATACCCAGAACAGAACTGAAGTCTATAATAGAAAATACTTTAAAGACAAAAACATATTGATGAAAAACAAAAGGACTTAATGGATATATATGACATTATAATTACCCAAAACTATTTTACACACAATAACACACTTTTTTCAACAAACAAATGGTCTAGCAATGGGATCTCCTTTATCTGAAACACTTTTGGAAATTATTTCTGCAATATATTGAACAAAACTTTATTGTATATTTAGCTGAAAAACATAAATTATGATATTTCTCACATGTAGATGATATTATATTAGGATGGATCTCCGGGAGGTGGGATGTGGGTATATGGACTGGATTGGGCGGGCCCAGGATAGAGACAGGTGACGGACGCTTGTGAGTGCAGTAATGAACCTTCGGGTTCCGTGAAATGCGGGGAATTTCTTGACTAGCTGCAAAACTGTTAGCTTCTCATGAAGGACTCTGCACCATGGAGTAAGTAAGTAAAATGATATTATAATAATTTACAATTATATTATTACAAATATAAATACATTTCTGAAAGATTTTAAACAAACATCATCATAACTATAGTTTACATTAAAATTAGGACAAGAAAAAATTCTTAATCTTTGAATCCTTGCTGTTTTAAGAAATGGTAAGGAATTAGATTTCAGTATTTATCATAAGTCTACCTATACAGACAGTATAATTCCCTGCAATTGGAGTCACCTGATGGATCATAAATTTGTTGCTTTAAGGTTCTTAATTGAGAGATTCAAGTCATCGGTTGAAGAATTAATCCAATACAAAAAATAGTTTATATTCAAAACATTTTGTACAATAATTCCTTTCCACTTCATTTAATCAACAACTTTTTAGAAAAATAAAAGAAAGATATAAATATTATGGAAGATAATGAAACCTTAAAACAAAACCAAGAATGGTTTAATTTTTCCTTCTTTGGAAAATAAACACATTACTAAAGTCTTCAGAGAGTCTAACTTATGTATAGCCTACACAACATACTGTTCTATTAAACAACTATTGAATCCAAGGACCCCAAAAAATGATGAGAATAAATTTTCATTGTAGTGGTATTTATCAACTAACTTGCACCAATTGTGGTAAGAAATATACTAGAAAGACAGGTAGCAATTTTGAAATATAAGACGGAGAACACAAGCACTTATTTGGGAATAGTAATACAAATTCAAAATTCCTCAACATCTTTTAGAGAACAGCCATGCTTTTGCAAACAAGGAGTGGAAATTGTTCATTTCAGTTAAAAAAAAAAAGGTCACGTAAGGACACTACAGGAAAGTTTTTGTGGACAGAGGAACCAAAAACGGAAATCAATTAAATGATAAAAATACTGTTTTCTATAATAAAATTTTTGAAGTTGTATTACACAGAGAAAGTTGCGTGACTAGTTCACCATAATACACAGAAGCGTACAATATGGAACACACACTAAACACCTTGAATTGTGAATTTAGTGGAACATTGTCCTTCTGCAAGTGCAGATTCAGAGGGTGAACCAAGTCTCCATTAAGGAAACATATTACTCGTACGCACACTCTATTATGTCTTATGGACTCATATTTTGGGGGAATTCTACTCATAGTGATGATATATTCAGGATCCAAAAAAGAATAATTAGAATAATCACTAACTCCAATAGGAATGCATCATGTAGAGAAATATTTAAAAAACTGAATATTCTTCCACTACAGTCACAATATATATACTCAATACTATTATTCATTATAAAAAACAAAGATCAGTTTCCTTTAAACTCAAATACACATACAATTAACACAAGACACAAAAACAACATACATGTACCTCCTGCTAACTTAACA
>Ga0123354_10012051_pt1 | contig 13383 bp, 8 predicted proteins | sample TergutLab28metaG_2_FD_97872 | JGI IMG/M metagenome (GOLD analysis project Ga0123354, IMG submission 97872) | Labiotermes labralis P4 segment gut microbial communities from Petit-Saut dam, French Guiana - Lab288 P4 | ecosystem: Host-associated > Arthropoda: Insects > Digestive system > Gut ...
GAACTATACCGACAGAGCGGCCGCCGCCGGTCGGCGAAGTTAGTGCCAACTTTTGCGGATAGAGGGGTGTCACGTGGTCAGCGCAACGGGTCCTCACAGCCGTTAATCTCTGTTTTCTAGACCGGGAGCCGCTACTTTTTTCATTCAAGTAGCTCCTCAATTGACTTCACGAGGCTCACGAGACTGAGTGGACCCCGTTCCAGACCCACTACTACTCAGAAAATTTGGTAGCGCCGGGGATCGAACCCAAGACCTCTGTATCTGTAGCCAGAAACTCTGACCTCTAGGACACAGAAGCGGTCTAAATCCTGCGTATAGTAAGTATAATTTAAAAAAGGGGCAAGGGTTGCTTCCAAATACTATATGGACATTATGTTTATTGGACCGTGCATCATCTTGTGGTTTGGTTGGGGTGGTGCGGTATCTGGATGAAGGCTTCAGCCTGCATACGGATAACACACCAACACGCATCGAACCAGAGCAATACAACCCATGAAATAACTCAACAAATAAGTCGCAAGCCCCTGAGGATGGATGTATTAACATCCAAAACATGTTGAGCATTAAATAATGAAATAAAAATGCAAGTGACATCAAGTTGGTCTCTCTTTATTCAACTATATGAATGTTTGTCCAAAATAACCTTGGATATCTTTGGAAAACCACTGAAAATATTACCAGTAGTCTGGTTGATATTTAGTGTTCAATAACACAAGTCGAGATTTTTCACATTTGTACCGTGCATCCTGCTACTATCAAAGTTTTTTATAACCAACTGATGCACAAAAGAATTGTTTTCAAAGGAGTATTAAAATTTACATTAAAACACCTCCAACTTGTTTCAGTGTGATCAGCATCATCAGGGAGTGTATTGTGTGAGCTTGATAAAGTTACAGTGTTAAAACTTTTGGTTAAAATACATCATTTTGTTTGATCTGGTGGTGTGGTTGTGTATGTTATCAGGTCCTTGTTGGTGTATGTCTCCTGCACTGTTCGGAACGCGGGTGGTAATAAAAAACTCTGACAGGTCCAGAGATTTTAATACGTCATTAAACTGCTGCAATTCAGGCAGATGTGTCTTGTAGTATTCAGCGTCGCAGAGAATACCAGGAGAAAAGCTGGTAATTGATAAGGTGGTCAAAATAAGTTCTGCCTTTTACGTACACGGACCTTAGTTACCACACTCAGATTATTTACCCCTGACACCATCCCTAGGCAATATCTTCGGTTCAAACCACCAAATCAGTTCCTTGAAGACCAATTTAACCTTTCAATGCCGGTATCTGTGCAATATAGAAAGGTAAAGGTAAAGATTTCTCGTTACAGGCCCGATGTGGCTCAGATGTTGGGTCGAGGTATAGCTCTACTCTTCCATGACGCGGCACTAGAAGGGGGTGAGTGGTCAGCAGCACGCCCCGGCCGCACTTTACCCCCCGGGAAAGACCCGGTACCCATTTTACAGGAGGCTGTTCGGACCCCCGGGGCCGGTCTGGACGGGCGGAAAATCTGGTCCTTACCGGGATTCCATCCGAGACCATCCAGCCCGTAGTCGGTCGCTATACAAACTGAATTACCCGGCCCACAATCTGTGCACTTTACATACACCTAATTCATAACATTTTTCCTGCCTACCCTAAGTGTTAAATGCATTGAAATGTACTGCAAATGTAAAACGCTCAGGGCAGAATTTGGAATTGAAACTGAGAGTCTGTGAAGCAGTACCATTATCCTCTTTAATTCTCAGGCCTCTACAAATTTTCTGCACCTTCCATGGGATTTTATATACATTTGTTCCCTTCTACATGCATGATAATATTTTACGCTATTCACTACCGTCTGTTTGACCAGTTTAATAATATCTGGTGACCAGTTGCGAGAAGTACTGCTAATTGTCAAAACGGGCGAACACACACCAATTAAACCAACGATATATATATATATATATATTGGCATCTCAAATTATATAATACGTTTAACGCCAACCAAAGTTAGTTATCAGCCGATAAATCCAACATGCCAATACACAACTCGTAGCAAACATACCGCATTTTATGAAGAAAACAAGAAACAAGCACAACTCTATAACTGCCAGAACGGATTTAGCAGGCCATAACCCCTCAAACGCAAACACGTTTTACCACTAAGTTCCATAAACATTATTTTCGCTTTTTAAAAAATTTTGTTAACATGTATTTTGGGACACCCAAGACTGAGATCAAAATCTGAACTTCCATCATTGAAGTTACGTTTGTAACTTTAATTCTAGTCTTTCAGAGGCCTGAGGATGACCATTTAATTGTCGAAACATGTAACCACACATCTATATAACATAATGAATTAGTCGAGTTTATGGTAACTGGTCTATTTTGTAATACATAGAGAACAAAGTGATTTCAAAGACAAAAGAAAATTTCTTTTAATTTATTTTGACTTGAGGTATTCCAGTGATCAAATTTATATCAAAATGGACACATTCTTAATCAAAATTGTCATTAAGAATGAAATTTGATATGTGTATCTGCACTCATTTCTCTATTTTAAAAACGTTTATCGTTCTGCGATTGTATTCAGCTACCCGATGCTATTAAAAATTTTAAAATCAATGTGCGAGCTTTGGAAAAAATAAATTCTGAATTTCAAAACTTCATGATGCCTGATACATTTCCAGACTAGTTCGTCCCATAATATAATGCTTTCTAGGCATCTATATTTTTGGTGCCTCTCTTGATAAGACAAGATAATTTTTAGACGTATTTTATGTTTCAACAAAACAAAAATGTCTGCCATCTTACCTGTTCTTAGGAATTCCAAATAAAGTAATTTTTTTACATTTCACCAGGACAACTGCTCTTTCCCTAACTTAACCACAGTCCGAATAGTGCAGCAGACATACACCAACGAGGGTGAGTCCAATTAATTCAGATACTATTTAATGTATGTTATCATATTTTCAAAATTCCTAATTATTGCGGTACATGACGCTATGTTTTCCATTGCAGACCTGATAACATATGTAGCCACACCGCCAGATTAACCACAATGATGTATTTGAACAAATTGTTTTAACATTGTAACTTTAGTAAGTTCACATATTACGCTCCTTGGTGATGGTGATCACACCGAAACATTTTGGAACTGTGTAATTTTAATGTAAATTTTCATGTAAATTTTAATACTAATATAAAATAAATTCTCTTGTGCATCAGTTGGTAATAAAAAACTTTGATAAATCAATTTATGTTCGCCCTGTTTTCTCATTATTTTTTCTGACATCATCCAGTGGCGTACCGAGGGGGAGTTGGGGGTTCAATCTTCCCCCCCCCCCCGAAATTCCGAAGGCCCTCCAAAATCGTGTCAAACTCAACCTGATTGTGAAAACTGTTAAAAATTGTTGAATTTAGGACGCTAAAACCCCAAGAAGTTCGAAACAAAATGCAGTAAAATTATGAAAGTACCGCCGGTTCGCTATTGTTTTATATTAGTATTGGCAAATAAATTGGTTATCATCGTAAATAGTTTTAATGTACCAACAATTAAGAAAATTTTACTATATGAAATTAAATGTATTGTACCAAATTACAGCTGCGTCCAGAACACCTAACTAGGGGGCTATCGCACCCAGATCCCCGTTCTCTCTGTCCTCTGTCCTCAACTGAATTTGTTGAAACCCTCCCCCCCCCCCCCCCGGGCGAACAAAATACCTGGGTACGTCACTGACTTCATCCAATGTTATTTACCGGTATTGTCTATAATCCTTCTTGCCTACGTAATTTCACAAAAATTAACAACGCCTCTGTACTTAACATTTCGAGTTGTAGGTATTTTAATTAAATAATATGCATTTACTTACATTTTAACATTTAGACGCCTAACTTCAACTATAGTTGACGTACCGCACCGCTAACCTCCAAAGTTGCATTTTATATATTTATTCAACAAATATATGTAACGAATATTTTAAACATGGTTTATACTCTCCTTTTTTTTCTCTTCAAAATGCAGTTTGTTTCATAATTCTAACGTATTTGGTTCCTGTATTATTCACATTTTATATACAGGATGTGCTAAAATTAAAAATATAATTACGGCACCAAAAGGTTAAAATTATAGTAAAAGATTAATATCCATAGAGGTAATATTAGTAATTGACCAACTTAATGCACAAATTCTTTTTTTATAATAAGTTTGTTATATTTCTCTACATGTTTCGAGCACTATTGTGCTCGAAACATGTAGAGAAATATAACAAACTTATTATAAAAAAAGAATTTGTGCATTAGATTTGTCAATTACTAAGATTATACTAAGATGCACGATCAGCAAAACATCAAAACCCCTAGAGGTAGTCTGTCCAAAATATCCACCCTAGTATTATTTCGAGACATTAATTAAATTTAATCAATTATTTTATTATTTGTTTGAAATATTGATTTTTTAATTTGTATTGTAGATGCATCCAAATATATAAATCACGTCTAATAACATTACAATCTCCTCAATTCCTCTTCAGCTCATATTCTACTCTGTCCCAGACGTATTAGTACATAAGACCAAGATATCTGAAGCAAATATGCAATAAACACTTCAGAATTAATAAGAAGTCAAACTTTAATTAAAATTCCTCAATTTTTCCTAATTTTTTTTAGGCATGTGTAATAAAGTAGGACTGAATGATGCTGAAAATGTTTTGTGAATTCATAGTATAATTACATTTACAGTGATACCTCGGCTAACGAGTGACCCTGCTAACGAATTTTTCGGCTAACGAAGATTTTTTTTTCGCTGTTTTTCGGACTCGGCTAACGAATATGGAATCGGCTGACGAATGTTTTAGTGGAAGCGCGCGCTAACATAAAGCAGCAAACATGAAAGGTCGGGCCATTCCAGGAGCTTATCCTTTCCGTCTGTATGTGTGTGACAAAGAAATGAGATGACCACATCACACAGGGGAGACCCACCAACCCGACTGGAATGTTTACGTTCGAGACAGCGAGAAGTGAGACGCCTGATAACATAACGGGAAATCGCGTTTCGGCTAACGAAGATTTCGGCTAACGAATGTGATTCCGGAACGAATTATCTTCGTTAGCCCAGAAATCACTGTACATTTCAAACCCCGTAATGAAATATTTAAAATTAAATACCGAGGAAATGAAGGGCCTGTAGTCGGGTTCTGGAATCTCATTCGCATTTACCATTTATAATGCAGGAACAATTTTTTTATCTTGCTGTGAAATACAGGGTGTTCCACTCGCTACCGAACCCGGAATTTCTTTAATTATTGTACCACTAATGAGGATATTGCAACGAAATTTGAAGCCGACTCACCTCATTGTGTAAGAAATGTAACGACATCATAACATGTGCTGGAAGTGGCTACCGTTTGCGTTCAGAGAGGATTGAACCCTGCGCGCCATATTTTGGAAAGTCCTTGCCAGTACTTCCGCTGTCACTGCCTGAATTTCTTCGGTGATGTTTGCGTTCAAGACGTCTATGGTTAGTGGTTTGTTTCGGTAAACTCTCCCTTTCAGATATCCCCATAAGAAATAATCAGACAGTGTCAGATCGGGCGAACGGGGTGACCAAAGTCCCTTCGAAATGACGCGGTCGTCAAAAAAGGACTGAATTTCGGCCATGCTGTAGTGTGAAGTGTGAAGTGTGGGATGTCGCTCCATCCTGCTGGAAATATCCAATTGAGAGTTCCCCATCGTCCAATTGTTTTACAGAAGTGTTGATGAATTCCATACATGCAGCTGTTGTGATGGTTGCAAGGAAGAGGATGCGCCGCCTTGACATCCCACACCAAACACCAATCTTCTCTGAATTAAGGGATTCTTCATGTATCGCGTTGGGACACATTCCTCTACATTTCTCACACAGTGAACGTACTCCTGTTCAAATTTCGTTGCAATATCTTCATTGGTGTTAGAATTATTAGAGAAACGCCGAGTTCGGTACCGAGTGGGACACCCTGTATAAGTTTCCTTTTTTTTGCCATTTATTTACGACTCTCTCATTGTGTCAAATTATACAGCGTTGAAAGAAAGTGAGATTAAGAACTTAATAGTTTCAAAATGCCTTGAATGATTTGCATACAGTCGAAGAACATAAAAATTATAGGGTTTTTCATTTCACTACATTAATTACTAAGCTTTTCATGGCGGTTTCAGTATAAGTAGAGCCTGTTGCTGTTTTCGCGGGCGAAATATTCAGTTCTACGTAGAAGCAAATCACAAAATACCCAACGTCCAGCCAGAGGATTGTCAGTTCCACTCTACACAGACGTACTGATCGATAGAAAGCCTACGGAGGAGGACACAAAAGGCTTGGCATTGCTTTCAGGAGATAAAGAAAATCGTGTTTTCTCCTTCAGTGGAAACCCAGACACAGACGTGAACACACATCTTTTTCGGGATTTGGATGCTTATAAGCAACCGCTAGAAGAGCTGTGTAGGATAACAGGGAATGGACATGGCTGGGATCACATGATGATCAAAAGAAAATAAAGCGATTTAAGTGGGAAATCCGGAGCATAAGGCATCTTATACAATGAGCATAGCTAAAAAGACAGAATCTGAAAATATGCAAAGTAATTTAAAACGTACGCAGTATCTAGACATATAATAAGACTAATTTAAACAACATCAGTCAGCAGTAGGCTTCAAAATTATGACTTTGAAAGCGTAATAAAAGGTAAGGAAAAAAATTCATGATTAAGCATTTAAACCCCTACTTAAATCCCCATCTGCTGATTGCTGGCATTATTAGGAGCTCACCATATTCTCCACGTTAAAAGCATAAGGATTAATAACCAATAATTATATTAAACCCACTTCAATGTCAGTGCATCAACAAGTATTATAGTCGTGAACAAAAGTAACAACTTCGTATCTAGGATTCGAACCCCGTTTGGTTTTAGAAAAAGGATAATTTGTAAACTGTTTGTTAAAAATTACGATCTGTATATGAGATATTACTGCGCAGTTCTTGACGATAGCATGGTCACACTAACGCACGCACGCACACGCGCCACATACATACACACGCACGCAGACACTTATAATATTTGGTACCATTTGCTTGTAGCGCATATCTGACTGGTGTTTTGAAGCGAGCAAATTACACTATCTGCGCTGAAGTCGAAATTGCAGCGCACGCTTTTTAGAGTGCGAAATGAATGAAATAACACCTGGAATGATCGAAGGTCTCTGCTGTAGAACCAAGAACTTGTCTAATCCTGAAATAAAGTTACTGTCGTAATGTAGAACACGACTGAACGTTATAAACGCATTGCTGATGTGAGAGACACAAAACGTTAACTTGCTCGTGTTCACTATAAAACAGGCCACGAAGGCCCAGAGATGGAGTAGAGGTATAGCTCTACTTTTTCTTTAACCTCGGCACTAGATATGATGGGTTGTCAACGCCATGTTCCAGCCGATTTAACCCCAGAAAAGAGACTTGTTAACCATTGTATAGGAGGCTGGATGGGCCGCAGGGCAGGTCTGGACGGGTGCGGAAAATAAATCTCGCCCACACCGGGATTCGATCCCCGGATCTTGCAGTCCGTAGCAAGTCGCTATACAGACTACGCTATCCCGGCCCCAATACGTAATTGACATAAATATGTTTAGAATTTTAGGACTTCGTCCTCATATTAGTTTGACGTACTATATGTATGTTTTTAATTGCTCTGTGGACGTTGTGATAAATACCTTACAAACAAGATACAATTGTTGCCTGTATTTTGATACTCTTCAAATAGGAAATGTTTTACAGCGACTCAATTTCTCTGTTGTATCCGTTGCGGACCTGATGAGGAACGTATCTTAAATGTTATTCCCAGGTAGGACGGAGCTCGTAACTCTGGTTAAGACGGGGAGTCGGGTAGGCCACACACACTCTCAATAATCCCCAAACAGAATATATTGGAGTTTTATTTGTGTAAGAGTATGGAGTAATAGCATTTACAACTAAAATATATCAGTGACAATTCTCGCCAGTGGACTCTTCATTACCGTTCGCACTCACTGACTGTCCAGCTTCGTACTCTGCTGCTCAGACACAGTACAAGCTACGCAGCAGACTGCTACCGCAGAACAAAGCAACTATTGTTACATGTGTTGCTCCACAAACTGCTCGCGAGATACACTTAGCGGGTCCAGTTATAAACCAAAGAAATGGAAGGAAATTATATTCCTCCCATGCCTGGTCTTGAGAGAGGCGAGAACTGAACATGAGTAAATTTAGTTTATGACTACCATACAGTGCATAAAAGAATGCTAGAAAGAAAATCACAACAACAAAAAAATCAACATGTGTCAACTACAACATCTCGAGTCTTTAGTATTTCACATATGATTTATTAACGAAGTTTTTTATTTTCCTGGGATAAGAATACGCCATAGGGCCATGATTAGTTCCTAGTGTTCCTTCGTGTTCAAGGGTCTAGAGATCCGAAAGAAATTAACACAGCTCTTATTTTGAGAAATGAGAGAGGTAATTATTCAGTAAGGAAGTGGCATATCACTGGAGAATAGAGTTCCCCTCTCCATTATTTTTTTTGTAAGAACACGCGTGCATTAATTGCAGGCATACAAAGTAAAAATACTTTTTAGTAATTTATTTTTAAATAATGAATTAGCAGCATTTAAATTAAATCATACCTTATGACGTGATACGTTTAGCAATACTATCGATCTCTGCTCTTAAAAAGCGTTGGGGACAGATTAGTGAATGAATGTGGAGCATCGATGGAATGGCACTGGGAGAGAAAAATTTACCTCCATATAGCACTTATATATACATTTTTAATTTCTTAGATTCTAGGTGTTAGTGAAGGTTCCTTTCTATCTCCAACATATAAAGCCTAAAATACACACCTTTTATTGTAAATATTTGGTATCTGAATCCATGAAGCCCATGATAAATGCTCCGTACCTAATTTTCAGATACTCTATGAATCACCGGGATAATAGACTGTCTTTTGTGGATTGGTAACTCAGCCTTGGGTTTCATACAATGCGTGGAACTTCTTTTACAGTTAAAGATGTATTTTATCTGTAGTTCGTGGAGTATGTAGTAGTAGTTTTTCTTGTGGTCATAAAGGTTATAGACTGCCAGAGGTCTGTATAACTTCATTACTGCCGCTTCAATTCTTCGTCTTTGTAAAGCTGTTAGAGTCCAATTTTCTGACCCATATAAAAATGAAGGTAAATCTACAGTGTTGTATATTTTCAAAATAGTTTCCGTTCTCACTTTCCTAAAAATAGTTCTCTTAATAGTATCTCTTAATTTAAAAATTTTGCCAATTTGGATTCTACATCATTGGAGGATTGGTAAGATATACTGCAACCTAAATATGTAAATTGGCTAACTTGTTTTAGTGTTTCATGGTTTATAATAATTTTTGTTCTCAAGTGAATCCCTTTAAAATCATACCACTACAGACCACAAGGAAGGAGAACAATTGGAAGACCGAAGAAACGTTGGACAGAGCGGTTGTAACTTTGGAGACGCAAAGGATAAAAGGGCCCAATCCTTGATGTTTATGATGATGAGATATATTTCCTTCACAACGTATAATCAGCTCCACTAAACTAGTTACGTAGTTCATTATTTAAAAACCAGTACGATTTTCGCGATATAAATTTGTTTACTGTATCCAATTATACACCTTCATCAAACGGAATGTGCTCGCATCCTACAACGCAGCGCCCCACAACCGCTACCAACCACATCCAGCAGAACCAGCGCAGTACACCACATGCAGTAACACACGGCCACTTAATGATGCCCGAAACATGTTGAGACAGAAGTTGATAATAAACATCTGATTGTTGCATCTAGTTGGTTTTTTTTCTCTCACTCTTCACACTTTGATCACGATGCACGGTTACAGGAACCTAAAGAACGAAATTATTTAAACAAGATAGGAAATATAGGTATAGCTTAACAATCAGGTAACTTAGGATTGTTGTACCTTGAACCGTACTCAACTGGTAACAGTATCTAATCCACTGTGGTGATAGTTTGTAATTTTTCACGACCATTATAAAAGTCCATTACTATTAATACGTTTTGTTAGTATGTTTCTTTGCAGACTTTGTTACTTCTACGTGTGCGTTGATGTTACTTCAGTTTAACTGTCGGTCATACCCGACCACAAATTTTATCTCCTTTAAATATTTTATACTTGCTGAATTAAACCCGGTAATTCCTACACCATTTTAGGTACATTCTTTACTTCTCTGCGGACCTAATACCTTATTCCTAGGTGTAAAAGAAAGGTAAAGTAATCCCGTTACAGGCCCGGTGTGGGCCAGAGGGTGGGTAGAGGTATAGCTCTACTCTTCCATGACAGCGGCACTAGAAGGGGGTGAGTGGTCAGCAGCACGCCCCGGCCACACTTTACTCCCGGGAAAGAACCAGTACCCATTTTACAAGAGGCTGGGTGGGCCCCAGGGCCGGGCTGGACGGGCGGAAAATCTCGTCCCCACCGGGATACGATCCCGGATCGTCCAGCCCGTAGTCAGTCGCTATACCAACTGAGCTACCCGGCCCACTATTCCTAGATGTAGTTAATAAATATTAAATAATAAGATCATTATTTTTCCTTAGATTAAGCGTAACGGAAATTGTGCGAATAAATAGGAAAGATTATTATATTATATTATATTATATTATATTATATTATATTATATTATATTATATTATATTATATTATATTATAAGATTATTATTGTTGTCGAATACTATCGAACGTCAACCATGGCAAAGTTTGGCAATCAAAGTAGTTATAAATATACTTACGTCTTGATGTAAAGTATATGTCTTTTTATCAAGTTTCAACTAAACTTGAATTTCCTCGACGGAGATTTTAGCACCTACTGCCCAAATTAATGACAGACGAAATTCGTCCAGCTGGAACCGAGTTCTACTATCAGGACAGAAAGACAACCCGTAGGTATTAATTAGCGTTTCTCTACTTTCGGGGCACGCCTTGAAATTGTTCGTAGACAGGAAGGGTTCTTACTGCGTTAAATTCCGGGACTGTACTTGCAATAGGCTCTAGTGTAACTCGAATTCGTTTTTGCGGCCAGATAATTAAGCATAGAGGAAAAAGAGCGTCATGCCATGCGATGAAACTCAGCGTAATATCCATTAAAATCTACTATCTTGTTTTCAGAGCTATTAATTAAATGAGTAAACTGTAACACTAACACTGTGACAAGAAACTAGATATAAATAAAACATTCTCTCTCAACGAGTCGAAACATACATGAAGAGACACGTACATTTACTGTGCGTTGTGTACCCTTTCCCCGCTAGCCTAATGGCAACCCGCGCGGCACAGCCGGACGAGGTACGTGATGACACAGAGAGCATGCTTGCTGAAAGCCGGAGTGGCCGAGTGGTTAGAGACGCGGACGTATACGGGTTTACCTCGTACTGCCGACGTGTTCGCGAATGGTGTTCCATAATGAATAGCTATGCACGATACACGCTATCCTTGTGGTTTCGCGGCTCTAAGGCCGTAGTGTCTAGAACACTAGCTCCGGTGAAGTATTTTGACGCCAAAAAGTCACTTTCAGTAACTGCAAAGCTAATCTTCGCGGCCCGGGTTCGAATCCAACATGAACCTTGAATTTTTTTTCTTGTGTCTTTGGGTTAGAAATGTTGCATATGTGCCGAAAAGTCTGTAAATTGCCGATGTCCATTAACTTTACATAGCCTGTAATAAGTGAATCCAAATGACGTACGTAGTACCATTCTCTGTGCAATGAATAACACTTAAAGACATTGCACAAAATACATTCCTTCAGCAATCATACAAGAAACATTGGAATATATTTTTGGTTCGCTATTTAACTACGCCGTCAGTTACTGTTATTCGATAACAGGGTTGGCCAGTTAGAAGAATTTTGGGAGCCGCAATTTATGAGGCAACATAAGGAACAGCCACATCTACATATATCAGATAAAACAAAGATCTGTCAGAGACAAATATGAGCTAAAATGACACGTCTACAGAAATGAAACATGAATTTTGTATGTACATATCGTCTAGAAGTATTGCGAATTTCGGGATGATTTAAAAATCGTATGACCAATAGAACCAGAATTTTTACACTAGTTGTAAACCTCATAATTATTTAAAATACGATATAGCACAGAATGGCAATACGGACGAGTTTATCGACTTCAAGAACACAACGAGTGTATAAATTTACAGAGAAGTGCCTACTAAGGGACATTTCATGTCTGTCCAGGCACTTGGTGACCGTATTTTTGTCTCCGACACACAACATGTAGCACAGTGACGATTTAAAGCAGCTGTTGTTAAATAAACCATAAAGTATTTCTTCAGGTCTAGTGTCTTCGGTGAAGTAAAACTAATGCTGTGTCTTCTAATGTCACGAAAACTAGGGTTGGGGGTTGAGGGAACGGGGATGTAGTTACAAATATGCTTTATCTCTTCACCAGACTAGTCTGAGCATGCATTCTTACTTCCTTTCTACTTAACCTTCACAGAAAGAGGCAGTTGGGACTTTCGGAGAAGAGAGAAATCTCTCTCTCCTGCCAGGGTTCAAACCCTAGAACCCCCAGCGCAAGGCCGAATCACCCCACTGCCTACAAAACTGCAGCTGTTTAGCGCTGTAGATGAAGTGTGAAGTCTTCAAGCTGATTCGTCATATACGTTACATGTTGTCTTAAGTAACAGAGACGTTAAGTACAAAACCTTGTAAATTTGTGGATATCTTGATATTATACATATATGTACAGGGCGTTTCATAATGTACTAAGGGATTACAAAAATTTATTATAGGAAAACCGTACGACACGTATTTACGAAACTGTACAGATAGAAGGAACAACTCAAAAATTTTTTTTTCCCAGTAAGTTGTTTTTTTTTATCGCAGTTCACATTTCTGCCGCTAGGCGATGCGAGTGTATGAAGTGATAAAATGGCCCCTCTGGGGGAGAAGTCGTTCTGTGTGTTGGAATATCACACGGGTAAGTCTGTGGTTACTGTGCAACGTGCATTTCGTGCAAAATACGCAAACGACCCGTCTGCAGACAAGACCATTCGTGCGTGGTATAAACAGTTTACTGAAACTGGGTGTCTGGGCAAACAGAAATCAAGTGGTCGCCCATTAACCGCTGAAGAACTTGAATATCGTATTGCTGTGTGCCGTGTCACCTGTGGTGCACACATCGAACATATCTAGTTGTCAAAAAAACTTTTTCAGTTTTCCTGTGGCTGTGGAACAATTCCATTAAAATATGTCCTTAGGTTTTCTTGTTATAAATGTTTGTAATCACGGAGAACATTATGAAACGCCCTGTATATATATATATATATATATATATATATATATA
>Ga0123354_10012053_pt1 | contig 13382 bp, 3 predicted proteins | sample TergutLab28metaG_2_FD_97872 | JGI IMG/M metagenome (GOLD analysis project Ga0123354, IMG submission 97872) | Labiotermes labralis P4 segment gut microbial communities from Petit-Saut dam, French Guiana - Lab288 P4 | ecosystem: Host-associated > Arthropoda: Insects > Digestive system > Gut ...
AGGATCAGGTTTATGTTCCTCCTCTTCCCGCAAGTATCCCGGAACTGAAGGTACGAATCAGAACCGCCATTGAAACCATCACCGCTGACATGCTACAAACAGTTTGGAACGAACTCGGTTATCATTTTGATGTTTGTAGAATCACAAAAGGTGCACATATAGAGCACCTGTAAGGTATGTAACAAAAACTTGGAGTGTTGTTCTATTAAGTAAAAAAAAATTACTCCTACCTCAAGTGTGTTGCGTATGACAAGTTGTTAAAACCCCGACAATCATTTTCAATAACCCTGTATTTTCCCTCGATATATAATATATTTTTCTTATATTTGTGGAATGTTAGCACAATAATTTCTTTGAATCATGCAAAAACTTTTATCTTGTCTGCATCAGTGATAAAATTCGGACAGAGGAAATGTTAATTACGGTATAGTCTCTTCAATGTATCACCAATAAATCTAAGCGTTTAGATTAAAAAACTCTAATTGGAACGACAATCTAGCAATGAAGATGAGTGTATGCATCGATGCTGATTATTTTTATGTGGCTTATGGTTTATTTATGTTTCAAAAATTTCATTCCCTTTTATTAATAATTTACGGTTTGTATCAGCTTTTATAGTTAGGGGTTTTTATTTAGAACGCGTAACATTGAAAAGTTATGCTACAAGAAGGATTAGGCGTCCACTGTTTGAGGAACCATGGTCTATTGTGTTTTGTCACTCGATGAATGCGTCGAAACTTTCAAGTGGAAATGACGGAGAGACAGTAACTTTCTGACCAGTTTTGGAAGACATTATTAGGCCCAAAACAAGAATAATTTTTGTTATGGCTAGTGTTTTTAGTTCCTTGTGGTTTCTAGCTTCGGGTCTTGATCTTAATTTAGTTTCAGCTTTGATGTAGACAGTAACAGTTTTCGGTATTTGAAAAGTCAATTTACCACCATAGTTGCTGCATGTTGCAGGACTTCCTACAAACATCTGAAATAGTGACAGTCGGAGAAGCAAGACGTAAAGCCAGATTAAAACTTCACAGGGTGCTTGAAAACAAGGTCAACAACTCATTCTTTCTTACGACAGTTTATATTCTTACTACGTTAGTGTAAGAAACTCTATGGCAGTGGTAATGCATGCACCCTATACATTACCTTTCGCTTTTATTTTCTTCAAAATTTCTGTTTGTGTATGCTTTAACTTTCACGTAGGATACATAAAATTGCTCCCTAAGTGTTGCTTAAAATTTTCGTGCGTATGAACATATTCAAACATGCGTGATTTCAGGCTTCCGCCGCGAAGTCGATGAGCACTGCGCTCTTCTGGGTTGTTACGCAGCGAGTGGTGGTAATTTCTTACCGACGTTTCGGGACAACCAACAACGAATCGTTCTTATCCTCAGAGTTCAAGAAGTTTCCATGCCGAGTTCCGACAGAGTACTTATTGTATAGAAGCGAGAATAGTTGCGGCATACGTACGCTTCCTATGCATGGTAGAATAGCCAGAAAGCAAAAGGAAACAAACATGAAAATTAAGAGACTGTACAGTATGGCAGGAGACAGAGAGACATTACGTAGTGTAAGGTTAAGTAACGCCGTGAAGTCCGGTAGAAAATACTGAGGAACGTGATGCAAACACTCTCCACCCAGAAGATGGAGAGAGCACATTCTTTAGCATAACCTTTAATTACCAGGTAACACGGCGTCAAATGCCAACTTCATAGTCACGACTAACAGAAGACGGAATTACATAAATTAAAACCCTATAATGTTATAGGGATGAAAACCCCATCGTAATCAAGCTTCCTAAAGCAGAATTATTCTTTCGAAGTTAAACGTCATGTGGCTTGTGATGAAATTCCTTCCGTTTTATGGAACCAGAATGTTCTTGGATTTTTCATCAAATTTTTCTGTTGGATTGTACTTCGAGTCAAGATTAATACAGATGGGAACAACATAGCAAAAGTAAATTTCACTCTAGAACAGACCGTGAAGTTCCAGAGAGTGAGTAGATGTATAGCTATACTCTTTCTTTAACCTTGGACCTAGATGAAGGGGGTGGTGTTCAGCGCGACGCCCCGGCCGCTGTACCCCGTCAAAGAGAGCCGGTACCCATCGTACAGGAGACGAGAACCACAGAATACGTCCATTATACAAATGTTACTATTGTGACTTCACCTAACTTAGGTGGCACAGAATATTATATATCCTTCGCGAATTATTCCGAAATTCTCCAAACTGGAATCATACTGGTCTTAAATCACATACGGACACTCTCCCGCTTTTGGTGGTTATGCGCTGAAAAAGCCGCTTATGAGAAAGGCTGTTTAGTCTTCCGCGTATGTTAAGGAAGGGATCCTGACACAAAAGACGAGGAACAGTTTTGAAGCAGAGTTTGTAAAATTGTGACAACAGACAAAATATTTACCGCAGCAGGCGGTAGAAGACAATGTTGTGATTATGACGGTTTGCAGGCGCTATTCAAGTAGCGTCGCTTTGATGGTTAGGTGCAGCGACGTCACTGCGTGGTGTCACTCATTGTGGTTTCACCCGCATCATCACACACGTAACCACTTTTTGTCTTATGTGTCATCATATCGTGGAATCATTTCCTTGAAATCACGTCTTTCCGTGTTAGTGAATATTTTAATATTCTGTGCAACGAAATAATTATAATTCATTATTTTGGATGTTTTCTGAAAAAAATGCCTAGTCTCGAAGGCAACAAATTTCTTCTTGTCTTCTTGTCTATCAGTTGCATTTCTACTGGAACAACTTGAACTTCTATTAATGCAGCTCAGCAAAATTATTAGTTCTTGTTATTTTTATTAAAACCGCGTCATTTGCGAGATGATTACAAGAAGCAAAGCACCAGACAGACCACGTATATTCGAGTTTCATCTGCTTTAATAAAACATCATCATCATCATCATACTCATCATACGTCACCAGTTAGGCCTTGATGGACCTCTTTCGGCCACGTCTAACAGTCTCTTCAAAGACCTTCCAAGTCGTCTTCGTCCATTTGGTCTGTAATTCAGCATTATTTTTGGCATTTTGATGATGATGTTCACTTTTATTACACGTCGCAGTCACTTTGCTTTGCATCTTTGCAGTTTCTCGTCAAATGGTTCTATTTTCAACTGCCCCAGAATATTTCCTTTCATTTTGTGGTAAAAACGGTGTATCAGGCTGTTCTTCTGGAAAAAGTTCATCGCGATTTATGGAAATCTTGTTTTACTTTTTTTTAAGGATTCAAATTTCGCTTCCATTTAATAGAAGAATGGGGAGAGTCAGTACATTTATATCACTTATTCTTAAAATTTTCTGGACCAAAGTTGGTTTAAATTCAAAGAAGGCCACAATACAATTATGATTATTAAATATACTGATATGCGCTTGATGTGTTTTTTGCCTGGATAGATAATTTTTTGTTGCACACGATATATGAGAGATTACATAAAAGGTTAATCGTAATTACAATCAATTGGTGGCAGATTGCATACATAGAGTATCTGCACCGCATCAAGTCAAATATTTCTATGTTTCGGGTAGATTTTTTTTGTGAATGTTGGTATAATAGTATATAAAAATGTATCGCTGCGTGGATAGTTTGGTATGGGACATTTTAAACTCTTACACCGAACTATTATAAACATGGCGGTAAAACGAAGTGCACATATCATAATTCGGGTATCTGACAGAGTCTTAGTTTTGGGTTATTCATCGCTTCATGTCTTGTTTATTCTCTTGTAGTGGTATAGGACTCTGCCTCGGCGATACCTCGGTCTGTAAAAATCCCTTTACCTCTCTTACGGAGTGCACATTAATTAGTGTGGATAATTGGTGTAATAACACTTCGGATGTAAATGTAAATGTTAAGACAAAGAACTAGTCCCTGGTGCAACTTCGTCAATCAAATTTACGGGTGGACAAACCGTATCCTCCGCCGTAAGAAACCGTCCAAAAACGCCTGAGCCATGACACAACGTCATGATTAAATTCGTTTGTTCCCGAATGCTTACATTTCGACAAAAGAAAATTGGCGATGGTATTTTCATTAAGTATGGTGGAGAAAGAATTATAATTGGGACTGCAATTGGTGAATTAGGCCTGAGTGTAAAAACAGAAAATATTCCGTAACATAATCTTTTGACTTTTCTGCAGACTGGTGCTTTGTTTGCGGTGCCTCGGAAAGATATACAGACTCCACACGTGCTATAAAGATGGAAAGAGTGTATGTAATCCTCGCAAATATCGATAACTACCTAACAAACTGCACGATATCATAACTCAGACAATCAAGATTTGAATTTACACTGCCCTGACAACTTCATTTTCTCACAGAAAGAGAAGTTGTCCCGGGTTTGAAGACAGTATTTCTAGGAGACACCATAACATGACAGTAATGTAAGTTATGTTTCTGCTGCCACTTTATTTAATATATCTGGTGAATGTAACAGAAATGCAATGAAACAATCAATGTCTACACTTTAATTTCGAAGATGAAAATAATTACTTGAGATAAATATTTTAAAATCAAAATGTAATTAATAAACTATTTAATATGACAAATTCTTTTAAATAATAAATATTTTGCCGGACGTTAAATATAAATTTTTGTCATAGATATATTCGTAGTTGTAAAACCTGTCAAAAGTATCCAAAAAGAAAATATACATGTGTTCATAATTTGTAATAAACGCGTGTATAAAGAGTGTAATCGACCTTGATGTAACAGTATCAGTTTTCGGGCGGTCACCTAAGTGAAATAAATCATAAAAAAGTTCATGAACAAATTCTGCACATAATGTCAACATCGTGGTAGAGAGAAACAGTCTTAGACACCTGCGTTAATGGACATCAATATACCTTGCACAACTGAAACTCACATGGGGGTAGTGTGACTTCTTTTTTGGGGATAACGCAGCACAAAATTATAAGGTGTATTCACAATGTTTGGAGAAAATTCAGTTCCCCACACCCAAATAAGGTAGAAAGTTTATACACGAGGGGTGCTGATAAGTCCTTAGCCCGACCAGGAAGGAAAAAAGCTACAGCGACCAAACTCTTATTTATTCAACATACTTCCCACGGAGCTCAATACAATACTTAGCCCGTTGTTCTACCTTTTGCAAGACACTCAAAAAAAATTCAGAATACTGTCCGTCCAACCACGTCTCCGCGGCAGAAATTACCTCAGCGTCGGACAAAAAATGGCGACCTTTCAATTGTTTCTTCAGTCCAGAGAACAGGTGATAGTCCGACGGGGCCAGATCCGGAGAACAGGGTGGGTGATCAAGAAACTGGAAGCCCATGCAAAGAGTTTTCGAGATTCAGCCCACCGACCAGTTGACCTCAGTCCTTTAGACTGTTATCTATTGACCTACTCAAATATCTAGTGCCTTCAGTTCCAATTTGAAATGAAGAGACACTTGGTAAATGCATTTTACACCCCTGTCAATTCTTCCGCTTTAGCCGTGGAACTTTCCAAAGAGTGTGAGATTTCTTGAACAAATATGTACAGGCGAGTAATGGTTCAGGTGGAGAATATTTTGAGCATATTTATTGCGAGTTGTGGCTTTACTTACAACAGGAATTCAACAGTTGGGAACCTGTTTTGTAAATGTATTATTTCAGTTATAAATAAAATATTACATAGTTAACATATTTAGAGTTGCATTTTTTTATATTGGGCGACATTCCCAGTGGGCCAGGACCTCCTCATTTTCGAGGTTTCTAGATCACACACAATGACGCACCACAGTCGGTATGACTCCTCTGGACGAGTGATCAGCTCGTAGCAGAGACCTCTAACTGCCAACACACAACAATCACGCCAGACAGACATCCATGCCCCAGTGGGATTAGATTCCATAATCTCAGCAGGTGAGCGGCCACAGACCTATGCTTTAGACCGCGCGGCCACTGGGACCGGCTTATTGTTGCATATAATCTTTAATTAGAGCAAAAAAATCGTTTCGGTACACGTGTTACTCCGAGTTTAACCGAACATCGTGCCGTTCATGAGATAATGCCAGACGAGCCACAGATACAATATAACACGGTGAAGAAAACATACAATAATACACAAACGCACACACACACACACGCACACACACACGCACGCACACGCACGCACACACACACGCACACACCCTATCTCACTCATAATATTGAATACTTCCTACTTTTGCGCGTTAAAATTGGTTACGCGAAATCTCCTCCATGTTTCTTTTGACGAAAAATGCGTAGGCTTGCATTGCAGTCATTTTTGTTAAGTGTGCGTCTTGAATCAGCCCTGGATCACTAAAATATCATAAACTTACAGAATTTTATATTCCGTATTTAAATACGTAAAGCATAGAACAGTGGAAACTCATTTTCCTCATATGCGACTTAGTGGTTTTAGGTGCCGAGAGAAGAACTGCTTTGACTTACTTTGTAAACTTTCCTTGCTTGTGGTGCCGCACTGTTTCCTGTTATTACTTGTATTTTATGGCCATCGTCATCCCATCTTTCCTCTCCGTCGTCAACTCGCGTCCTAGCCCCGCCCGCTGACACCGACGTCAGGACAAGGGACGTCGTTAGCGCCGCTGCCGAGAAGTTATTTCAACCTAACGAAAAATACATAAACGGTGTAAGTTACACACATTCCTTCAGAGAAGACGTCCGGTCGTTTTTGAAAAACTAAATAATAAAGACAGTTTTATTCAACATAAGTATCTCTTACTACGAACAGAGCAATTGCTTTTATTAAATGCTACAATTTTCCATCCCTAAGTTCGTCATCATTTGGGAATAAATAAAAAAATTGTAGTCAAATATATGCCATGTTCCGTGAAACAGATGTCTTCCGTACATCTTTCTATACAACAATTACACTATTGTACAAACATCAACCTGGCACACCTAAATGTTATTTTGAAAGCATTTTTGTACAGTTTTATTACGACAGCTGTGAAGTTACAATATTGAAAACATAATACAGATATTATACTTAGTGTTATCTTAATCTCAGCAAAATCCTTGTTTGTTTACTTCATTGTAAGAAGAATTATTAAACATTCTTGTGTTTATATTTTTTGTCTTTATTGTTGGTACATAATTGTTTCGTGTGTAAATTGAGTACTTTAACCTTGAACTAATATCGTGAATTTAATTTTGTATTCATGAATAAATTGGAATATCTGCTCCTTTATATAGATAAATTATGTTCGACCATAATATTGTCTTCTGTATGTATTTTTCTTGTTTTTTAAGCTCATGGTTCCGTGCATCATAATTCAATATTAATAAAAATCCAACTATATGCAGCAGTACGCAGATATTTATTTACTGCAAAGTCACTCTACATGTTTCGGGTGTCACAGCACCCATCACCAAGAGTACTAAAAACTGTAAACGCAGCCTCCGGTACAGGTCATAATATCGGTACAGCTGCTTCCCTCCAACGTGGACAGTCCGGATCAGGCCACGTTGGAAGCAGGTAGCTGTACCGATATTATGACCTGTACCGGAGGCTGCGGTTACAGTTTTTAGTACTCCTGATCATTGGTGCGGTGATACCCGAAACATGTAGAGTGATTTTGCTGTAAATAAATATCTGCATACTGTTACATCTAGTTGGATTTTTCTTAATATAGCTTTCTTGTTTTCCCAATTAATGAAGTGTTTAATTGGCCCTGTTGGAAAGTGTTTCTACTTTTTCCCTGCAGATGTTTTTACTGCAATCTAGATTGTGCATAAAGTTTACTACATTGATATAAATAACAAGTTTCATTTAAAATAGTAAGTTTGTAGCTACATAACTTTAAATAATATACTTTGCTCACAGTTTTAATTGTAAGTCCATTGCGCGTACTGTGCAGAGGTCAACCTAATATTGTGAGTGAATCGAGACGCAGTTACGTAAGGTTTCAGGCAAGCTGACGTCTGCTGTTTATGTCTCCTGCTCTTGTACCAAGAATCAGTTTATTACCAACTACGGATTTATCACTTACTTTATTGTTGTTTTGTTTCGGGCGGAAAGATGTAGCATTTTGTAGCGGAAAATACTGATGTTATAATATCAGGAAACTGTGCTGCCTAAAGTAGTCTCGTGTTATTCACACACATGCCACTCATCCTGCACGAAAAATAAGACGCAATGCATGATGAAGACCCTCAAATGCATGTCCAATTGGCTGTTTTAAAGTCTGCCACAAATTTAATGAAATGTTCTGCTGGATATATTTTTGCAAGTACTCTTCTTAAAATTTGATTTTGACCATACAAAATGTAATTAAACGGATTAGAAAAAAAATTTTTTAGCGCAGAATTAAAACCAGCAATTTAAAAATGTAAAATTACATCCGTACATAATTCAAATCAGTGATTACTTCGTACGCTAACATAGAGTTTCCGTATGCAAACTTTATAGAAAGCGATTAGAAATAATATTGATTCTGCACTGCACAAATAACATATCCTCTTCTTGACTTCGTAAATAGTTGGGTGGACCTTTTAAAAAGTACATTCCTACATTTACAATCATCCAGTATCCATATGTAACTTCATGCAAACTGTATTTCAGAAACAAAATCAATGATCTAAAGTCTAAAACAAGCTCTTTGGTTCCTCTTATTCTACTTCTTTCTTCGCGGGCAGTGAAATATTAATCGGAATTCTAATTAAAGATTTTATTTAAATATGATATATATATATATATATATATATATATATGTGTGTGTGTGTGTGTGTGTGTGTGTGTGTGTGTTTGTGAAAGAACTACTAGGCATCTCAGGCTGTATATTTCCAAAAGGTAACACGAGAGAGAATAATAAACTGGAAAAAATGTTTGAACTCTATACTGTGTGTCTGGGTACGTTCGGTGAATATGAAGGAGAATTTACTTGGAGATTAGAGCACGTTTTCATCTGAATCTCGACTTCTATTTGGGGAACTTTCGAGTTTCGTTACACTTTGCGGTATAACTGCATGCGCTATAAAGGGTATAAATTTGGATGCGGTCGGTCAATAATGACAGGCACTTTACTTGAATAACAAAGTACATTTTCGTGTGTATCCATTCTTCTAGCACAGGAAATACCTTGGTTCGATACACTTGTAATTTTACCGCTCATGCACTATAAATATTGTGAGTTTGGTTGAGATCAGAAAATATGAACTGCACTGTAGCTGGAGAGAAAAGTACGTATCCGTCTGTATCTCGGCATCTATTAGAGACGATTTCCTGTTTCTTTACACTTTTTGTATTAGCGCATGCGCTGTAAACACAACAAGTTTGGATGCGGTCGGTCAATAATGAAGGTCACTTTATTTTAAGAGCACTTTTTTTTCGTCAGTATCTCGGTTTCTTCTGGAGGGAATTTTCTGGGCCGTTTCACTTTTCACTTTATGCGCAAGCGCTATAAGCCCTGTGTGTTTGGTTGCGATCGGCAAATAATGAAGGGTATTTTACATTGACATAAAATTACTTTCTCGTCTGTCTCTCAGCTTCTACTAGAGGAAATTCTCTGATTCCTTGTATTTTTACATCCCGCGCATGAGCTGTAGAAACAATAAGTTTGGTTGCGATCGGTCATTAATTTAAGGCACTTTACTTGAAGAGTAATGAAGGTTTATCGTCTGTATCTATGCATCTGCTAGAGGAAATTTCCTGGAACTTCATAACTCGTAATGTTCACGCATGCGCTATAAACGATGCAAGTGTTTTAGCGATCCGTCAACAATGATGGGTACTTTACATGGATAGCAAAGCACTTTTTCTTCTGTACCTTGGTTCCTAGTAAAGAAAATTTCCCGGTTCGTCATGATTATCACATTCCACGCTTTTGCTATAAGCACTTTGAGTTTGGTGGCGGTCAGTCTATAATGACGTTCACTTTGCTTCGAGAAAAAGTATATTTTCATTTGTCTCTCGGCTTCTACAAGAGGAAATTACCTCGTTCCTTACACTATTTATATTAAGCGCATGCGTTTTGAACACAGTAATTTTGGTTGCAATCGGTCAATAATGAAGGACACTTGACTTGAGGAGCAAACAACGTTTCCGTCTCCATCTCCTCTTCTACTGGGGGAAATTCCCTGTTTCCTACACTTTTATATTATGCGCATGCGCTATAAGCGCAGAGATTTTGGTTGAAATCGGTCAATAAGGAAGGATACTTGATTTGAGGGGCAAAGAACGTTTTCGTCTGCATCTCCTCTTCTACTAGAGGAAATTTCCCGAAACTCCATACCTTTCATTTTCAGCGCATGAGCTTTAAACACTCCAAGTTTGTTTGCGATCTGTCAATAATAAAGGCCTCTTTACTCGGACAGAGAGTGCTTTTTCCTTTGTATTTTGGATTCTCATACTATAGCAAATTTCCTGGATCGTTGCAATTTTTGCTATATGCGCATGCGCTGAAAACACAGTAATTTTGGTTGCGATCGGCCATTAATTAAAAGCACTTTAATCGTGTGTTTCTATGCTTCTACAAGAGAATGTTCCCTGGTTCTTTATACTTAACAATTTCCGCACACACGCTATGCACACTGTGAGTTTGATTTCGATCGGTAAATAGTGAAGGGCACTTTACTTGGGAAGAAAAGTACGTTAGAGTTATCACTTTCACGATCATGTTGTGACTCAGATTCCATGGCGGATTTTTAGTGCAGGGACTGAGAAAGACTGTGTAAATCGTCAGTCGTGCAGCAGACACGTACGCCGACCGAGGCTACAACGTTGCACAGCCAGCATTCAATTAAAAACATTACCGCTTAAGCCATGTTTCTGAGTAAAACACATTGTTATTAAAGTATATTTTTATACTTAGCTTTGTATCGTAATATTGCTGAAGCCTTTATTAACACGGATGTGTTATTAATGTTAACGTATACATTAAATTGAAAAGTTGGCAACTCCAGTGCATGTCCATATTCCAGGTCATCCTCTGCAAATACTTTACTGTACCTTCCATGTAAAGCTATATGCAAATTGTTCAAAACTCCTTTAATTATTCATACCATACTTCGTATAATTATTACTACTTTTGCACTTTTTTGCATGAATATCAAGAGCGTGGAGGGAGTAAGTAATATTTTCGGAGACTGCTTTTAGTGGATGGCATTTGTGCACGACGTTCATGCCCCAGAGAGTGTGCGAGACAGAAAGAGAGGGTCTGGTTCACAACACCCCGCATAAAACTCCATGGAAGCCAAAAAATATGCGTTTTTTACATATCTGTTTTAATCCACTATGCAATAAGAATAACCTAGCCTCAAAACCCTCAACAGAGAGGGTGGAGGCAGCTAACATTTAGAATCAAATACGAAACAAAAGACAACAGTAGAAGGCAAGTGTCTTAGGAGGCATCACTTTCTGATCTCTAATACTGATCAGAATTCAAGAAACCAAAATATTTCGCTAGCACATGTTGCAAAAACGTGGTTAAGTGTCTCCTTTTTCACCATGCAATAGCAATAATAAAGGTTTCTCTACAAGTTCTTAGGTTGTGTACTGTCAGTGTCATTGCGCTATTGGTTCACACTCATTATTTTATCTACCACCGAAGCTAATTAAACTTAGCTATTGACAGAGTAGCTAAATAAAACACTTCACTTCACTTTTTGTAAAAACCTCACATCACTTACGTATATAAGAATTGTTATAATGCATTATTATTTTTCGACTCAATAAATATGCCACTTTAATTACGTACGTGTATTTGCGTATTATTCTCTTTAAGTTTTGAATTTTCTAGTGAGCGAGAAAGAATAAACCGCAATACTCGTAGTTTATTTCATTCTCGCTACTGTTGCTGTTGTTGGGAGTAAGAGCGATGATGATGCTCTTGGTACTGTTATCGTTTTGATAATCTAATATTTAGTCTGAATTCTTCTGCCTATTCTTTGTATATGTAGAGGGTTATTGTTGAGTTTGGTCATACTCAGTGACACACACACGCACACACACTCGTTAGTATTCCTCTGGACGAGGGATCGGTCTCTCGCAGAGGCCTTGACCTGTACAACACACAACATCCATTCACCAGTGGATTTAAACCCGCAATCCAAGACAAGCGAACGAAAACAGATCTACGTCTTAAGAAGCAGGGTCAATATTATCGGCGTTTACATGACTCTACTACTTGTGTTAGTACTTGGAGCACAGACGTTATACCGTCTACACGTCAGAGCCTGTAATAAATGTAAACCTGTACGTGTGTTTTGTGTAGGATATTCTGTTAATTTTATGTATGTTAGGCTAGTTTTATATTGATCCTGTGCTGTTCAACTAACATGTTAATAAATGAGGAATTGAATAATAAGTACCATTATTATTGGCAGTATTTGCAGTAGTTGCAATGGTACGTTAGTAGTAGCAGTAATAGTAGCGATGGTGGTGGTGGTGGTGGTGGTGGTAGTAGTAATAGTAGTAGCAGTAGCAGTAGCAGTAATGCAAGCGAAAAAAATTTAATAGATTTGTGGCACATTAGAATATCCTAAAGAACTTCTAGAACTATCACTATTATGTCCATTAGTACTACTACTACTACTACTACTACTAAAACTGTTGCTGAAGATAATCTTCTGTTTAGATTTCAGAAGCTTTCTGTTCCTAACTGCCCAAGTTATGGCTTGATAAAAGAAGTCGAAATCCTTCCCAGTGGCCGAACCATCTACGGTGTGGGTCTGCGGCCGCTCATTTGTTGGGGTTGCGGGTTCGTATCCCACCGGGGGCATGGTTGTATGTTTGTCTTGTGAATGCTGTGTGTTGTCAGATAAATGTTTCTGCTACAGACTGATCACCCTTCCAAAGGAGTCCTACCGAGCATCGTGTGTCTGATTGTAATGGTGAAGCCTCGATAATGAGGAGACCCTGGCCCACTAGGTCCTATTCCTCAGTGGAAAAATAATCAGTCTAAAAAGTGGCTTAAATAAAGAACCAAGTTACTAGATGTAACATTATCTTTGGGTTCTGATCAAGACGCCTTCCTGACTCAAATCGTTTTGCTAATTTCGCCAACTCGCCTTTCATGCGATTTAATTAAGCAACAACTTTCTGAATGTTAACGTTACAAATTTTGAGTTAAGGTAATTAGTTGTGTTGGAAAGCTTACTGTCTCTTTGAGAATTCCAGTCCATAAATAAGGCTCGTATAATTTGTGTGCTAAGTGGGGCTGTATGTCAACAGAACACATATTCAGCTTGGAAATAGAGGAGAGAACTGTACTACATGAAGGGTATCTGGCAATACCTCGAGCAAGCAGTGCCGAGCACACAACACTGACTGTTCTTCCGGCTTGGGGATTGTGGGGGTGAATTGAGAGTATCTCATTGCAAATTTTTGTAACGAAGTTGTGAATACCTGAAGACTTTATTGTAGAATGAATATATATATATAT
>Ga0123354_10012055_pt1 | contig 13382 bp, 8 predicted proteins | sample TergutLab28metaG_2_FD_97872 | JGI IMG/M metagenome (GOLD analysis project Ga0123354, IMG submission 97872) | Labiotermes labralis P4 segment gut microbial communities from Petit-Saut dam, French Guiana - Lab288 P4 | ecosystem: Host-associated > Arthropoda: Insects > Digestive system > Gut ...
AAACTACCCCCCCCCCCCACCCCCCCTCTGGGGGGCCACCCCCCCCCCGCCCCCCCCCCCCCCTCCCCCTTCTCCCCAACCAAATTTTTTAAACCCCCCCCCCCCCCCCCGAACAAAACTCCTGGGTATGCCACTGGCCAACATCATGTGTTCCAAATAGGACTGCTGATAATTTTTGCAGGATGGAGCTGAAGATGAAGATGATGATGAAGAACTGCTGCAAGCAGATGAAGCCAAAGAGGAAATTGTTAACTTGATTCCAGACCTTTGAGATTAAATGTATTCTGGGCAGCACAGTTTTGGCTTGGATAAAATCATCACTGAGAAACTGCTACTGCTCCAGAAGTCTGAGAAGGAAACAATTTGCAACTCAGGACTTCAGTATTTCTTATTTCTTTCTTTTTATATTTCAGTCTTACATTAAATCATCCTTTCTTCTCAACATTCCTCTAAAGTGCTGTTGCTCATGCTGGTGTACAGCTGTTAACCCCTTAGCTTGTAAATCTGTGACAGTTTAATATAACTGTGTTAGCAAGTTTATGTTTACAGAGTTCACTAAATAATTGACACAATTTTGAATTTAATACAGTGCACCTTGGGTTTTTCAGCCATCAGTTTAACAGTTTATCACAACTTTATGCACATAATAACATAGTTTAATTTTTCTTGTATTTCTGTTTGTGGTTATTTCTTGAAATATTCAGATTTTGAAAGACACGCACTGACTTTCTTTGCGCCACGTTATGTTGGGTAAAAATGCGAAATGTAGTTATAATTTCTCAGAGCTGATATTCATAAGTCACTCCATTCTCAATGAATATTTAAGTTTTATAACAAAAGTGATGTGACTTACACAAAATATTGTAGTATGTAATTATTTTCAAATTGTCAGTGTTTGAAGTAAGGCAAGGCAAGGTTGGATTGTACCTGGATTTACTTGAAGTAAAATGTTATGTGTTTTGTGCTGTTCAATATCACTTTGTTTTCGTTACCTGTACAGAGAGAGAGAGGTGTGTGTGTGCATGTGTAAATGTGTGCAGGTGCACATGTGCCTGCGTGTACCAAATGTGTAAAATTTGATTTTTTTTTTTTTAAATTATAAATTGTATTAAATTGAAAAACCATGTAAGATATTTCTTTGTGACTGCAATAAATTGTATTCATCACAAATAATTATTGTAAGAAATTTGCAAGCTTCACAGTAGATCTAATATTTTTAAATAACATTCATGAGTAGTGGTTTGAACTGATGGTTCTTGTTTATTACAGGACATAACCTCAAAATGTTACATACTTTTTATGAGCGAAATGTTACTGAATGTAATATTAACTTTAAAGGTATGTGTAGTAGTCCAGGGTTAATGATTCATTTGTCAGGCTGATTTATATGCAAGGAATTGGGTAGTGATCATTACTAACTTTTAAGTTTATGTTTAATTTTACTGTTAACAGCCTAGCCGTAACCGATGCATGGCTGCGGCAGTATTCACATTGTCATATATTCTATGACTGGATCTTACCACACTGGACCCTATATAAGAGAAGATGGCAAAACAGTAATCTTCCAATACCATTCTTTCCTTGGTTTCAAATGGGACCTGGCACACTGAAGTCCACACGATATGTTCACGAAGGGCCAATACAATACAATGTGTCATCAGTCATTTAGTTTTAAACCTATTGCGACAGATGTATGATCTGTGTCACAGAAGATGGAAGTATCAAGGGCATAACAATGCTGTGTTGGGTTATGTAAGCACAGGTGAGGCAGCAAATATAAGCTTGTGGAGCTTGTTAGGAACACTAAAAATTTGTATGTCGTGGTTATACAAGAAAAGACAAATTTGATCTAGTGTGGGATATATCGGGGGAAGGATTAAAATGAATCAAGAAACATGCTGTTGCATAATTCCATGTATTTATAATACGTTTAATAAATAAACAAAAAAAAAACAGTATAATATGGACATTAGGGATTTTCCATAAAAGTGGTGCATTTTGTTGATTGATTTATTTAATGTAGGAAATATAATATATTGCTGAAAATACTGTAAGTGATTTAAAAATGTAATGAATGCTTGCTTGCATGGGTATTCAGTTATTTTCTTTGTTACAGTTTATGACATTTGCACATTGCAGAAATGCATATCATGAGTGGATTGCCTCCAGTGTGCAAGTCCCTTATTCTGTTGCATGTATCCTCTCATTTTTGCACAGTAATCTTCTTGCACATTGTGTTGTGTGTGAGAGCAGCTTAACTGTCCAATTTCAGTGCCTACATTTATGATGCAGCAGAGAAAAAGGAATGAGGGACACAGCTTGCTTGCTGCATAGACTGGCAGAAGGTATTTGACTGTGTAAACTGGACCAAATAAATGCAGATCCCAAAAGAAACTAGTATCGACTGACAAGAAGGAAGATTCATCAGCAAACTGTACATGTATTAGTGTTGAAGTACGACTGGATGAAGGGGAGACAAAAAGTGTGTATGTTGAAAGAGGAGTTAAATAAGGATGCATCCAACTTTGCAAAGATTACCTCACCAAAAGGAACTTCAAGATAGGAGGGCAAGTAATTTGCTCTATGAAATATGGAGATGAACTTGTGCTACAACCAAAGGATTGGAAATGAATGTGAAAACAACTAAGCTAATGAGAATCTCAAGGCAACCATCACCAGTGCTGATTATAAAAAATAAAAAACTGGAGACAGTGGAATATTTGAACTATTTTTGTAACATAACAAAGAAGCAAGAAGTACAGGTGCAATTAAATCCGGGATTGCTGTGGAAAAATTGGACTTAAATTTAAGGAAGAAACCAATAAAATGCTGCATTGGAACACACCTTTGGTGCTGAAACTAGGGCACTTTGGAAAGATCAGAAATACCTTAAAAATTTTGAAGTCTGGTGCTGGAGAAAGGTGATCAGTTGGACCAGCCTAGTGGTATATGAAGTATTACGCAGAGTAACGGAAGAAAAAATTACCCTACGTTCCATAAAAAGGACAGGTAGAGGGCGCTGGATGACGAGGAAGAAGACGTAAGCAGATATTGGATGACCTTCAGGCCAGGGGAGGGTGCTGGAAACTGAAGGAGGAAGTACATGGCCGCACTGTGTGGAGAACTCGAATTGGGAGAGGCTGTTGACCTGTTGCAAGTCAGACCATGGATTGGATGTATGATAATGAACGTAGCCTGGAAGCCTGACCGTTTACCGACCGAGGTTAGACCACGCATCCTCGGTAGGGCTATAATCCGTGTCTGGTAGCTCTTATCCATGCTCGGTAGTGATTGGCAGTTGACCCATGGTTGCAAGTAATCCAACATGGAGTGTATAGGTAGGTACGTTTGTATGAAAATTGTTAACTATTTACTGAATTTTTCAGAAGTGATGGGTTCTAAACGCCTTTGCTTTTGTGAACAGTGTAATAGCCACTTACTATAGCTGTAATTCGTGATGTCGAAGTCTGCGTGTCGGAGATAAGCTTTTATTTTTTATTATTTAGTAACGTGCATGTCATTTTAGATTTGTAAGACCAAACAAAAGTTCATTTGACCGGACAGCATGTTATGAATTTCTGTGGTCAGAACTTTCTTTGGGCCCTGTACAGGACCTTCAGATTATTCCAATATGAATTGTGTTTTTAGCGAATAAATCAGCAGAGAGATAGAACATAACCCCACTGTTACCGGATTTACAATTTATGTTGCTTAGTAAATTATTTTGCCAACAAATAAAATAATTTTTGGTCATTTTTGAAACTTAACAATTTTTAGCTGTTTTCGAAGGCTTCTTGACGTGGTAGGCCTTCTTTACAGCACGTGATGATCTACATAATTCTAGAGAATTTAGGTAGCCTTGTTTTTCATTTTAACCTATACAGTAACACTGCTAGCTTTCGGTATAGGTGTATTGGTCATACAATGTAAACTTCATAGTTTGGAGACAACGATAATAGTTGGCAACTATTAGTGTAATTGTTCTGTGTGCTTTAAAGTTGTGTTTTTCTGTGTTATCAGAACCATATTTCATTCATTTGTTGTGACAGAAATAGAAATCAAGGAGTTATGTATGCATTAATCTTGGGGTAGAGTAAGTGTGGGTGTATATAATTTTTAATACAAGACATTCATGCGTGTGTAGTCTATATGTGGTTTATACATGTTTGTACTCACATCAAGGAGTGCCAGAGATTAAGTGTTGCCATAGAATTAATTGGGTTTAGGTTAAGTAGAAGTTTTTAAAATTTCTGTTCATCTTATTCATTATTTGGTGTATGAAGTTCTTCAGATTATAATCGGAAGTTCATTGCATGATATCAGAGGACGTGCATATACATAGCAGACTTAAATGAATAAGTATATGGTATAGGTCAATACAAATACAGAAAGCAAGCTGTGTTCAAACCTTACTATTTTAAGGTATAATTTCCCTGCATTTTTATGTGCCTAGTCCATCATATTACAATGTTATTGACACCATTGTAATTAAAAATACCTTTTAATTAGTCTTGCAGCCATGTCTGTACTCTTTGCTTTACTTTGTCATGGCATGAGAATGTTTGACCTTACAAAGCCTCCTTCATTGGTCTGAACAGATCACAGTTGGATGATGCACGACTCTGATGAGTACTTAGATTTCAACTCATAGAAGAGTTTGATACCTGAGATGCCTGTATGTTTATGAAAGTTTCATGAAGCATGTGAACACAGAGTGTGTCTGCAGCTAATAGCTGGTGTCACATTCTTATAATATAGTTTACAGTGTATTCATCTGTGTACATTAACTTATTGTTTGTGATATCAACTAACATCAGGCCTTATAGAGTCTCAGAAATCGGTACCTGCATGACGGTGCCATGTGTTGTATACATTTTGAACAATATTAATAATGCTATAGCAAGGTACAGAGTCACTGGCTTTATTTATTTTTGTAGCTGATACCAGACTGTAAAGAAACTTTAGGTTACAACTTAAACTTTTGTGAGGAAGAAAATACTGAAACCAAGTTAAGTATTTTTAACTGACTCATGGAACAGGGTCATTTTACAGAAACTGCAAGTTAAATTCCAATCTTTTTAGAATTTTATATGACAGTTCTTACATGATTATGTTACACTATCTGTTAAAGACTGAGTTTTCTGTTTTTAAGCACCTTGAATGCAATATATTCTTGAAGTCTGACGTGATAATGGCCTGAAGAAATAGGCTGAAACATGTTGTTTGAGTATCCCTGTATGGTCTCATACAGCATTCTTGTTTGAATTGTAAGTTAGAACTGCACTGTTGTTGGGAATGGGACATTGATACATAGTTAATTAACCATTTCTGTGGGGCAGAGTTATTCCTGAGAAGTTATTTGTAGCTAATCAAGAAGTTTTCTGCATTGTGTGGGACTTGAAGGTTCATTGCCATGTTTGTATGATGCTGCCTGTCCCTGTCCTGAGTCAGACGGATCCAGTCCATGCCCTCCCATCCTGTTTTTTAAGGTCCATTTGATTACTATTTTCCCACTTTGCCTAGGTCTGCCAAGTGGTCTGTTTCCTTCAGGTTTACTCACAAAGATCCTTTGTGCATTTCTCTTCTCCCTCATACATGCTATATGCCCTGCACATTCTATCCTTTTTTTTTTTTAAGTGTGTTATCAAACAATGCTGTCAGTTACTAAGTTTATGCAAAGGGTAGTCAAAAAGTAATGCCTCCTATTTTTTATCTCCTTCCTTTTTAATGGCATGAACTGCCACATCAGTACAGTTCTTGAACTCTATTGCTTATTTTGTGTTAGTCGCAACTATTTCACTGGACCGATGGCAGTGCCACATTTTATTCTAAAATGTGTGGTTGAAACAATGAGCAATGATGAAGCATTCTTTCATTCATGAACATTTGCTCATAGTGTGTGGTGAAGTTGGGATTGAAGAAGCTGAAAGAGGAGGAGTAGCACTTCATGAAAAAACTGCATAGTGGACATGGTTGTACTGCAGTGATGCCAGCACCCACTGGGTTGATGAACTGATATGTGGCAAGCATCGCATAACAACAGATGAATTATGCACTACCCTTTTCTTGGGTAGAGGCAAAGAATCGGAAATTACTGAGCAACTTGGCTATTCCAAGGTCTTTGGGCTTGTTGGGTGTGTCAAACGCTCATAGATTTGTGCAGAAACACCTTTTGTGAACCTGAATCAAAGTGACAGTCAATAGAATGGTGCCATATGGTATCTCCAAGGGAGAAGAATCAAGAGTGCACTGTCAGATGGAAAAATCATGGTTAGTCTTCTGAGATGAGAAAGGTGTCATTCTTCTTGCTTAAAGGGGATGATATTGAACTCCATCTGCTTTCTTGAAAAACTAAGAAGTACAGATGCTCACAGTCATCAAGTTTGTCCTACAGTGTCCACTATGAGAACATTAGGCTGCGAACAAGTGTGCACACCACAGACGCCATCACAGATTTTGGATGGGCAGTGTTGCTGCATCTACCTTACAGTCCTGAGCTCACACCATCAGATTATCACCTGTTTGGTCATTTTAGAAGTGCTGTGATAACACCAGTACTTCAGTGATGAGGCCCCGTAGAGTGCTGTGCCCCAGACACTGCAGAGGGGGGAAAGTATCTTTTACCAGGCGGGAATACTTGGTCTTGTTCAAAGGTAGAAGACGGTAATTTACGGGAAAAGTTTTCCCATTCAGGTACAGAGGTGAGAAAAAGGTGTAGGTCTGCCCGTATTTGAACCTGGTGCTATAAGGGGGTGGGTGGTCAGTGCCAAATTCTGGCTGCTTGACCCCAGTGAAACAGATCTGGTACCCATTTTAGAGGAGGCTGGGTGGTGGAAGAAGACTGTTGACACACATAGAGACTACAGTGATAAACATCTATGCCTTCAGCCATGAAGTAATGAATTTCTGTGAAGTGTTCACATGTCCAATTTGTAAACAGAACAAAATAAAAGACAGGAGGCATTACTGTATGACTGCCCCTGGTATAACATTGGCCCACCTCATCCTCCTTAATTTGATAACTTTAATGACATTGGGTGAGGGGTATACAACCTGAAGCTCTTCATCATGCAGTTTTATTCATTCTCCTGTTACTTACTCGGTCTTAGGCCCGAATGCATTTCTTAGCACCTTACTTTCTAACAGCCTCAGCATCTATTCCACGTCCATATCCAACAACAGACAAAATAATAGTTCTCTGATTTTTAATCTTTGTGTTTTTAGGTAGACAGTAGAAAGACAAAATATTGTGGACTGAATTCATTTACTTTAGTCTGCTGTTAATTTATTCATGCCTGAAATTTTGATTTCTTAGTATCATTCATATGTATTTGAACTTTACCATATTTTGTTGAAGCTTTGAAGCTTTTTTAAGTCATTCTAATTAGTTATATTTAGAGTTCTCTTGTAACACCATCACTAGCATCTTGTTGCTCATGTTCCATGCAAGGCATTTTTGGGGTGGCCAATACTTAAATGTTAAGGTAATGTACAGAAATGACAAATCATAATGTCCGTGTGACACGTTATATTTGCAGCTGTCACAGTACCATCATGAACTAAACACAGAATGTATAATATACGGGGACGTGCAGGAATTTACTGACTTATGGGGTGTAAATCTCTTCCATTGAGCCGGAGACCAAGAATTCCATAATGTTACAAGGGATGTTGCATAAAACTTATTCTGGCACTAGGACAACTAAATCTATCTTGGTCTCTTGTTATGACAGTATCCTCATATTTGTTATTTTCTGTAGAACTGCATAGTTCTGTCACACGTCGCATGTACCACTGGTAGGTCATATAGTGGTATGGTAAATACTTTTGTCTGTGTGCACCAGAGATGATTAACGATGTAATATAGATCAGACTGAAAATTGTGCATTGCAACTTTACTATGTTTATTTTTGCTTATGTTTCATATTTTTCAGGGCCAGAGAAAAGTGATGCCATGAGTGATAAGTGTAATTCTGAAAACACTGGGGCTGAAAGTGATGTTTGTGTGCAAACAAAAGTGGAGGTGGAGGCACCAAAAGAAAGTGTAGACTTCAAAGTGATATACAACAAAAACAAGTACGATGTAAATTTTCTACTTGATGGCACAGTTGGCCAACTTAAACAACATCTGCAAGATATAATAGGTATTTCATTTTGTTTGTGTGTGTACTAATTATGAAGGTGTCATCACATGCTGGATATGTTTGTTCATTGTTATATAACCAAATATTATAGTTGAGTGGGTACTACTTATGGTTTGTATCTAGGGGGTCTGCAGTACAATTTTGAACCATACGCTAGCTGCCATGACTACTGCTACCGCCGCTGCTGCCCCCACCACCACCTCTTCGTCCTCCTCTTCTTTGGAATGGGTGGTTAGATGGTTGTTTTCTCAGTCTTAGGCAAATGCCAGGAAAATAAATTTGTACGTTTGGTGCATTTCTGATCATTTTATTCATTTATTGTATGAACTAAATGCACAGTATATTGTGCATTCATTGGTATAATGAACGAATACATTGCCAGGAGAATACTTAAAAAATTAAGCCATGCCTTCTTTCACAGACTTTTTGATTTGTTATTCACTAGTCACCCTTATCAGTCGATGCTAATCTGAGCACTCATTCAGCAAAGTAAAGAATAAATGAAAATGAGTATCGTATAAAACTGGTTAGGGTACACGGCGCAGTTGGTTGAGACACTGCACTACAAGCCAGAACGTCACAGGTTTGATTCCTGATAGTGTCACTGGAATTTTGCCTTGACATAATACTTCTGGCCGCACTGTAGCCCTGGAGTCAACTCAGCCTCTAACAGAAATGAGTACCAGGCATATTTCCTGGGGGTAAAGGCGGTCGGTGCATAGGGCTGACAACCTTATCGCCTTCGTGTGCCGATTGTCTTGAAATCTGGAAGCCTGAAACTCCTGGAACCCTCAGGGCCTGTCGAAGCTTTATGTTGCTTTATGTAACTGGTTAGAACCTCAGAACAGAATTATTATACATTTTTTTTCTTATAGCTTTGTTCATGTTATGTACTTTGATGACCTCTCTTTTTTGTCTGATGGTGATGGTGATTGTGGGTATTATTAACAGTGTGTTAAATGATTGGCCTAATTTGCCCTCACATGTGTAATATGTAAGTACTTGCAACTTAATTTTTATTCACTGATTGGGTAGAATTATATGACCTTGTCACAGCCCTTTTTAATCATGTATTGCCATTGTCAATTATTCTTATAATTAATGTGGAAGTTTATTAATTAGTTTCTGACATCTATAATGGAATTTAATAAAAAATATTGCCACTAAATTGATGGCTACCAAAATGTGTCCATATAGATGCAGTAATATAACTTAAAACATGTGTATAAAGCATATGGTTTCAGGTGGATGACCAATACTACTGCTACAGTGTTTAGAATGAAATATGTAACTGCTGCAACAGATTTTAAGATAATTTGCAGACAGAATCAACCATTAGATTTATAATTGATTGAATGAATTAATTCTGTAATTTTCATTCATAATGCCCATTCTGCATTACAGAAATGTAGCCACAGAACAACAGGTGCTATGGAACACAGTTTGGGAATTAATGATGTAAGCTGTAGTGTGTAGCCACAGTATTGCCATGTAAGGAAATCATGTTGTGATGATATTTATCATTTGGAGGGTTTTCTGTTTCTTTTAGCTGTTGAATTGGAACAAAATTAGGATATTCTTGTATTCTTTGAACTGATTCCAAACTGAAAGAATGTTTCAGTATATTTTAGTTTTTGGGCTGTAGGCATTTTCTTAACTTTTGTTTTTTGCAGGAGTTCCTCAGTCAATGCAGAAGGTGATGATTAAAGGGTTAGCAAAGGATGAACGCACTCTGAGGGAGCTAGGTGTTATAAAAGGTGCAAAGGTGATGGTTGTAGGATCCAAATTGGATGATGTTCTTGCAGTATCTACACCCAGTAAACAGGTAGAAATACTTTATTGTTGATTTGAATGAACAGTGTAAGTACACAAGTGCATATTTTTTAAATTTTTTATTACTTTTTTGTCATTGTCACACCGTGCATGTTGTCGAGTTACTCAATTATTACACCAACCACTGCACATACTGTATATAAAATTTATAAAATTTACACAGTAAAACATTAAAAATGCTCCGACATGTTTCAGTCCTAAGCCCATCATCTGGGAGCTATATATTCCTTGCTAAAGTCACACTAGAAATAGTCACAGAATAATTTCGCTGTACAAGTTGGGTGTTGTGGCAGCATGCCATGTTGTGTAATGTTATGTTGCGAAGAGTGCCCTGCTATGGATGTGCATTCTGTGCTTCGTTGTGTTGTGGCAGCATGCTGTGTTGTGTAATGTTATGTTGCGAAGAGTGCCCTGCTATGGATGTGCATTCTGTGCTTCGTTGCAACGAAGCACAGAATGCACATCCGTAGCAGGGCACTCTTCGCAACATAACATTACACAACACAGCATGGTGCCACAACACCCAGCCAGCTTGTACAACGAAATTAATCTGTGACTATTTCTAGTGTGACTTTAGCAAGGAATATATAGCTCCCTGATGATGGTGTTAGGACTGAAACATGTCGGAGCGTTATTAATGTTTTAATGTGTAAATTTTATAAATTTTATATATGTGCAGTGGTTGGTGTAATAATTGAGTACATAAGTGCAGATTGGAAGAAGTTAGCTAAAGTTTTCAAATTTATAGTGGAAGAAGTTAGTAACAAAGTGTGTGATAAATCTGTTGTTTGACATGGAATATGTAAGGTTCAATAAGAAAATATGTGTATATGACATGTAGCGTCACAATGGAACTGCCGCTGATTGTGATTGTAACAGGGGTGTCGGAAGATGTCATATATTTGAAATGGCTGTCACTCTCATACTGCTAGTTGTTTCTTTGTCAGAAATGCTGCCCTGGATATTTTTGAACAGCCTTCATATCTCTGACTGGACTGAAGCGTTGAGTGAAAACATAGCCCATTTTGTGTAAATTGCTATCATAGCATACTTTTTTTGAATACAAGTAAATTTGAACTCAAAGATGTGGGAAACCTTAAATGCAGGAAATTTAACACTGAGATTATTGAAATTTGACTTTAAATAAAAGGTAATCTTTAACTCAGGAACATAAACGTGGGTTCCTCAATGTTTGTGTAATCAGTATGATGTGCTGGGTTAAAAATCAAATTTTTTTAACAGTGGGTTGATCAGAAAGGGTGGTAGTAATAAGTTCCGAAAGTAATCGCGCAAATTTTAAAGCGAGTGAATTAAACCCTTGGTGCTGAATGTCATACATTGTAACATGCAGTATGATTCTAAAAACTCTGAACATTGTGTAATTCATTCTGCGCTTGTGCAGGCCCTGTTTAAATTCTGATCTGCTGCAGATCATACCTGCATTAATTCTGGTGCCATACAGGTAAAGCTTACTCAGTAATGAGCTTGATTCCTTGTGATGCTACAGGATCTGCAAGATGAGAAGGCAGCTGCTGCTAGCAAGGAGCCGTTTTGCAAACAGAAGCAACACAGGAAAGTACTAGACAAAGGTGTGCCAGAAGACGTCATGCCAGGAATTAAGAACAGCAAGGTTTGGGCTTGGAATTGGTGCTTTTCCTATGAGTATGGGGCACAGAAATTTGTAATTGTGAAAATTTTGGTATCCGTAAAGTGCGTGTGCCATAATAACCTTGTAGTGTAGAGGCTTTGTGAATATGTGATTTTTGATTTCCGCTACTGTTTGATGGAATGACCAGATACAATACTAATGGGTGTTGATATGGAGGCAGAAGGAATTGGTATGAAATATACTGTACCTTTTGCCTGGAAATAATTGAGGAAACCATGAAATGTCTGGTTAGTTCTGGATAATTGGTACTGTCTGAGTTGGAAAATGTTCTGTCTATGAAACGATCTACTTCCCAGGACACTTTAAATGTATATGCTAATATGAATCTTTCATATTTCTCTAGGATTCTCTTCCACCCTACCCACTTTCTGGAATGCTAAACAAATCTGGGGGTAAAGTGCGTCTTACATTCAAGATGGAGCAGGATCAGGTATGGATTGGCACCAAGGAACGAACAGACAAAATTCCCATGAACACAATCAAAGGTGTGGTTAGTGAACCCATAGAAGGACATGAAGAGTATCATATAATGGTAAGTGACACCTGAGGCCTTGTTGTGTAGCTGGTTAGCTGAACGGTATTTACGAAAGTTAAAGTTGTCTCCTTGCATGACATGAAGGCATATCGAGTGGAAAGTATAGCTGCTGTCATTGTTAACCTTTTGACGCCTGATGTCAACTATAGTGGTCGTACCGCACCGCTAACCTCCAAAATTGCATTTTATATATTTATTCAACAAATATAGATACCAAATATTTTAAACATGGTGTATACTCTCCGTTTTTTTCTCTTCCAAATGCTGTTTGTTTCATAATTCTAAAGTATTTGGTTCCTGTATTATTCACATTTTATATACAGGGTGTGCTAAAATTAAAAAAATAATTCCGGCGCCAAAAGGTTAATCTTGGCACCAGATGGAGGTAGGTGGTCTGTTTGAAGCTGTTGCTGCCTTACTCCCAGACAGAGTGCTCCCACTGCAGATTGGATAGGAGGCTGAGAAAGGACTGCTGTGGATGCCTTGAAGGAGAGAAATGTCTCTTGCCTGAGTAGGGAATTGAACTGCATTTCTTCAGACATCCAGGTTGTAGCCTAATCACTGTACAGATCCAGTGTCTAGACAAGAGCCTGTAAATACATTTTAGAAGTGGTGTGCATTATCATACTGGATGCAGTTCTCTTTATAATATTTGTTCACTTACAAGTTCCTTTGGAATTTAAATGGCATGATGCTGCATGGGGAATGAACATTTAAATTTGCACTGTCCCTTTTTAAACTTGCCATTTTTCTTGCAAACAAAAGGACGTGAACACAAGGAAATAACACATCAGTATCATAGAGATGCCTCCATCTAGTTATGTAACATTGTAAGGCTACCTTTTTGCCATCTGTGCATGAGAAATAAAAATATAAGCTAAATATATTTGAAAAACTATGGGCAACACATCAGCTTCTGGCTTATGCCGATGATGTTAATATACTGGGAGGAAGCATACATACTCTAAAGGAAAATGCAGAAGCTTTAGTAGCTGCTACTAGGGAGATTGGACTGGAAGTATTGCTGATAAAACTAAGTACATGGTCATGTCTCGAGATTAGAATGCAGGACGAATTGAGAGTGTGAGGATTGATAATAGTACCTTCGAGAGGGTGGAAGAGTTTAAATATTTGGGAACAACTTTAACAAATCAAAATTCTATTGCGGAAGAAATTAAGAGCAGATTGAGGTCAGGAAATG
>Ga0123354_10012056_pt1 | contig 13381 bp, 6 predicted proteins | sample TergutLab28metaG_2_FD_97872 | JGI IMG/M metagenome (GOLD analysis project Ga0123354, IMG submission 97872) | Labiotermes labralis P4 segment gut microbial communities from Petit-Saut dam, French Guiana - Lab288 P4 | ecosystem: Host-associated > Arthropoda: Insects > Digestive system > Gut ...
CCGAAACGTCGGCAACGAGTTACCACTACACGCTGCGTAATAGTCCAGAACAGCGCAGTTCTCATATGCTTCGCGGCGGAAGCCTAAAATGTCGTAAAGAAAACCAGTTGAAGATAGCAGCAGTAGCTGCACACTACGTGGCTTGTTTACAATGTACAAGGGGAACTTAGCGGCGGACTTAGGAACTGGGTGTGTGATACTGGCTCGTGGACAGAGAAGACAGACATTATCTTGCGTCTAACGTTATAGATACATGATTTAGCAATCGTGGGACTAAAATTCGTAAGGCTTGTTATATGTACTGCATATAGATCTTTATGAGACAGTCGAGACAAATGTTAGAATGGCAGTTTAAAGTAGACCATGGCCAACTATTTTCCGATTCTGCCTACTTCATGTTTAACGACAATAAACCAGTTCGACGTTACATTCGTTACGATAACAAGACAGTGTCTTGAAACAATCCTGTGTTTTTCGTGCTGTTACACTTCTGAATTGCTAAAACCGAGTTCAGTGCCTGACATGTAAAGGTAAAGTCGCCGCTGTGCATGCCACCAAGGGATAGTTAGCACAACATGGAGATGGCTGGAAAGTTTCACGTCCCAGTCGTCTTACTCCTAGGGAAAAGACTTTCAATAACTAATTAGCAGAAGGTTGGGCAGGTCCCAGAGCCGGTCCGGCCGCTTACGAGTAAAGGAACCAGACAGGCAATGTGCTTACACCGTGACATTAAGGCGCGTTCGTGCAACCATTGTTGCCGTGGAAAAGCAACAATTATTAGATAATCTGGGTATGTATGTGTAGCATGGATATCCAGAATGCAAAGCGCATGCGCCATATTGCACATATTTCCATATTATTTTATAAACGGCACGACTTTCGCAAAAAAAGAAGCTAATGAACATAAAATGTGTGAAACATTTTCCAGTCTAAGAAAATTCAACGATTTACTATCATAAATACACACGGGTCTTCACGTAAAGTAACCGTTATTCTTGTCAAATTTGAATGCAATTTGAGTTTGCAAGACAAATTGCCTAAAAATAATCTAATATCAAACTACATCAAAGTCCGTCTATTGGAAGCTGAGTTGTTCCGTGTGGAAGGACAGACAGTAAAAATAGGACGAAGCTAACAGTCGCTTTGCACAACTCTGCGAGCGCATTTAAAACCTCGTAACCTTGCCGGGAATCGAACCGCCATAACACATTTGATAAAACTCACACATACAAATTCTTTAAAAAAATGTGAACTGTATAAATCAACATACTGCCCTATTAATTATTCAATATCACGCCAATTATATTACAAAATGTATCAGAAAATAAAGTAAATCTACTGCTAAAGCTCTTACAAGTATCGTTCTATTTTCGGGGTAAAGTGTATAATAAATGGATGAGGACCCCTTAAAATGGGCCTAGTTATATCCTACCTTACTTAAAAATTTATTTTGTTACATGTGCCCACTCCTGTTTAATTACATACACTTCCAATATGTAATTCGAAGAAACACAACAGGAACATCTGAAATTAAAAAATCTTTCTTTTCTCTTCATTATATTCAAATACGTGCGGTTGAAATTGCAAGGTTAGATGAGACAAATGCAAACATTTTTATCGTCGGGAAGTTTAACTGAAGAGTGCAATTATTCATGTCGTTAAATAAACTGAGAGACAAATTAACTACATTCCTGCAGAACTACCGCTGTCCTAACTGTCCCTAACGCTTCCCACTGGCTTCATTTGTTCTGCGAACATGAAGTGGGCATGGGGAAAAATGCGATGACTCCCTTCGGTTGACCGCTTCATTCAATGATCCGATAGAATGCTGTGTGGGTTGCAGGTTTATACTACTATCGGTAGGTGTAATCTTCATTTGTCAGCCCGAACATCACAGGTATATTCCACAGAACCACTGCACAATGTAAGTACAAATAGGGGCTTCGCTTTGATTCAGTTTACCCAAGAGTTGCTTGAGAAAGTTGTGAAGAGTGAAGTTCGGGTTAGGAAAGTTTCTTTTACATTCAAAATGTACTATGCAACACCTACACACAACTTGACATTGTGTTTGGTTTGTACTCCTGTCTTTCTCAGGATGTTGGTCTGCATGTATTGCGTATGTCTAGTGTCAAGTAACTTGCCCCTTCAAAATTACAAGGATTTGTTTCCTTTCTTTTCGCTCCCTGACAACGTAAGCATCGATACAACCTGCAACCATTCTTGAGACGAGATTGTTATTCATATTACATTTCTGTGCATCGATTCCACAGGTATATCCTGTTCTATGAGAATCCATTGACACAGTTCTGGTACAAACCTGGGTAAATGACCAACTTGATGCACAATTACATTATATAATATGTTTTTTATTATTATAATCCCCTACATGTTTCGAGCAACTCTGCGCTCATCATCAGGAGATCAAATTGTATTAATACAACATATGGTATAGTATTCTCTTTAAGTGACCGTCCGGTGTGCAGGTTGAGAAGGAACTGGTTGGGTTGGGTACGAGTGTTGACTGTCCAGTCAACACTCCTACCCAACCCAACTTACAGAGAATACTACACCAGATGTTGCATAATTTGACCTCGTGATGATGAGCACAAAGTTTCTCGAAACATGTAGAGGATTATAGTAATAAACGTATTATATAACGTAACTGTGCATCAAGTTGGTCATTTACCCAGAGTTGTAGCAGGATGCACGGTCAGCAAAACATAAAATACAGTTCTGGTTTGTTTGTTTGTTTTTGGCGCGACAGCCCCCTCAGTGGGCCATGGCCTCCTCATTCATGAGGTGTTCTACTTCACAAACAACGACGCACCGCACTCGGTAGGACTCCTCTGAACGAGTGATCGGCTCGTCGTAGAGACCTCTACCTGACAACACACAACACTCACAACAGACAGACATCCATATCCCCGGCGGGATTCGAACTCACAATCTCAGCAGGCAAGCGGCCGCAGACCTACGCCTTAGACCGCACGGCCACTGGGACCGGAATACAGTCCTGGTAGTTCTGCTTAATTATAAGGATCCTTAAGTACAACTCTAACTTACACGAATTATACAGTACCCATATGATGAACACGCGGTGTGCAATCAGTCCAATTAATTTGAAGAATATTATTGCATAAACAGATATGTAACTTCGAAATTCAAATGCCGACATTAAAAACATAAAAAACGTAACCTAAAATCGTCTCATCCCGGCCATGTCTGCACCATACGCAACAATGAGGACACAATCCGTCAATACCAAACTCTTTATTGCAGCAAATTTTAAATACCAACATGTTTCGGCTGTAAGAGGGAGCCATCACTGGAAATGTAAAAAAGAAATTTTTCTTTATTATATTACTGAAACATGCGGCCTGATGGTGGGTGCCTCTTACAGCCGAAACATGTAGGTATTTAAAATTTGCTATTATAAAGACCTGTGAATTTACGGGTTGTATCCTTTTTGTTGCGAACTAACAACTTAAATGAAGGAAAGCTCGTAAACCGCAGACAGCCTGACGAATAAACGTTTAGATCATCAAAGATACACGACATGCAGAATGCAGTGCGGCCTGCAGACACACCACCACCACCACCCTACTGGGATGGCGATAAGACACACAGCACATTAGCGCTCCTTACACAAGTAAATTTAGCAAAAATAATTTTATCTCTATATTATATTTTAACATATTTTGAATATCAAACTTAAAACTTAATATTAGTTATATTTATAACCTGATTTTGATGTCTCTGTAAAATATCCTTCGTAAAACACATCTCTGAAGATGGTCATAAAAGGTGACCGAAACATATAGGAGGTTTACAACGTTTAGAATGTAAAAAATTTCACATTTTTCAGTGCACTCCTTGGTTTGGTTCCCATAGTGTTTAGAGTTGTTTATATTTTGACGTTCAGGTGACCGTGCATCGTGGTAAATTCTTATAATAAAACCAACTAGATGCACTAATTTCTCAAATTTATTTTTGGAATAAAACTCTACATGTTTCGGACCGTTCCTCTGTCCACCATCAGCAGTTTTTCACTGTACAAACAGCAAAATTGTATGACGTATACCACTGCTGATGATGGACAGAGGAACTGTCCGAAACATGTAGAGTTTTATTCCAAAAATAAATTTGAGAAATTAGTACATCTAGTTGGTCAAGAGAACTCAAACATGTTCCCTAGCTAGGAAACAGGGAAAACTCGTATAAACAATCCTTACGGCTCTGTGGGGGGGGGGAGGTTGGGGGAACCCGAACGTTCGGTGTTGATAGGATACGGTGAAACACAAACCCTTGGGTGTAGGTTTTTAGTGTGAGGAAATGGTAATAATGTATACAATGTATTCTTCGCAGGGTATTATTTAAGGAAAATGACGATACATATCGACATTCTATGGTTATATACTTGTAATTTTCTGCGAGTTTTTCTCAGTACATAAGAATTACACACACACACACACACACACACACACACACATATATATATATATATATATATTCACCACAAATTCCGTGTTAACTTCTGAAGTTAAGATACTGTGAAAATGAACGTTTAATATTGACACGTGTTGCAATCTAAAGGTGATTCATCTCGTTGATTTCCAAACATTCAACAATAAAACCAAATATTACAACTGCCGAACGCAACTTACATTTTGGTAACATCAAACCTAACCCATTTACACTTCGGCCTTCAATAAGCCATCAACAGGCTGTGTGTAAGAACGCTGAAAGATAAAATTATACAACTGAAATTAATGGTTACTCAAGTCTGAGACGTTACTTTTGTTACAAATACTCTGTTTTCTGATGACAGCTGATTAAAGCTGACAGGTAGATAATTTATTTTTTAGAATTCATCCAATTTTGGTTCAACACATTCAAACTGACATGCGTGTTGCCATCCACCAAAACAAATTTTATTAGTCCCTTCAATGCCTGCTACATGTTTCGGTCATTGCTGCCTATCCTCAGGCATTAAACACGTGGTGTTTAAAACTAAAAATAATAAGCACATATGTTTTAAATTATGAGATTTTACAAACTGTACAAGTCATTTGTACAATTCAAAATAAATTTTAAAAAAATTAGTATAGTTTAAGAGAATCTTCACGATTTAAATACACGATATTTAAAACTCAAAATAAAGCGCACATTTTGAGTTTGAAATGTCGTGTATTTAATGTGTGAAGATGATCAGTATGGCCCTAACATGTAGCATGGGCCAAATAAAAATATTTTATTTGCTACATACAAATTATTATGTCTTGTACTATTTGTGAGAGGTCACAAACTTTACAAGTCATATTTTATTTGCTACATAAAAATTATTATGACTTGTAGAATTTATGAGATCCCACAAATTTAAAACATACATATATATATATGCATTTTTATTTTGAGTTTTAAATATCACGTATATAATGTCAGAAGACTGTTAATATGACCGAAAAATGCAGCATGTATTGACGAGACTAACACAATTTTTTTAGGTCGACGGCAGTACGTGTCAGTTTTGACACGACATGATTATATAGACCTGCATTTTATACCCTTAAAATATAAGCTGTTTGAGTTTTAAGGCGCGTAGCAATTATGATGCATGCGAGTATGTTTGTATAGTATATCTGTATCCATTGTGTAACAAATCAACATCAAGTCAATGGTGCCTACAAACGATCATATATGAAGCTACTGTGATACTGAAGACAGAGTAATATCTGGACCTACTGTCTATTTAACTGTAAAAATTGTGACGCTATTGAGCTACATGTATTGGTGTTATTACTGAAAAAGTTTTGCCTTAAGTTTACATAATACGGAGGGTTTCAGGTCTGCAACCCATTAACTCTCTCACTGCAAACTGAATACAACGGGGAGTACGACCTGCCTGTAAAGCTTCGTGACACCAGCAACTTATCCTGCAGACAGGGAACATATTTTAAATATTCAGCTTCGTACTGAAATTCGCGTAGAGAGTGTGAGAAAGTTTCATATGTGAAGCTGCTGCTTACTGCAATGACACCACGTTCGAGACGCACTGCTTTCAACGTAACTCTTCCCAGACATTGCATTACGCTTACTATCATAAGGATGTAGGCCAAGTTAAACGATATGACATGTGGAATGGGCGAGCGACAGGGTTGAACGACGATTTAGCTTAAAAAAAAGCGCAGATTCCTTCGCCAGATTCTCAGTGGGTTGGGCATGGACGAAAAATGAAGGCAAATGTGTAGATAGAATCACCAAAATGAATTGTTATTGAACTACTAACGTTACTGTAAGACACAACTGATAGTTCTTTACGATACCGTTACGACCCATTCCCTTTATCTGTCTAGGCACTAGAAATTCTCAGCGTCTTTATGTCTACTGTGGGTTATGACATAAATATAACCGCCCCCAATATTAGACGTAAGGTGACCGACCGGCGGCAAACATGTGAACTCACGTATCCCGTACGTTCGGAAGTGACATTTCTGAAAAGTGTCTCTCAGACTATGATTATTTAGGCAATGAAAGGAATACCTTAGTCCTTGTTCTATCAGTATTGCCCACACGACAGTGCATACTACTGATTGGTTAAATGTCATTAAAAATTGGCCCTGGAACAGAAAGCCCTCAGCGAATGGCTTCTTGTCAAAGAGTTAGTAGTCCAACTTACTCCATATTTAGGGTCCTTATAGGTACAGAGACCGAATTATGTGTTCGTCCAAATGCAACGCAATGCCACGCTGGTTTCGTGGAACAAATAGCCAGTCAAACCCTTAACAAAGAAAATGAAGTCTATGAAATTGTGAGGGCTGTTTCCAATTCAGGGTGAAAACACAACTGCACTGGTGAATACATGCGTTCCAAATTTCGATAAACTCGAAATTTGTATTTCAGTGTTCACACATACTAAGGTGTGAATTTATTGGGATTTGAATCCCATGTTCGACTACAAAGCTCGGATTCGGGAATCGTTTCAACGGAGCAAAATATTTCTTATTTAACTTCCTTCGAAGCCTTAATTTCAACTGGAAGATGAGTTTCATTTAAAAAACGCCCTTTCTGCCCCAGAGAAAACGCGCTTCCTTTCCGTAACAAAGAAAAAATCGTCCATGTTGTTTGTTTTGAAAACTGTATGAAATACATAAACACATCGCGTAGGTAACATGCGAAGTTTTAGGGCTCTCACGTACGTAAGGAGTGTAGTTACGACACTAACTTAAAGTACAAAAAGCAATGATAAATTTGACGTCTTCTTCTGTTGTAATTATTATTATTATTATTATTTATTAATAGTAAAATTATGCCCGTTTATCTCTTCACACCTGAGGGAAACAAGTGCTTCCAATTCAGTGAAGAAGAGCAAGCCCGCACTTAACTCGGAGTTGTTAACGATGGAGTCATAAAAATTGAAGTAGCGTAGACTCAGAAGCACTGCCTTTTAGTGAGCTAAAATACAATGTCTCGTGCACAACCTTCCTACGAGTCGGGCATAACATTTAACGCACGACTGTTCGTACTACGTAAATACCGATACAAGTCTCAGTACGCGAAATACTCTTCACTGTTTGAAGAAACTGATCATTTGCACAATTCCTTCAAGCAACCACGTAGACCATCACGAGAAACGTACAGCTAAAGAACGTCATCATGTTAAAACCCCGATACGAGATTCGTAACCATTCTTCAGTTGACAGTCTTGCTTTCTTAGTTAATATCTTACACTTATTATATGTGAATCTCCTTTAGGAAAGAAGAAAACCGTCAAACGCCCAGTTTTGCATTTAGAAATAGGCTTTGAAAGGGGCAAAAGCAGGCCGTAATGAATAGTTAATTGCATTTTACCTATAGCGGATTCTACTCGGTCACTTAAGGTACTATTTCGAAGTTCCACTCTCAATACGGCTCCCTCATAATCTTTGAAGATATCATATTTCGTCTACATCAGCTTGGAGAAACATATTGGCAGCAGGTAACAACACCAATATACTAACATGTTTCTTCTTTAATGCGGCAATATTCGTAATTCTTACCGACAAATTGGATTTAATATGGCATATTACGGATAAATTGCTAATGTTCTAATGCAGTTCAAAATTGGTAGGTTATATGACACAAGAGCCGATTGGTTAGAGTAGGTCCTGCTTCATGCAGCAGAATGAAACATCTCCTTTAAGCGGAGAGATTCAGGAAACCACGGTTGGATAATGTGAGTTTCATGTTCTGCTAGAAAGAAATCCAAGGAATTTCCAAAAGTAATGTCAGATTCCAATGTTACAACTACAGACGTTGAATGAAATGGCTGCTTACCTTCATAAAACATTTTCAACCATTCCTCTTCAACTTAAAGTGGGACAGGTGCTGTAAAATGCATATACTGATATCTGGAATTTTATAAGGTGTAATGAAATTTTATTCTTTGTTAGCCTGCCTTCCTTACAATAAAACAAAGCAGGCTAACCAAATAAACGTGTTGCCTGTGCGTGTGTTCCCCATGTGACGATCGGCTTTCACGGAACTCCGCAGTAAAATATGCCATTTTTTCGACATTTCAGCTAAACACTTCCCGATATTTTCCACTCGGTGATAACAACATGACAGATGCGCCAGTCTGTAAAGCGGCAATGACGGTATCACTGACTTTATCGCTGTTAAATGATGCACGATGAAGTGTTGTTGTATGCTGCGCGGTCCCGGTGGGCAACGTATCGTTGATGTTGTTCCAGGAGGGACGGAGCTCGAACTTCGGTTAAGACGGGGAGTTGGGCAGGCCGCACACACTCGCAATAATCCCCACGTCAAATGTACTGGAGTTTATTGTGCGTGAGTAGGGAATAATGCTGTTACAAGTGAACTATATTGAGTTCAACTCTAGCGATCTTGCATCCCTGCATTATCATTAACACTGATAGTCCGGCTTCATTCAAAGCCGCTGGTTACCGTTCGAGATAATTCTGCAGACTGAAACTGGAGCACAAGGCAGCTACACATTGCTCGTGCGATAAACATTTAGCGCGACCACTTATAAAGAAAAAGAAACAGAAGGAAACTATATTACTCCCATGCCTGGTCTGCTTACTATGAAACAAAAGTGTAAACAAATATTATGAATTACATAAAGGCGAGGACTCGGTATGATAAAATAGGCTTATGACTTACATACAGTACACACCGCAATCCTGCAGAAAAAAAATCAATGTCTTTCAACCACACAGCAAAAATATCCATCAACTATACAACAGTGTGTTGGACGAATAAAAAAAATTTATTGATGAAATGATTTTGGAGATTTAAAAATAAACATTTCATGTGTCTGTCAGCTTGATTGCAATAATCGGACGGCGGCGGGAACGACTCATGTAAAATCTGGTATGTAGACACGATTATAAACCTACCAACAACTCGAGACATTTCTGTGCATCAAAGATCCCAAATATGGTGGGCATGCTACATTTCGAGGTTATATGTAACAAATGAAAAGTTTACAGCAATTAAGTAAGAAATTATTTATAAAAATGACATAAAATAATCGTAGCAAAAAAAAAGAGATGTGTTGAACTTGAGAAACTATGCAACAACATAGAAAACTTTATGATACCTGAGAGAAAATTTTGTTGTACTTGTACTGTCAACAACCCAACAAACTCTGCATTTTTGTACAGATTTTACCCCTGAACCTAACGAATCAATAAAAGGCAGAATATTTAGCATGATTAGGTGGAAACAGATGTGCGGATAGCATTTTGCAGGGAGCCGCCTGGGAGATTAGTGTGAGAGGAGAGCACTAAATAAACACTGCTAGCACTCGAATTCATTTCACATGTTTGTATAGCTATATATAATTCCTACAACAAAGGGGAGTTGAATCATCGACAGTCTAAAGACCAAGCGATTGATGGTGTACAGCAAAATAACTGATGTGCTTTATGCAAATCGTGCGTACACTCCTCGCGGGAAATGCGGAATTTTCTAAATGCTACATCGGGTGCTTTTCTTATTCTCCAAAACGCTGAGACCGACTCTCGGGTCCACCCTGACTCCAACTCAATGGTTTTCAGAGTTCCTTCCCCGGCGTAAAGCAGCCGGGGTGTAAAGCTGACCATTCTTCCACATATAGTGCCAAGCTTAAGATTGGGTGGAGCTATATCTCCACTCTCTCTCGTAAGCCTTTATGACGCACACAGGGATAACTTTACAGCAGGAGACTCGGGGCATTTTTTAAATGACAGATCGCATCACTCTTTAGCGAGACTGTTTCGCGCGTAGGCAGCATATTGTAGCTTCACCGCTACTCTAATTTGCCTTGAGTCGGGGTCCACGAGTTTTAACTGATTGTAAAGCAAATGCGTTAATATTAAATTTCTATCCTCCATATTTAAAGAAGCTGGAAATAACTGCCTTCGGCTTGAAACATACGTTACATCTAACAAACACGGTGCTCAACGGACGTTGAAGTTTTCGTTAGTCAAGCGAGCTGGCGGGAAGTATAGCGACAGTTGTCAGATAAAATAACGTCCCTTCACATGCAGTAATTTCAAGGGTTAACCTTTTAAAGATGAACCTATGTGTTATATAAGGAATCTTTGCGTACCGCGCAGTAAACACTCTCCACCAGGGTTATAAAAACCAATCTTTTAATGTTGCATACGGAAAAATTTGCTGTATGTTCCGAGAACAATACAAAACACACAAATTCCATGTGATCATAATGCATAAATTTTGAATGTCAAACCCTGTGGTACGTTGAAGTTACCAGTAGGTTCTAAACGGTTAAACATGTAGTTGCGGACGTCATGTAACTGGTTAACTACACGTAGTACAGAATATAGTTCCAAATCCGTGACGGCTGAAAAAACGTAAAAACTAAGGAAAACACGCAGCAGAAAGATCGTGTCATGTTCACATAGACCAGAAGAACAGCAGTAACCTATTGTGCAAGATATGTATGTGTGTGTGTGTGTGTGTGAATCAAAGGAAGTAAGGCAGCCTGTCGCCCGGATTCGTCAGATCTATGGGAATTAGTTCGATAATCCGATAAAAGTGTATTTATTTCGATCGATCGCCCCTCTCCATAAAGCAGAAGCCATCAGTTTTGTACTGATGCACGAAATACAGTGGCTGTGATGTAATTATCTTTTTAGGATATGCAGCACGGTCAGCATCCACAAATGTCTGTCAGACATTGCGGTAGAACATTAACATTACCACTTCACTGCGGTTACGAAATCGAATCCCGAAGAGATTCTCAAATATTTCATCGTCGAAACCCCACTGGCAATTTTCCTGAGATGAAGAGTGGGCAGTTTGAGGCTACGCAAATGGCACATCACATGTTGCACACTCCGTTCTTTTCATTCAAGAAATTCTCTGGGGCTTATACCAAAGGAATGGAAATTATATCTAAGTGAGTTGGTGGTAATGGATAAGCCATTTTTAAACGGGGTTTAAGAATTACACTTCGAGAATACAGGAGGAGACAAACTTGAAATACTTTATCTTGTTGATTCCATAATTTGGTCTTCGGAATCAAAATATCTTTAATTTCTCAATATCAAGCAAAGAATAAAAATCATTTCACAATAACTTATAGCCAAGCTCTATCAGCCGCAAATGTAATGCATCCTAATAACATCACGTGTAACCTTAACAATAGATATAAATGAATTAGTCCATCGTAGACGAGAGAAACAAGCGAACAAGATATTCGGAAAAATGTGGAAGTACGGACTTAACAGAGGTTACATTCATGGTGAACCCATATTCATGACATAGTAAAACGGATTTTTACAATTCGGACAGTACAGAATTACAGATAAGGAAATGGAATTCTAACAACCGTATTCAGATGAATCATCATGCGTAAACAGCTCTCTAAACAACGAACAATGCGGACGTTTATTCGGACAGCATGTGCAATTGGGTGCAAGTACCAGTTCACCTCTAACAGTCTTGAAGTTAAGAATACGCGGGTATTTCTACCTCTCGTTTTTTTTCAGGGACTGATAATTATGGGCCGGGAAAAGTCAACATCCTTTTCCAATGATGCAATAGCCCGCAGTGGGCCAGGGCCTCCTCATTATCGAGGCTTCAAGATAAACTGAGACACATCACATTCGGTAGGATTCATCCGGACGAACAATCTACAAGACGCAGAGACTTCTAACTGGCAACACTCACAACGGATAACCACGTCCCCGGTGCGATCAGAACCCACAATCCCAGTAAGCGAGGGTTCGCAGACCCACGTCTACGACAGCGCGGCCATTGGCATCGGCAAAAGAAAGTTTACTGTTTGATATTTAATATCGCACAGTTTATTATATCGATGACACTTCTCGGCTTACGCAAGTGTAACTTTTCGTTAGGTCCGGCGCAAATCGAAAATGAGTATACATATGGTGGGCTACAGCTGAGCATACGGAAGGATTCCAGTTTCAATCCGAACTCCAACGCACTCGAGCCTCATCGGTCGCAGCATGACTGTCCCGCCGCCTCTGTTATCACCCAGCAGTATTCTTCCACCACCTTCGTCTTATTGCACATTCATTCTCCATAGGAAAAATTGGGCGCGCTTTTAACAAATGTTATTCTTTCTGTTTTTTTTTCGCCCAAGTCGGGAATTGTCCGTATGTTAATCCAGCGAATATAATACTACGCTAAATCTCTGCTCTTGATGGGGAGCCGGTGCAGAAAAGTCAGGCTGTGTTGTTAATAAATTCAAGTGACCAATTTCAAACCACTTTACAACTTACAGTTAGCCCGTCTATCTTAACCTCGTAAAGGGAATAGAGTGTTTTTTTTTTTGTGAAGCAGAGACCAGTTTTTAAGAGTTAATTGAGATAAATTTCAAGAACGCTGATTTGTTGTTAAGTCGAAGTGTAAGTTGGTTCAGCTGTGTAGTAACTCCACAGCACTACTGCTCCAATATCCTCACATCTCATTGCACACTCCCTCCTTATTGCCCACTGAAGTGTGTGCGTCGTCTGGGCTAGCTAGCTGTGTTTCTGCTAAAAAGTATTGTGCAACTTCAAACAACCGTCCTATAAACTAGATGGTTACAACTGTTACGGAACCTATTATAGCTTGCAGATAATTTATTCTACACCATACTGATAACTACAATATACTGATACCAAGACAGTCAATATACGTATAACGTAACACTGAGGCGCGTTCGTGCAACCATTGTTGCAGTGGAAAAGCAATAAGTATTACATGTTCTGAGTGCTTGATTGTAGCCTTAGGTAACCAGCATGAAATGCACATGCATCATATACTCATGTGTAGTCTGCCCGGACCTACAATATTTTTCAACATTATCTCATAAACGACGCGATTTTGTAAAAAAAAAAAAAAAAAAAAAAAAAAAAAAAAAAAA
>Ga0123354_10012058_pt1 | contig 13380 bp, 6 predicted proteins | sample TergutLab28metaG_2_FD_97872 | JGI IMG/M metagenome (GOLD analysis project Ga0123354, IMG submission 97872) | Labiotermes labralis P4 segment gut microbial communities from Petit-Saut dam, French Guiana - Lab288 P4 | ecosystem: Host-associated > Arthropoda: Insects > Digestive system > Gut ...
AGTCCACAATATACCTTAACCACTGTGCTACCTGCAGTCCACAATATACCTTAGCCACTGTGCTACCTGCAGTCCACAATATACCTTAACCACTGTGCTACCTGCAGTCCACAATATACCTTAACCACTGTGCTACCTGCAGTCCACAATATACCTTCATGGATTTCACAATGGAACGCTTAATATTTTTTACATATAATAATGCAATTGGAATAAGCTTAGTTTATTTCGTATTAACGTGGCTGCTCAAGAGCGCAGAAGCCAATTACAACAAGAGCACAACGATACAAATACGGCACAAACAATGAATAAATACAAGACCAAACAATAAGAAGAGGGCAAATAATATTGTTCTCCGTAATACTGAATCCGCTAAGAATAAAAGCTTGGAAGATTTTCTTGCAAATTAATATAATTGTAACACTTCGATACGAGTCGGACAGGACAACCGTTGGAGTTTGGGTGGCGAACCTTCTTGAGGGCGCGTGCACAAATTGTATATAAATTTCTGAGAAATTCTTTCGCGTGACCATGGGAATTTTGAAGAGCAAAATAAGGTCTTGGAGTCTTCCATAATTTTATTAATTACCGTTTTATTATCATTAATGCATAGTATATTTGTACAATTAATGCATAGTACAATTATTACATTTCTAATAAGGGCCTTCCCGAAAAAATGCGATAAGGAAGAAAATTTGGAAGTGACAGGGGCTGCTAATAATTCTGTTTAAAAATAAGAATGTAAAACGTTTTGTCCAATGTCGCCTTTTTGCCCAGTCACCGCCAGGCTGGCTTCCCAGTGATAAATATCAGGTCAACCCTTCGCACCGCTCCCGATTTGTGCAAAAATTTTTCACTCGCGGTATTAGTTGGTAAATGTAAAGTTTTCCCGTTACAGGCCCGGTGTGGCCCAGAGGGTGGGTAGAGGTTTAGCTCTAGTCTTCCATGACCGCGGCACTAGAGGGGGGTGAGTGGTCAGCAGCACACCCCAGCCGCACTTTACGTCCGGGAAATACCCGGTACCCATTTTACAGGAGGCTGGGTGGGCCCCAGGGCCGGTCTGGACGGACAGAGGATCTCGTCCCCACCGGGATTTGATCCCGGACCGTCCAGCCCGTAGTCAGTCGCTATACCGACTGAGGTACCCGGTATTATTTGGTAGCAACGGTAATTAATATACAGTCTCTACACATCTCTTTCCGAGTGCCATTTTGGACACGCGTGCCATAGGTTCGTCAGCCCTGGTATAAGGAACGGCTAATTCGGATCTCGTTACACAAACACGCTCTTTGTTTTCCAATGCTTTGTGCTAAGTCATGCTGCGGTCTAGTTTGATAAGCTGTTTACTTTCAACAGGCCTACGTTTTTGCAAATGCATTTGGATAGGTGTATCATACACAGCTGACAATTAGGATTGTTTATTATGTCTTGAAAAAATACACTTTGTGCAAGGAAGGTGCCATATCAGCCTTTGTGTATGAACTGAGGAATAAAATATCCTAACTGAAATTACAAACAATCTCCCATTCTACGCCAGCTACCCAACTACCTGCAGAAGCGTTAGGGACTTTCCCTTGTAAACCTAAGATTTTTAGAAAGAGAGGAAAGCAATTATAAACGGAGTGAAATGAAAGGAATAGAAATGTGGCGAAAATTATCTGAAAGTGCAGTGAGGTGAAGTGAGGTGAAGTGTAGTGATGTGAGGTGAAATGGAGCGGTAGGAAATTAAGATGGGGTTAAGCCCAATGAGAGGGCAGTGAAGTGTTATTCAGTGAAGTTTAAATGAGAGGAAGTGAAGTGTCGACAAGAGTAGTGAAGTGAAGTGAAGTGAAGTGAAGTGTACTTGGGTGAAGTGTAGTGACAGTCTTAGTAAAAGGGTTTCTAATATTATTATAAGATATATAGACCATATGAATGTTTGGTGCTTTTATGGCTTTTTCGTTTATCACCTTGTTTCATGTTCTTTTGGTTTCATTTTTATCACTATATATATATGGTTATATGTTTTATATGCTTCTGTTTAATTTTGTAAATTATGTATTTTTATTGTTTATATATTCTTATTGTTATGTTTATGTATTCTTATTTTTTATGTATGTTCTGTTCTGTATATTCTGTTTTCATTGTGTCGTTCTATGTATTGTTTGTGTGTAAGTGTGTACTGTACTACTGCCACCGGCTGTCAACCCAATTGCATTTAAGGAATATATCTATTACTGAAGGAACTGGAGAAGTATCATTGAACGTAAATGAAACAAAATACTTTTACACATGAAAATGTTGCTGTGTTTGCAACGCGGAAAATTAAACTTGAGTCTCAGAGTACAACCAACAAGATGCTACCTGCTGCTACTCTGGCTAGGCTAGCAGCAGGTAGCAGAAACGGTCTGCCAAATACCTTACGCTTTATGTGCAGTTTTGAGCTCCTGATGATCGGCGGAAAACCCGTCTGAAACATGTAGAGCGTCTTACAGAAATCAATAAATTGAGAAACGTCGCATCTTGTTGGTTGTACTCTGAGAATATATTAGCGATTCACGGACCTATGAACGGGAAATTTAAACTTGAGTCGTAGGTTCATTAAAAAAAAGTAATCGATTCATTGCTCCATATCACGTATGTCTCTTAGTTTTTATTTCCAGCCTGAAGGTTCTCTAGAACTCTTGGTGTCTGCAAGCTACTTCTGCCCAGCCCGAGAAACAGCCAACGTATGAAAGCCTGTCGCTGTCAGTTGTTGGGCGACGTGCCTTACAGTACTTTCCAAGTCACTATTTATTTTGTTATTTATATTTCTTAAAGATTCCTTTGTGTCTAATGTTCTCGTCACGATGCGTGTCTAGTGTTAATGCTCTTAAGTCGCTGTGTCATAATTTTCTCGTTCTTGGTCTTGGTGGCCATGACAAAATATGTATGACTGCCTTCGCTTATATACAAACATTTTTACTTCGTGATGTCTTATCAAAACCAAATCTACAGTCGGTATAAGAACAGATATGTTGCGATTGGAATGTTCAGGTCTTCCGCAGTGTAAACGCCACGCAGACCGCTCTGCTTGACCCTGTAGATTATGGCAGTACGATCGTTCATAACATCGGCGACTATTCACCACTCGACACAGTGTAACATCCCAGAAGACTCGAATCTTCGGCAATATGATTATAAGAATTTCAAATCTCTTTTTAAGTTGTGATTTGTAGAATACATTTTAATGAGCATAAAGCTTTAGCTTATAAGCAATTAATTCTAAGGCGTCTTCCAAATATTTGACGCTAAACGTAGATGAAAACAGTTAAGACGAACCCTGTCATCATTCTCACCAAAAAAAATGTGGACAAAACGTAAGTACAACATCGCGAAATACAAAACTTTTGGTCTCTTCTTATTACAGAGATTTAAATCGTTAATTCCGCTCTTGTATATGGCGTCCCCAGCCACTTGTGCCCTCTGACAGCTTTGGTAGTAGTTTTTTATTACACTAATGTGTGTTAATTCCAAGTTCTTGTTAAATAACTTCATTGCTCATATGATCCATCTTACTACACCAGAAAAAAAACTAAAACAAAACTCATTTCTGCCGTTCATGTGGTTATCATTTTTTTAAAGAGTGAAACTGATTCATCCATACAGGATAATTTCATAGATATATTTCTGACGTAAACGATTTCTCATTTCTTAAGTTTTCAAAACGGTAGAACCGAAGTTGTCTCAAGTCACAACTGAACAATGGCGACCGAAATTTCTGAGTGTCACACAATCTTCATGTTATCTTACTTTAAAAGTCACATAAATGTACATATAGAACAGGAGTGCACAAAATCTTAGGCGCCAGGTCTCCGTGGCCACAAATTTGATAAGGTGGGGCCTAATATACACCGTGCGATCCATACGTTTTAGGACTGATTTTTTAAACAGAGGTAGAGAAATCTATCGGCCAACCCACTAACTAAGTACTATCAACCAACATCCGTTCACACACCGAGATTCGTTTGTTTATCTTCAACAGTGTACGAGTTATAACTTGTCTCGTAAAGTCCGTTTTTTATACGTCATAGATGGCGGCAATGAACAGAGAGTTGCCAAAGAATTCTGTTTCAAAGCCGGTCTATGTGCGACAGAAACATTTGTATTGGTGCAAGAGGCTTATGGGAATGAGACTGTGAACCGATCAAATTTTTTAGGTGGCATTCTCGATTTCGAGACGGAAAGGAGCTGGTAGAAGATGACGAGAGAGGTGGCCGTCCAAAATCGACTCGAACTGAGGTACACATTGTTGCTGTTGCTGATTTGGTCAAAAAAAGACCGTCGAATCGCATCAAGAATGAGAGCAGAATCTCTGAACATCCCCAAGACTGTACTTCTTCGGATTCTGAAAGAGGATTTGGGAAAGGGAAAAATGTGTGCACGTTTTGTTTCACACTCCTTGACACGTGAGCAAAGGGAAGATCAAGTCACATCTTGCCAAGACATTAATCGCGATGCCCGATACAGAATTTTTTTTTTTAAACAAAATTACTACGGGACATGAGACCTGGTGTTTTGCGTATGACCCAGAAACAAAGCGACAGAGTTCTGAATGAGGTGGTAAGACATCCCCTCGGCCGAATAAACTGAAATTCCAAAGGTCCCGCATGAAGACCATGTTGATAATATTTTTTCGACTCTCAAGGCGTAATGCACAAAGAATTCGTACCAGAAGGAAAAACGGTAAATGCAGAATTTTATAAAGGAGTATTGGATCGCCTCCTGAAGCGCATTCAACACCCGTTCTGTTGTCGAGATTTTTTTTGTTGTTGCACGATAATGCGCCCGCCCACCAAGCTGCAAGTGTTTGCCAATTTTTGGCCCAAAAAATGTTACAACCCTTTATCACTCCCCGTACTCTCCAGATTTATCTCCGCCAGACTATTTTCTCTTTCCCAAGTTGAAAATGAAGTTAAAAGGACACCACATTGTGGGTGTTGCTGAGATCCAAGAGGCCGTAACTGATGAATTGAAGAAGGTCCAAAAACAGGAATTTTCGCCAGCTTTACAGAAACTGTACGGCCGTGCAAAAGCCTATATATATATGTGTGTGTGCCAATGGAGCTTATTTTGAATAAAAAAAATATTTGACTTCATGTTTCTTCTATTAAAAAAAAAATCTGCCCTAAAACTTTCGGACCGCACTGTGTATATTGGTCGTTTGGGTGAAAATCGCTTCATGTCGTCCACAGGGGCCCAACGTTTTTTAAATTCGTTCCTAAATTTTTGGCAAATCTGTGCACCCCTTATGTAAACTTACATCATACAAATAGGTAATTTGAAGAAGTTAAGTTTTCTTTATCACCCATCCGTCCCATAAGGCTGCATGTACATAACACGAATTAAAGTTCCTGTACTTGTAGGTGATGCCAGGGACACGCGCTTTCTAGGTTATAAGCCGTCTAATAACGCGAACAGTTGGCAAACACTTTAAGAAACTATTTACACTCCAACACTCCACCCGCTGCACCAGCATCAATCACACAACTACCACTGTATATTGCTTTGCTATAGTTTTTGTTACATACGTAAGGTTTCGTTTATTTTTCAAAAACAAACTCAGTTGTTTGATCTTTTTCTTGAAGTTTGTGTACAAAACGACATGCGAGAAAAGAGTCAACAAAGGAGCAAACAATCATGCGGTGTGTTTGTTATCGAGTTTACAAGAGTCAACACCACTGATAGCTCGGAGCAAATACAGAACACACTCACTCTGCTAATATTGACTCTGCCATGAGAGCATACTAAGTGGTGCATTAACTTGTAACGCTTAGCGTGTATGAGGAAGGAATTTAAATAAAACCAACTTAAGTTTATGTAAGAGACAAACTATAAATTCCTGGTAATCGGTTCGAGAAAGACGCAGTCTCAAGGCAGAAACGTGAGATAGAATTCTTGGTTTTGTTAATAACATATAAAATAGTTAAAGAAATTCTGTTAGTAATTGTAAATACCAGCCTATCGTCGGAAGTAAAAAAAGATAAAAGTAAAGATCGTCCTAGAACAGGCCATGAAGTTGCAGAGGAGGAGTAAAGTTAACTACACTGTTTTTTAACTTCGGCTTTGGATGAAGTGGGTAACAGCGCCACGCCCCTGCTGTTTTACCCCGGTACCCATTATACGGGAAGTTGGGTGGGCCCCATTGTCGTTCTGGGCGGGTGCCAAAAATCTTGCCCCTACCGTTATTCAATCCCCCGACCGTCCAAACCGAAGCGAATCGCTATACCGACTGAGCTATCCCGGCCCACATCGTCGCAAGTAAACAACATAAAGTAATTAGAGATCACATTAAAAATGGAACCCTGAAACGTATTAAGTTACAGAAACTGCAAAATTTACCACAGGGAAGTCCCTTCAAAATATATTTTAAATATGCGGGCGCGTTTGATGTATGCGACACAATAAAAGTCGCAAGTCTGACGAAAGAAACTCTCGTAGATTTACGACTGGGAATTCGGAGTGAATATGTGGATTTCTAGGTTAAACATAAGCATGCTGGTAACAACAGCGTGACTAAGAATGAATTATTTCTTAAAATTACAAAATTGTTCCCGTCCGAGCCATGAAGACATATAGGGTGTAGCGGTCCAACTTCACCCATTCTTGATCTCGGAAGTGGATGCAAAGGAATGGTCGTTGACACGCCCCGGGGAAAAGCAGGATCAGGACGGAACTGGTTCCGTCCTGATCCTGCTTGCAAGCTGTCAGCAAACCTGTATGACATATACCATTGCTGTGTGTTCAGTGAAAAACTCCTGATGATGGACAGAGGAACTGTCCGAAACTTGTAGAATTTTATTCCAAAAATAAATTTGAGAAATTAGTGCATCTAGTTGGTTTTATTATAAGAAATGAGAAAATTCTTTTGGCCGCGACTTCTGCACTACTTTAATTCAATTATATTTACTGGCTTCAAAAATTTGAATTTTATTTTGGGAACCATTTTCTTTTTCACGTAAAGAAAATTATAAAGTTATGAACACTGCTTTTGCAACTACTGCAACTCTACTAAAAAAAAAATAGTCCAAAAGTCATGCCAATACCAATACTACAATTTCATTAATACCAATCTTCTTCACAAAGTTTGACGAAAACTATTCACTGGATGAGAAATATGAACTTGGCAGAGTCGGGGTATTAAAATATTTATTTATTGTTGTCACAACTGAAATCAGTGGTTTAAAACAGACGTCTGTATCACCGGCAACACAGAAACACCGCTACGGTTTTCATCACATTGTCTGTGATGATAGAAGACAGGTTAATTTTATCTCATTTCACCGTTCTTAATGTCTCTCTGTTTTTGTGGCTGCTCAGCAAGGTGGACTCCGTGTAATCTGGCGAAGTGACATAGTTTTCCACTCACAGCTTCACGGCCTAGGTGGGTGTGTTCTAATGTGCTGCCTTCGTCTCTGATAGAGTTAGACCTATCAAAACAAACACGTTTTGGTTTTACGAGCATTATATACATCCAATTTTCTTCCTAAAAGATGTAATTAAAGGAACCAGCGCAGCTGCAACTTATTACCCGAGAACTGAAGTCTTGTAAGAAGAACAGCACTCCCTTCTTTAATTACGGCCTTTGGCTTTTTGTTATCGGCCGTTAATGCGCGGATTGTTAAAGATCAGAGAAGAATACATTGAAACATTCGTGATTAGGGCTACGTTTGAACCACGTTATCTTTACATCCGACAGTCGAAAGAGATTTTGTACTTAAATTCTCTAGTAGAGTGATGTTTCTTATTATTATTATTAATTGTAGGTGTCAATAGATCTGTGTTTATTTTTATATTCCACTAATGTGGGAGGCCATGTGTTGCGAGTCGAAGTTTGAAAGGAATATGAATGAAGATGGAAGCCACACCCACGAATTGTCCGTAAATTTCAACTCACTCACTGACGTCACGTCCCAGAAGACCAATAATCACACTTATCATCGTGAGTACCTCATCTCACGCGCTAACTTCAACTTACAGGTAGATGTCATGCTGTTACGTATTGGGGACACAAGATAATTTATTTTACAGTGACAGGATAGAAGATGACTGATTTATTGGCCCTCCCGTTCACCCATTTTCTTTCCTTTGGACTGCTTTCTGAGATTCATGTACAAACAGTGTGTACCTCCGAGGACCGTCGTTATTAAACGCTGAAGAGGAAAATATTGTAAGCTACTCCTGCAGTTACCTAATACACTCTGGAACACATATGTGTGTTACAGAACGCGTGTAAACAGAGGCAGATACAAAGCTAATAAGCATGTTATTGATTTAGGTATTAATTTGCGTTATATACTGTAAGGTACCCAGTGAACGTATGGCAATGAATAGTTAGGTCTACTGATTTGTTAGGAGGTAGTCTTGACCTAAATTGGAGTAATGCACAGGCATTTTGCCAGAAAGAGCGATTGAGGAAAACCTCCAGAGTCAGAACACTCGGTCTTCGGGCTGAAGTGTGACTCCGGAGACTTCCACTTTCAAAGCAGGGGTGCAAAATATTAAACCGCAATGCTCAATCGAAGCTGATATGGAAACAACTCTCCGAGACAAGAAATTATCTCTGTTACATGCAAGTGAAGTTTCATGCTGCATGCATTCGCACTACCTACTTGACGTCATTAAGTCCTATGTATTTATATGCAATCCTTTTCTGTCAGATTAATCTTAATGGGCAGTGACGTAAGTGCGATATTGTCCGCTTCCTATTTCCGGTATTGATCTACTGGTGCATTCGTACATATTACGTAGCCTATTGCATCACAGCATATCCAAGAAGAGAGGTTTTTGGAGGTACAACCAACTTATTCATAGCAAATACCGCTAGATATAGACACATTTAGTGTGTTGACGGTAACAAACAAAGAAGGACAAGTTATTGTAACAGAAACCGGAACCTAGCACAACAGCATATATGTAGCTGTAATGTAGACGCGGAAGGTAATGATTAATGACGATACAGGCTTTTTGATTACATGAGGCTGCCTAATGTAGACTTGAGGTCTGAAACATCTTAAGCCGACTTGCATTTACAAACATATTCACAGTCATAAACCGAAAACTTATATTATTGTTATTATCATTGTTGTTATTATTATTATAATGACAGTAACCGAAACAAAAACTCAATAAATGAAACTGAGTGAGTGGAAACAAGAAAATCTTCACAAGTTATGGTTTACAGGCCGTAAGTTCTCTAGGGTACGAGAAAACGATGAAAAACTGGGAGAGCAAACTGGTTGTCCTCGAGCTCTAGAATGCTTGCAGCCCATAACTGGACGAACACCGGTGCAAATGATGCAGAAATGTCTACACGAATTCATAACCTAAGTCTGCTTTTATCCGCAATAACTAGTTACATACAAGACGATAAACTTGTTAAGTTCCAGTACTGACTGTGTGTTTACATTTTTGTACCAGTACAAGTCAAAGTGACATAACAATGCCGCATCAGGTTCCAATAATCATCATTTTACTCTTGTCTTGTCTTACCTTGTCTTCTTGTCCGGCCCAGTCTGGTGAGACAAACACGGGTCGCGCAAAAGATTGACATCCCAGATACATTCTGGATGTGACACAGCGCAGCGTGCGAGCTTGAGCGTCGTGAACTGAATACAAAAGCGAACAATCACTGCAGACTATTTACAGGGTGGGGTGCTGCAACCTGCCGGCTACTGGAGCTTGCCGAAGAGTGTGAGGAAATAAGGCAGATGTTGGGCGGTTTTAGAAATAAATAAGTAAAGAGAAACAGATTCATATACGCGTAAATAAATAAATACATCTATAAATAATGGTAATGATGCTGAAAAAGAAAAGGAGAATAATCAGAAAGAATGCGAGATTTGAATTTTCCAGACGATTGCCGTTGCAGACACGACGCCATGTTGATTGGCAGCTAGTTACCCACTATCCGAAGGTTGGTAATGTCTCTACTTGCACTATCAAATAGTAACAGCTTAATATCCTAGAAGACAGAACCTAGAATCTCGCGTTCTTTCTTTTTCTCGGACCGCTTTACCACAAAGACGAAGGCTTTACGATCCTCCGAAACGCCTGTAACTATTAACCGGTCGATACGATATAACATCCCAGAAGACGTGCATCTCCAAGAAGAAAGAAGACGTGAAAACACTGACATACAAGGAACTCTAGAATAAAGTAGAGTATGTGGGGTGTGAAAAGGTAACTGAATGGAATAATAGTAGGTAGAGCAAAACAGCCGATCTCGGTGACCGCGCGGTCTAAGGCGTAGGTCTGCAGCCGCTTGTTTGCTGGAACCACGGACTCGAATCCCGCTGAGGGCATGGGTGTTCTTCTCTTGTGTTTGTCGTGTGTTGTGTAGGTAGCAGTAGGTGACGAGCTGATCGCTCGTTCAGAGTAGTCCTACCGTGTGTGTGTGTGTGTGTGTGTGGTGTGGTGTGTGTGTGTGTGTGATTGCGTGATCTAGAAAACTACAAAAAAAAACGCCAAGCTCTTTTCCTCTGTCCGCCAGGAAACACCAAGACCATTTCAGCGTTATTCAGAAGAAATTCCTGATAAAGGTTCTAGCGCGGAATTAGAGATGGATGCCATTTTGGAAATAACGTAAACTGTAATTGTTACTACGTAGAAGCGGACATAGCATTTAATTTCATATCCATGATCACCAGGGAACTACTTGATGATGTGCTTCAGGTACAAGATTTTACTGTAACTTATGGACAGGAATACTTTTTAGGTACAATACACTGAAAAAAAATAATAGAAGTAAAATGTTTGCGCTTAATTAGCACCATATCTTAAAGACTAATTCCAAGTAGCTCTGGCTGCACGCATTCTTGTTGTTACCTGTGCATTAGATGCAGATTAATCGTCCTTTCGACCAATGGGGAAAACACTGTCGGTATCCATTAACTGGGAGGCTGGGTGCACGTCTGAAGAATTATATAAATGTTGGTGAAAGGAGTTTCTAACTTTGCCAGAGAGTAAAATTTTTAACCCAGGGAAATCACTGCACTAACTCCGATTTTCCTTTTAACAGGGCGTTCTAACAACCAAGACAACAACAGTTAAAACATGAGATAATAATTAATTATGAAAAGATCAGCATTTTAGAGATGTGCTATTAGTAGCAGAAATATTAAAATATTAATCGTAACAGATACAAAAATAATAGTGCATTAGCACATCACCTGCAAATGTGTCGGCTGTAAAAGACTCATACGAGCATAAGACAGGTACGTAGTATGCGTGATTGACGTGGGTCACACGACGGATCGTTGGTTGGTAGATTGTACCTTATCTGGAGAACAGAATCTGTATTGATTGACAGAAAAACAGACAATGACACATTTTCTATCGCCAAAGAATTTGTGACAGCCGGGATAGCGTAGTCTGTATAGCTGCTCGCTACGGACTGAACTGCCCGGGTTTCTGATACCGGCAGGGGCAAGTGATTTTCTCTTCGCTAGAAATCTTTTGGACCGTCTACGGGGCGTACTTTTTCGGTAGTAAAGCGACTGTAGCGTGATGAATACATACCTCTACCTAAATATCCGAGGTTAAGAATTAGTAGAGCTATACCTCTGCGCCCCCCCCCCCCATATGCCGTCATAGTGTACAGGGACGACTTTAACTCGCAGCGTATTGATGACTTTTACTTTACCTTATTTTCGTCTTTCATATAGTCTTTCTCATATATTCAGCAAGACATGCTTAATTCGCCTCCTTTGCTACGAGATCTTATGTTATTAACTTCCCTCTTCACTCAATGTTCACTTAATGTTTTAATGTGTAAATTTTATAAATTATATATATGTGCAGTAGTTGGTATAATAATTGAGTAGCTCGACAACATGCACGGTGTAACAACGAAAAAAGAAAATCCCTTCTTCACATTTAAAAAGCTAAAATTTTTCATCTCTGTGGTGACGCTTCGTGGGGTAGGCTTAATACCAAGTTTCGTCAAGTTATAAGCAAAAATAACTATGGCGATAACTGTAATAATATGTTTTATTTCTCCCCACAATATTCCTCTCCGCATTTTAACTAACTGACTCTACAACATTTCTTCTAGAGACATTAATAATCCCCCAGTTAATCAAGAAGTTCTCCAAATATTATAGAACATAATCATTATCTCGTTCATCACAGCATGCCACTATTCCGTACTCTATGTCAGCTCAATCCAGTCCACGACCTCCCAACCGTTTCTTTAAGATACACTCTAATATAATATTATACTCCCATCTATGCCTAGGTCTTCCAAGTGATCTGTTTGTCAGGTTTTCCCACCCTACCGCTGCATGCACTTCTCCTCTCCCTCTATATGTGCCACATACCCTGTCCATCTCATTATTCTTGATTTGATCAACCGGATATTATTTCCCCTTCAGATTTTATAGGTACAAAATAATAAAAAGCGAGAAACTGACATAAGACAGGTTATTGAAGTTTCAGCATTTCACTTTAGTTTTAGTGTTGATTTTATTGTTCGGTGATTATGAAAGATGGAGCTCGGCTGTATCGTAGGTGTTTCGGACAATTTGCTTGCTTCCGTCTTCAAGGCGTTACAACCACATAATGACAACTTCCAATAGGCCTATATGTGCGTAAAGTACAAGATATGAGATCAGAAGTGGCTAATGAGTAGGTACTTCACATTGAAGATGCAAATAACAAGGACTTCTGAAACGTACATAATTAATATAAAGTGACATAAAGTGCACTACAGGGGCAACTGTGTGTTTGTATCACCGCAATAGATTCTTTCAAATTGTGAATCTGGAAACAATATGAAGTAGCTGAACAGGAGGTTCAGCAAGTACTGTTTGCGTGCAATTACTTCCTTTAAACTCAGAGTGTTGTTTGAAAATAACAGATGTCCTTAGATCCGATTCATGCAAAGTGACGACAATGACGTCAGTACGTCCGTGACAGCTGTATACAACAACGATTAGTTTCCATATAGGCAACTGATAAAATTTCGCCTCTACGTATCATAGCTTTACCACACAAACAGACGGATCGAAACGGGACATCCTGTATGTAGTGTGTGTTTTTGTTTTTCCTTTCGCAGTGATTTCTGTTCCTTAGTATAGTCAAGCCAGATATATGCTTCACAGGAATCAGAAATGAGAAAAGAGATTTTATGTATTACACACAGAAAAGAGAACAAAGAGGAATAAGATGGTAACATTTTCATCTTGTAGGTAAGGGAATGAGGTATTGTGACTTGGATAGACATGAGCGCTGATGTTGCTTGTAGTTTATCCGGTGTAAGTGGCAGAAGCACAAATTCTGCATTGTAGAGTAGATCTTCATTAATGTCAAGAATCTGAATGAGGTACAGTCTGTGGAATATTGCTGGGTTGCGTTACTTAG
>Ga0123354_10012062_pt1 | contig 13378 bp, 4 predicted proteins | sample TergutLab28metaG_2_FD_97872 | JGI IMG/M metagenome (GOLD analysis project Ga0123354, IMG submission 97872) | Labiotermes labralis P4 segment gut microbial communities from Petit-Saut dam, French Guiana - Lab288 P4 | ecosystem: Host-associated > Arthropoda: Insects > Digestive system > Gut ...
AGTTACTTGCTCGACTACACAGGCACCAAGGGTTAAAAGCATGTCACAGTATTCGTCTTGTGTACTACTTTTTATCCGACTGCAACAAAGCCCTGATGTTCATTGTGAATGTTCAGTGAACCTGAGAACCCACCTTATCGTCGTGACAAAGGAGGCTGATGAGAAGTTTATTTATTACCCCACTTACCGGTGACGTTTAATCCCAAAGTAAAAGCCTCACACTTACGTTTTCTGATAATCTCCATTTTTTTGTAAATGAGTCACAACATGGGCAGCTCGTACGCCATGTACTTTCCAGTCTGTATATGACCGGGTCAAGTATCCTGTTCAGAGGTCCCTGTGAGAAGACCCAAGGCTACGACTGGGGTAAATGTCAAAGAAGTCTCAGTCAGGTTAACGCTATACACCGTGTCGCCAATGTTTGGCTTCTACGATTGTGCTTAGAGATGCTGTAACTGGGGTGAGGGCATAACTTAAAGCCTGATGCTCTATGCTTCAGGGTATAAGACGTAGTTGAAGAAAAACACTTACAGTCGGGGACAAATAAAACTTTACCAGTTTTATTTCTGGCTATATGATGTGGCTCATGAGAAAGGCCATTTTCAGGCACTTAAAAGTAAAAGTAAGAAACATAATTTAAATGAAATAATTATCTTCCTTTATGTAATATTAATTGGCCGATGATGGCTTGCAACGTAAGCTGAAACATGTAGCGTGCTATAAAACTGATAAACATTTAGTTGTGACGCGACAGTCAGCTCTCCATATATCACAAGGGAATATCGTCGATAAAGTAACCAATTGTAATTTCAAATGCAGTTATCTGAGTCAGGATAGAGGTTGCATTGTGTTGAGACATCTGCGTCAGAGGGCGCTCTTTACATTCATATACCGTTGTATGAGTTAGGTTATGATATATGTCTTATGACACTACTATCTGTGTGTATAACTTTTGTATCTTGGAACACCCATCTGATTCAGGGTGTGAGTTTTATCTGGAGACATTCTTATCTGACTGAAGGAGTGAGTCCTATTTCGAGTCATTGTTGGCTGAGCCAGGGTAAATACCGCAGTTTTCTCTGCAGCAGTAGGCTCAGTCTCTCTCACTTTGTCTATGAACTGCTGTAACGCTAGACAAAGGAAGGCTATAAACTTTAAAGTGAAAAGAACGTGTGTGAAACAATTAACAGTACTCTAATAAATGTCAAGTTTATTATTTACAATGATAGAAGGATATAAATTAACTTGTAGTCTAACATTCTGAACACAAAACGCTGTTGAAAATGGCATGAACAACACATGTACTGTATATGCCTATTTTATTTCCAGGTTTCCTAACCGACCCACCTAACTACCTACATGACGTAAGGTTAACCTTTTTAAAATTATCAAACATGTTTAAACAATACCAAAAATTTCAGGTCATAGATTGCAGAAAAAACACTGCAATTCTAGCTACTTGAAGTCTGTCTTTGGGGAAACGATCAGTGCTCATTGTGAGTCACATGAAGCACTTTAGTTACTGTGGGGGAAAACTGTGGGGTTTCCTACGTTGCAGCAGGCGTCACCCGCTATGCCGCGAAGGGTTAATCTGTGGACGGTCTTTCAGAGTACAAAGGTGACGGAAAAATGGCGCAGGGATCGACCACAAGCACGTCCCCTAGACGTTACACTTCCCTTCCTACCTACTTCTCTGTATTATACCCATCGTCATGTAACTCCTCTTTTCGCAGGTATGTCGGTAATAATAAGCACTTGATAAAACTGGCCAGCGAGAGCGATTTGGGCTAGTTTATATGGATCATATAGGACTTGGGAATAATACAACAGCCAGAGCAGAAACTGGAAGTATCGACAATAGACATTCTACATAAACGACACTGCGTGGCCGCAAAATAATTTTGAAATTACATGTTACGAAATGCGAAATTTCAGCCACAAGTTTATTACATCGTATTTCATTCCACCTATGGGATTCTCTGGCTTTCTGCGCCGTGTAGTTGTTAAATCTTACGATAGTTGGAAAGAACTTACTGCGTTCATTTTCAGGATATCTGTAATGGTTGAAATGGGTACTGAATTGATACGGAAGAAGAAAATGTGTTTGTTACTTTGAGCGATGAAAAAGTCTTCGTAGAAAATGTAACTCACATTAGCCTGGGGAAGATATCTGCCAATTCCCGGCTTCAGTATTTGCGATTGACCAAACGCCATAAAACCTTCCCACGTAGCTGACACATTTTCCTTCTCGGTATTAGATCAGCATCCACTTCCAAACAATTCAGCACCTTCGTGATTAAGATAGTACCTTCACCACTAATGTCCGAACATTTAACCACTGCTATTTGCTGAAAGCGAAAACAAGGCCATCTTTTAAAAAAAGCCACGTGTTTGCCTTCCTGTACAGTGAACTATACACATGCACCACGGGAATATGCTGCCAGAACACCGACCTTGTCCAAGTCAACGGACACGATAGAACCATTCTTGTAATTTTAGCCAAGTACTGTGTAAGGCTCCCTGATGATGGATTCTCTGTGATCCGAAACATGTTGGAGCACTTTTAAATATTTTATAATTTTAATTATATCTACGAATTACATATTTGTGCATTTGTTGGATAATAAAGTGTTTAATTGTTTAAAAGCCACATGTACTCGAAAACATGCATTTCAATCCAGTTCCCCCAATATATTTTTCAAAATTCCAACTATCCATTTTACTGAACCTCGTGGTGGAGATTTTGGCACAACTGCTTCGTATTCTAAAGGTCAGCCGACACGTCTAGCTGTGTCATAGTTTTCCTCAGTCCCTCTCACATGTCAGATACTAATCCGTTGCCGCTTCTTTCAACAGCCTTTCCAAATCATTGTTCAATATTAATCCTACTATTTCGCGCTACACATTCTGGCCTACTGAAGTCTCTTAAACATTCACAGAACAAGAGCAAACCAGTCAGTCTACTCCCACCTTTGCTGTCTTTGATATTTTGCGAAAACACGCCCTGTGGGTTCAAAACAAGTGAGTGCGTGAGTGTTAATGTCAGCATGATAAGCCGCTTGTTTCTGGAGCTTACAATCCGCATGTTTGCTGGATGTGATTCAAAGAGTTAATCAGGAAAGGGTCTCATAAAGGCGACAGTACAGTCCATATTGCAGACGCAGTCAGCATCTTTCACTGATCAACATTCAAAGGCAAACGACTCAGTGTGTGTCACCCAGTAGTGTTAATACCAGATGTAACAACGAAACATTCGGTCTATACACAACATTACGTTAAGTCTAAAAAGCTACATGTTTCAGCTCTATGAAAACAGGTTTCAATATTTCTGAAAAATGACGCCTGAAGATGGCTGTTTAGTACAGAGGAAACATGTAGCTTTTAGACTTAATATAGTGTTGTGTATAGACAGACTGTTCTATTGTTATGGAGAACGACTTGCAATAGATCCCAGTATCTGCCTTGGCCTACCTACTTTTCTTAACTTTCAACACCAGATGCAGGTGATTACTTAACGAGACACCTGTGGATCTTAATCACACAAAAATAGCCCCCGTACCCACTAAAGGAGAAGCGCAGTTGGCCCCAGAAATGGTCTGGACGGCGTAGGAAAGAGAAATCTTCCTACCTCGAAGTTCAACCCGGAATCTTCAGTAATCCTGCCAGAAAAGCAGTCATTCTGCTTGGGTACTATACTAGAGGTAGTAACTCAAATTTCGAAAACCCCGACACAAAGTTGAAGAACTTGTGGGCCTGAGGAACGGTCACACACGCCGAGAAATGAAGCTAACTAATTTAGTTATAGGCCTAAAAATTTATACTGATAAAAATTTTAACCCTGTAAGCTCTATTCTTCTCCTATCCTCTAGCATATGTGCTCGTTTAATGCATTTACAATTTCAGAAATATTTATATTATTTCGCTACCACATTTCTTGATAAAATTCACAGCAATATTTGGAATATATTTTGTTCTTATAAACAAGTTTATTACCAAATAATTTCTCCAATATTTAATTTACAAATTAAAGTTAAATATTACGGCCTCCGTCCACAGCTATCCTGAGTGAGTAACAATATTCATAGACATATAGAGCGTCGTTATGTGGCTTGTCGATTGTAAACGGTGGAGTATAGAAAATATACTATTAATTATATTATTAAGTAATTATATAATTATTAATATTTAAAGCGTGTAAAATATGATACAAGAAGGGTACTGGAAGCCTAAAATGCTGCATCGAAACATCTTTGGATTTTAAACGAGCGGGAAGTCTGTAAATGTTTTGATTTAGAATTGAAATATTATTGTAAGTTAAGGTTTTGGAAGATCGCATGTACATAGCATTGATATCCGATAGGTTAACACTGCATGTTATGTTCTACCATAAAATATCTCCAGAAAAGGTGTTCGAAAGCTACTGTGTCTACTACGGGCTTAAACACTGACGAAGTACATTCATTAAGAATCCTACATTTTAAGAATAACAATCTATACTGCTTCCTAAAAGTTCTTTAACCGAACAGTTTTTAAGCCGCCACTGTTGGTACAACGGGTGAAGAGGATTACCTTTCCTGGAAGTTTTTAAGCGGCCGATGATGGTACAACGGGTGAAGAAAACAAAATTTTAACCTTATGAATAATAAGATATGCAAAATTGTGTATAAAATTTTATTTCTTACCTCAAAAAGAACACAGTTATTGCTATTTAGGGAAATAATAGCACGGTTTCTGTACAAGTTGCTATAAAGTTTTTTATTCGACGACTTTGAACCAACACATTTTTTTCAACATAAACATTTTCGGTAAGGTTTTCATTTCCTCTACATCTTTCGACTTTCATAGGCAAACATCGCGACAGTTTTAAAATGTGCAAACATCACGACAGCTTTATAATATGCAAACACAATGCTGTTTATATATCAAGTTTTTGCGAGATTTTTTCAGTTAGAGCAGGTTTCCTTTTGTGCTTTTACTAAATTTTCCTAATTTTCTTTTTCAGCCATTCGAAAAAATTCTGCCTAACATTTTAAATACAATCCAGTTCTGAAAAAAATCCAAATATGTCAAATATCTTAAGTTTTCTTTTCAAAATACGATAAAAACAAAATGTCTTTGCTCGAAAATCATCTGAAACTGACCTCTTAAAATCGCAACATGCAGGGAAGAGAATGAATTTGATGTTTGTATGACCGTGCATCACTGATATAGTAATATAAACAACCAAATACCGGCCGGCAGCATCGTCGGTGCTTTATACCACAAGCTGTAAACACAGTCTAGTGCTCCTAAGAATGGGCGAAATTATCGCCCGAAACATGTTGAGCTGATTGAAATTATTAATAAATTGCTACTGTTGCGTCTAGTTCGTTATTTATATTATTACTGAAAGAGGATGACTTTAATAAAATCACATTATATTACGCCAGATGCGTTCTTGACTGCCACTGAAGGAAGTAACAACCGTTCCCATACGACACCTCCCGGATACCAGAATTTAGCAGCATCCAGAGTATCCACAGTAATTCGCAAAGACACAGCCTTAAAGTAATATTCGACAACTCAAGAAAACATAGAATTTAAGAGACACCACATACATTGATTTTTATCGATTTTCATGGATAGTTATAAAGAATGTGTGCAATAATGATACATATAGAGGTATATGATAAATAAAAGCACTATAACTACAGTGACTAGGCTACGGGCTGGACGGTTCGGTGTTCGAACCTCGAAAGGGGCAACGATTTGGCTCTTCTCCAACGCGTCCCTACAGTCTCTGGGGCTCTCACAGCCTCATATTAAATGGGTATTTACAGGGGTTAAAGCGGCCACGACGTGATGCTAACCACTCACCAACTAGTTGGAGATTAAAAATGAGTGCAGCAATACCTCCAATTCCCCACTGTGGCTTCAGGGAGTGGACTGGAAAGAATGTACTCTTTGTGTGTCTAACAGATTCCCACACACTCATCTCCTAGGCGGACCTTACCGATACTCCTTGGTGAACTACATAACTTACTAAGCTTCTCGACACGCAGCTGTCTCCACTGTACCGCGAAACATCCGTTGTGTTACTGCAGAATACAGTCTCGCATGCAACAGCTGGACTTCAAACTCAGACACGATAAGTGAAAGGCCTGTCTGTTGCCTTCAGAGGTCTACAAACGGTATGTTAGGAAAGATACGTAAGATGCTGAGCTAAAATGCCTTAGTATTATTACTATAAATTTTATAATGCTTTGTGGCCTGCTGTGAAAATGACAAGGCAATTTGTCATGATGATGCTGTGGCATTTCAGAACAGGGTGCTGACAAGAATATTCGGTCCCAAGGGAAAGGAAGAATTATGATTATGGAAAAACTGCATAACGGGAACTTTATAGCATATTTTCTTTAACTAACCATTATGTTAACGACAAAGTTTAGGAAGATGACGTGGGAATATCATGTAATACCGACATAAAAAGTTAAATGAGTAAGTAATTCGGAGGAGAAACCTGAAAGAAAGAAACAAATAGGTCGAGAGTCTAAGCCTAGATGGCGGAACAATAATAAAATGCAGGGTACAGAAATACAGGGTGATTCAAAACGATGGACTCAATTGAATAATAAACGGGACCTGAACACACGCCAGACAGTTGGTTGCGGTATTCCAAGTTCTCTGCTCGCTCTACGGGTTGACTTGCGTGGGCTACGCTCAAAACTCTCTTGAATTCGTCTCACGTTCTCCTCTGATAAACGCAAAAATCTTGTGCTGCATAGTAGCTATTTTGCTCTCAACTGACGCTACTGCACGGCTGTGCACTAGGCGAGCGCTCTAGCGGTGATATTTGAAAACGTAGGACTATCTCTTTCAAATGTTTTATAGATCATTCACATACCATGTACAGTTCAGAAAATATAGAAGTACGAAATTGAGTCCATTTTTTTAATCACCCTGTACAGTGTCAGTGCGTGAATTGGATTCATTTATTTTAGAATCAGAACAAGTTACAGACTTCTTGACACACGTTCAGTAACTGTTGCATTCGACAGAATTCGGGAAATTTCTTAACTAATTTTAGGTTGATGAAGAAGATAAGGGTGTTAATCCAGGAAATGATTTTTGTCATACGAACCTTAAGATTTGTCTTCCCGCATGCTCAGAACATCCAGATTGAAAATATGATTAAATTATAATTTTCCTTGTTGATTCACATGGGTGTGGAACTTGGTCTGTCATTACAAGAGAAGGACTAGGTTGACGTTGGTCGAGAATATGGCGCCGCGGAAGATATTTGGGACTAAAATGGAGGAAGTAACAGGAAACTGGGCGAATCTGCGTGTTCAAGAGTTTTATCAAATTCACGGGAATAAAATGGAATGGGCACCCGGTCATTATGGGTAGGACAGAAATGCGTGCAAGTTTTCCGTAAGAAAATCTGCTGGGAGAAGATCATTTTGAGATCTTGGGGAAACTATTAGGATAATATTAAAATAGATCTTGAATAAATAAGATGTAAGGTTGTTGACTGGTTTAATCTGTCTCAGTATAGGGTCAACTGGCGAACTATTTTGAAAACTTTAACGAATATTTGGATTCAAAGTAACATGGTGAGTCTCTCGCCTAGATGAGGAAATATTGCTGTGTCAATTACAATTTGTTAGTTTGATGGGCAACTATAAGCTTCTCAAGAGGACTGTGCGTCATGTAGCTCAGTTGCATGATAAACAGCCACGTGATACTTCCCAATGTCTAACGTCTCTCCTCCCGAAGTCTGTAGCTGACATCCTTGAAGCTTGCCTGCCACCTTCCGGAATGTGTGTCGTTGTATCACCTGGTAAAAATTTGCCGAAGTTTCGGGCGAACATTCTGCCTACATCGTCAGGATATAAGACGAAAGAGTAGATACGGAGGCAGTATCTACTTACGATGACATATGTCTACGGGGCTACGTCACGTCACATCACATATGACGATAATCTTCATTCCTTGTGTCTTTCCGTATTTTGTGACGCCCGGGGCTATCACTTGTAACATACACATTACCATATTTCATATTAACAGAAGAAAAGAAAGCTAAATATATATGGTAGACGTACCGTTGGATTGCTTCTAGAGAAAGGGCTCATCTTCCCCACCTCCCTACTGTGAATCATTGTCTATCTTTCTCACTCTTTCTCAAGTCTTGCTATTATTCCCTCCTACATTTCGTCTGGCCGTTCATTCTCCACGCAGCTAGAAGTAGGGGGTCAAGTACTGTATAAATATCCCGTCGGGTTCTAGGTTGATATCAGTTCTGTCAGTGCATCTCTATCGACACTATCAGCATGAACACGGTGCGTACATCAGAGCTCTCTAGTGCGAATTTAGCACACTGTTACAGCAAATTAACACGTCGGTAGTTTCTCATGTGGATTCGCTTTGAAGGCAGCCTACGTTACAATTATTTTCAAATTTAAGAGCGAATAGAATTTCAGAACTGTGGATGAAAACTGAAAGCCAGATGTAGGCGTTTTGAATTTCAACACTCGCCATCACGTACGGCTGCGTGAAGGCAGCAAGACCGAAACGTATGTCTAGGGCATGACACCGCGTAAGTTTGTACGTACGTACTGGCGTTACGGAGGATCCGTGTTCCTTGTATCTTCAGGGTGGTTTGCGCACCAGGATCCTTCGTAAACGGCGGTACCTGGGTATAGAACGTCCACGGTATGTCGTGGGGTAGGCGACATATTCACCGTCCCATTCAGACTAAAGAGTTGGACATCTTGTTGAAATGTGTGAATATTAGACAAAGAGAGAGGAACGAAAATCACAGGAATAGTTTTGAAATATTTTACTGTTGATCGTGTTATATGTTTCGGCTTTAGTTGAAGCTGCTTTTGTGATTGACGTTCCTCGCTGTTTGTATAAAAAAATTCGGATGTTTTTAATTTAAGGCTTGTTCGCATGCTTGACCACAAAATTATGTGTATTTAAGTTCCGAATGGTTAATAATACTGTGACTGTCACAGTAACTCGGATTGCGTGACGTCAAATCATGAAATAACAGTGCATAACATACCGAAAATGTGAAGGGAACCGATCGTTTCCTGATTTGTCTTGCCATCACGGAATTTGCGTGGAAGGAAAGACGCCAGCGACGGAAAGCGTCAGAATAAACTTTCTGTAGACCTAGATATAAACCCGCGACATTCCGGCCGTGAAGCAGGGATTTTGAATTGTAGGCTTTCGGTCATCCTCATATTCGTAAAAATGTCCATAACAGTCGGGACCACATCGACACGCCACGGTAGGCAGAGTCTGTCTAAGCTGCTGGTGTTGGTATCTGAGCACATACAAAATGGCGTTCGTCTCACTGAGAGGCTGAAATTGCTAAAGAACACAAAGCGCAACACAAAACAGACTTATCTGACGGTCTTCTGTTCTGTTTGTTGTTATTAGAGAATCTACCAGTAACAAAGACAATGTAGTATACATTTTTTAAAGAAGATTTTATAATAATTTAATGAAATGCCATTCATTACTTCGTCTGAATTCTAATGCGGCTACTTTAATTAAATAATTAAATTTCACTAAATTTCACTACATGAGAAGCTGTTAGTGGTTTGGCGAGTCAAAAAATTATATGTTTTATAGAAACTGTAAGTTACATAACGGTTTCACAGGACGCGAAACTTAGTAATTGAGATGACTAGTAACCTTTTAAAGCCTAGCGGTAAATGTACGTGCCATCAGGTGGTGTTCACATTGCATTTATGTGTCTTGTAGGACCTCAAAACAAACAGCAAAGTTTAGCTTATACAGCTTTAACGGATTGGTTTTTATAACCGAGACGGAGTGTGTTTACTGTGAGGTACGGACTGGGTCTTTAAATAAAGCAAATACACTTTTGTTTTTAAGGGGTTAATAGCATAAATTGTAGAATGCGGCACGGTGATGACTGTGCGGAAATACCTTGGTTTTAGAAAAACCTCCTGCCTCCATCATCAGGTAGTGGAAACACTACTGTAGTATCCAGGGGACTCTTTCGACACTAGCCAGGCCGACCACTTCGGAGCAGCGAAGGGCCTCATAGAAATTAGTGGTACTCCTGCACTCGTCTCCACAAGCGCACTATTCCCTTGTACATTCAAGTGATTATTAAAACCATTAGTACGTGGAGATTGCCGTGGGCTTTAACTCTTTAACGACAACCACCCACCCTCCAAACGTCAACCTTCCATCTTCAGGGCAGCACGTCACCGTTTGGCTGTCTACCCGTAAGGTCTCCGTCGCCGGGGGGAACAGGGCCCAGGATCCCCTAGTCAGGGACACTACACTACAATTTTTTCCCTAGTGCATTAAATAATAGTAATCTTCAAAAGAGCTGGGACTCTCAACGCGATTTTCTTAAACCCGAAAAAGACAGGCGTAGGCAAGACGGTAACATAGCGGCGCGTTCGGGTGACCATTTTTCCGTGCAAAAACAATAAGTATGACGTATTCTGAGTGTGCGTCTGTAGTCTTAGTTTTCCAGCGTGCAGTGAACATGATCCGTGTTATATTTTCCCCTGTGGCATGTCTGGTTCCACCAGAATTTTCCATATAATCTCATAACATGCATAACTTCGGGGGGAAAAAAAGTTACTGAACACACAATGCGTGTTTTTCCTCTACAGCTTTTGTCTGAAATATTTCTCGTTCTAAGAAGAATTCAGCGAGACATGTCTTCATGTCTTCATGTAAAATATCCCTTATTCTTGTCACTGTGTAATTATATTTGATTATTCTCTACAGATTTTCGAAAAATGATCAAACATTAAACTTCATGAAAATTCGCCTAGTGGGAGCAGAGCTGTCCCGTGCGGACAGAGACATGGCGAAGCTAATTGCCGCTTTTCACAATTCTACGAAATCGCCTAAAAATAACACAATTGCATCACTAAACTGCTGAAAAATAAATCAGAACTAAATATGTAAAAAAAAAAATACTTTGGTGTCTCTGACAGTCACATCACATCATAAAGTGAAGAGATAAGCTTGAAATGTTGTCAGTACCTTTAGGATCTTTAGGTGAAACGTAGTCTTCAATAAAATCTAGAGACTTACAAGGGATAAAGTTGGAGCCGTGTGGATTTGTCATAAAGAATGATGGGTTAAAACGCAAGTTAGGCGAAATGTATCAGTATGTTCTTCATTTGAAAGGTTTCGCTGTACTGAAAATAACAACGCACCAAAAAACTGGAAAGTGTTTGTCGTCAATTAATGAAACACAAATGTATATAATGAGGAATGCCGAAGTTCCAGTGTTTTTTAAAATGCATTGCTACAAACAGTCTTTTAAGTTATGTCAAAATAGGTCGAAATTTTTAAATCAAGGGCTGAAAGGGAAGAATATTTTAACAGTAAAATAATTTATAACTCACAGTTTATATATATTCTTCTACCTTAAAACAATTTAGTGTCTAAAAAATATATGCGATTTCTACGCGAAATACGGAACGGTTCCTCAACACATGTCCCTGTTCTTTGGTTACTTAAGAATCGATAAGGGAAACTTTCATGCTATTATTCAGATATGTGAAGTTAACGTTCGGTCTGCTCTCCGATGAAATTATCAGTGGAGAAGGGCGTGAACATTGTGACTAACCGTTACATGAAGGTCGCGGGACGTATATTCATAATTTTATCTTAATATGTAAATATGTTTGTTTGTATTGCGTTATTTAAGGGAAACATGGGCGAAGGATTAAGTGACATTTAAGTAATTTTGTTTGGTGTTAATGTTAGGTTACACACATATATCTAGTATGAATAACATCACACATTTAAAATCTGGCGTTATGCATGATTGTGGCCCCTGGATTAAATTGAATAACGGAGTAAGAAGCATATGAAAGAATGGCAAAGTTGCTATGGTATACAAACCTTCAGAACAGAGTGGTGTGCAATGTATTATCTACTGCACACTACAGTCCCTACATTTTTGCCCTAAGATTTAATGACTTTCTTCGTATGACCTCAACAATAAACAGCGACTGTTCCCTTACACAACACTAGCCGACCTCTCCGCCTAAAACTGCACAACTTCTCTTGTATTGTGTGCGTTTGAACTCCGCCCTTCAAACAATTACGTTAGCATTGCCTTTATCATTTAGCAATCAGTGAAGCTTCAAAAATCCCCATTCAAAAATCCACATTACGATTTGGAGCACAGCCCAAAGGCTCCCGCGCATGAAATAAAACGGCTAAGTAAAGAGTACCTTGTCACTCTGAGTCAAATTTAGAGGAAAATGGTAAAAAAGGGAAATGTGGTAAAATACGTGGATACTGTAGAAAATTGTGCTGAGTTCGAAACGTTTAAGGGTGACTAATTGTGCTGCTGCATAAGAAAAGGAAACCAGTGGAATGTTTAAGGGGTAGAAACAAATAAGAAACTTCAGAATCACGTAATTTACGGAATTTTTCCATGAGCCTTGCTAAAAAGAAAAACACCACTTCGCTGAACCACAAAAAAGTTGAAACCTGCTCATTCATCGGCCCTAAAGTAAGTGTTTCGAAATGCGATTTGAAATATTTAGAAACCTATAATAGTGAGCAGCCTGGTTGGCTTTTGTTAGTTTAAGCAATACGATTCTCAGGCATTACCTGATGTCTTACTTAAGGAAACTGATTTAAAGAGACGTGAAAATTGTCGAACGAAAAAAAAATGCACCTTTGCTGATACTTTCTCATACAGTAACTAAAAAGAAGTGAATATGTTTAGTTAAATTTTATGAAAATTGAACTGCATACTGGTAGACGTCCATGTTAATGTCAGAAAGGTTGCTCGTTATGCTACACAAATAAATATTTGGAGAAATATTTTGTGATTTGAATAAATATTTGATTAACCATAATTAAAAAAATAATTTAACCGAACATAATATGTCTGGACCTCAGAGAAATAACAGCTATTGGCTCGCGAGGGGAAAAGTAATAAATTTTATGGTTCTTTCGTTTGAGGTAAATCATTATGTTTCTGCATTTCTAATTAAACGTAAGTTGATGTCATAATTAAATACAAGACTTTAAATATGGCAATATTTGTGGTGTTACTAAGCAAGTCAAAATCGGTACCCGGACTGTAATAAATGTGGCTTTCGTGTACTACGAGACCATTTTAAATTTAATTTTATACAAATGTAATAAAAAAAGTTTCGATAAAGGAAGCACAAAACATAAACATAAACACGTATAGAAATTTGCGGGTTCTAAATGAATACTTGTACTTAAGGCTGAGGCGACTACGAGGAGCTAAATGATTTGTACTCCTCACCCAATATTGTGCGGGTGATAAAATCGAGAAGAATGAGATGGGCTGGGCATGTGGCGCGTATGGGTGAGGAGAGGGGGGTGTATAGGGTCTTGG
>Ga0123354_10012065_pt1 | contig 13374 bp, 14 predicted proteins | sample TergutLab28metaG_2_FD_97872 | JGI IMG/M metagenome (GOLD analysis project Ga0123354, IMG submission 97872) | Labiotermes labralis P4 segment gut microbial communities from Petit-Saut dam, French Guiana - Lab288 P4 | ecosystem: Host-associated > Arthropoda: Insects > Digestive system > Gut ...
CTATTCGGGAAGAAATAAAGAGTAGACTGAGGTCAGGAAATGCTTGCTATCATTCGGTGCAGAATCTTTTGTCTTCCAGGTTGCTATCCAAGAAATTAAAGATTAAGATATATAGAACTATTATCTTGCCTGTTGTTTTGTACGGTCGCTGACATTGAGGGAGGAAAGGAAGCTGAGGTTGTTTGAGAATATGGTGTTAAGGAGAATATTTGGACCTAGGAGGGACGAGGTAACGGTGGAATGGAGGAGACGGCATAACGAGGAGCAAAGTGATCTGTATTCCTCACCCAATATTGTGCGGGTGATAAAATCGAGAAGAATGAGATGGGCAGGGCATGTGGCGCTGTATGGGGGAGGCGAGGGGGCGTATAGGGTATTGGTGGGGAAACTGGAGGGAAAGAGACCACTGGGGAGACATAAGCGTAGATGGGTGGATAATATTAGGTTGGATCTCCAGGAGGTGGGATGTGGTTATGTGGACTGGATTGGTTTGGTCCAGGATGGGGACAGGTGGTGGACGTTTGTGAGTGCGGTAATGAAACTTCGGGTTCCATAGAATGCGGGGAATTTCTTGACTAGCTGTAAACCAGTTAGCTTCTCAAGAAGGACTCTGCACCATGGAATAAGTAAGTAAGTATGCTTCTTAAACATTCAGCCTGATGATGACTCTCCGGAGTCGAAACATGTTGCGGTAACACATTAATTTTATAATGTTTGTTGTGTTGACTGAACACATATTGTAAGTTTACAATAAATAAGTATAATTCTTTATAACACAACGGGATGATTTCCTTTACTTTACTTATATCGTTGCTCTTCAACGTTACATTTTTATTTGGTATTTGTAATTAAGATTTAAGAACTACTTTAAGCTGTTCATAGGGATGACGAAGTAATAAATTTCCCCAGTATGGGGTACGCATTTACACTACGTGGGGCTACATGTTACATTGCTTTGTAACAGAAATACACATCAACTACAAGTTTTTAATACTTTACTTCATTATCATTAACATTTGTAATGTGATTTGAATTATCATGTCTATCTAAACATATATTTGTATGTGAGCAGTGAAGAATTATTACCGAATTTTAAACCAAGAATACAAAAAAATTTCAGTTTTCCTGCTACTTATCAAAGTAAGAGAAATGTCAAAATCATTATTTTACGAACATCAAATAAGTAAACAGACATGAAATCATCTTGATCATTAAAGTTGCGAGTCCTAGCAACGTAAAATCACTAAAACCCGCGCAACGATCCGGGGCTCATTAATGACAGTACATTGGAGCCGCTTTGTGTGTGCTCAGGACACTGAGTAAGGCTCAGCACATTCAATACAAAGCATTCATTTACATGAGAAGTGCGTTCTTCTGCGTTATTACGAATCACGTATTGGCAATTTCTTTCCGATATTTCGGGACAAGCTATCGGTCTCATTTTCAACGGTCAAGAATTAAAAAATAAGCCGGCTATACAAATACACAGTTTATGTAAGAAAGAGTGTGGACGGTGATAAGTTCTAAATAACGTGGTGCCAAGCGGTATGGTTGATGCAAGTGTTTGGGAGGATGGATGAATGTAATAGTCTATGCAGGTTTGAAGAGGTGCTTTCCGTGTGGGAAGAAATTCTAACAGGTGCGGCAGCTAAGCACAGGGGAACATCTGCATGAGACAAGTGGGAGAAAGAAAAGGAAGGAAAGTTCAATATATAATTACAGAATACATAAATCCAAAATAGACAATAGTAGGGGGAAAATCGTAGCCCAACGCTGCTGTATGGTAAAAATATCACGTGCAGAGCGGGAAGACCCAACAACACACCTGTAGAGAAAAGGACAGTGGCAAACTGAAATAGGAAGGAGATTGAAGACCACAACAAAGAACAAATCGGTAAAAAGCAGTACCATATATGATAATAAATAGGAAAACACAAAACAAAACAAAAGGAGGAGCCACTCCATGGTACAGTTACCACGTGCACAGCCGGGAGACTAAAGGAACATAATAATGTGGACTGAAGGAAAAGGAAAAACTAAGGGTGGAAGGAGATCAGAAGACTAGAAAAAAGAACAAACAAGTAACAATAAAATTTAGACGGAGAATGTAATATTTCGGTACTAAACACCGGGAAGAGGGATGAGAGGAGAGGTACATGAGTAGTACAGAAAATACAGACAAGGAACCTGTATTAAATTGCAAGAAATAAAGAGAACGGCCAAGAAGGAGTAGAAATTGGTAAATAATAAAAGAAAAGGGAAGGGAAGAAACATATCGAAAGTATAAATAGAAGGGAAATGGAGGAAACCTGAAGGACGATCGGGGACAAAGGACTTCTCGCGAATGGTAGAATGTCTTCCCACATGAAAGGTCTCGCTTCCAAGCTGCACTGACTACTACACTCCCCATCCCACCAAATCACTTGCAACAACCCTATTGGCTGGCGCCACGCTACTCAGAACTTACAACCGCCCACACTCTTCCCTATATAAACTCCGTACTTGGACAACCGTCATCTCGTCGAGTCATGCGGGCTAGGGTAGCTCAGGGTGGATTATCTCCCCTGTCCTCTTCAGTCTGTATATCAACGACATGCCCTCACCCTCGCACCACGTCTAGCTCGCCCTCTACGCGGACGACACGGCCATCATAGCCACGTCCCGCTAGCAGCCGCTGCTCGTCAGCTACCTGGAGTCATAACTCAACGATTTTCAAAGGTGCTAGAGTGAGTGGAGAATCGCCATTAATGTATCTGAGAGCACCGCGATGATCTTCGCCCGTGTCGGACGACGCTTCATCCAGCCTCGACCAGTAACACTTTTTCGGGGAACCAAACCAATGGGTCGACACAACTCGTTATCTGGGGGTGAACATAGATACACGACTCACCTGGTCGCTTCACATCGATCAGGTCAGGAAGAGGGTTGATCAAATGATGGGTATGCTGGACTCCTTTTTCATTTCATTTCATTTATTTAGTATTCCAGAGATCCACCGAGGTGGATATAGAACATGTCAGGTATAAAAATAGATAATACAGAAAGAGTAATTACTATAAAATACTTATGATAATAATACAGAAATAAGTCAAATGAAATTTATACAAGAATGCTATTTGCTCGGAATGTACAGTTCATCAGTACAATACATAGTGTACTTAGACAGAAAACATAGTAACAAGCCATGAGTAGTAACGTAACGTCCTAGACAGAATCTGAACTTAATACATACAAATATACATACATATATATTCACTTTCCATTAGATCTTTACAGAACGTGTTAAGAGGGTGTGCAGTGCGTTGTCATAATATCATTCCTGAATAGGAAGATTGATCTATCGGTCAGGAACGGAGTCCTGCTATATAAGCAACTCATCCGCCCCATGATGGACTACGCGAGCCCCGCGTGTGGATCCACTGCCCGCACCCATGTCCGGAGGCTACAAGTGTTACAATCCAATTGTCTCCTCCTCGCTAATGGTGACACTAGTACGTAAGTAACAGGCAGATACACGAGGATCTGGGCGTTCCGCTGTTTGTCGACCACATCAGAGCCCTCACCGAGAGCTTTGACTCAAATTTAGCTGATGTGGGGAACCCCAACTCGGCAGATACTTACGCTGAACGAAGGTTGCCCCCGTCGCCTGACGCGAAAGCCAAGGGTGGCAGGGGCCAGCAGGCCAGTCGAGGCCATTGCCAGAGATGGCAATGTCGAATAAACGAATCGCGTTCGGCGCTGTTCAACCGAAAGCCCTTCGGTTACCTTGACTGAAGTTTTTCCGTTACTCTTCCTCAGTTATAAAGCAAATGCCAGGGTATTCGATGCAGAGTGGTGGCACAGCCCATATTCCCCTCCCTCAGGCGCGGCGGCTTCACCAAAGCGCCTACCAACGTCGCATACCTCACGTTTGCGACTGATCCAGTCTAGGCTGGACCCAGACAGCCAAGAAACCAAAGTTTATCCCTCCCATATTTAGTCCAGGGCAACCTAGGTCCTAGGTTTTAGCATGATCAGCCGAGGCCCTCAGCCTGACTTCAAAATCGTCAGCTTAAGCATATTCCTCTGTTAGAGTTAAGGTATCTGTTACAGAGAACAGCAATGCGGTCAAACGCAGGAATGGCTAAGAAACAGGGGGACGTGGACTTGTGTTTCGCGCAAGACTTCACTCCCAGTTAACACTTTGGCTTGGCTTGGCTTGTCTAGCCGTCTTTCTAATTATTTTGGTACGTCTTTCCAACTTGTGAATCAGAGTGAATAGCGTTTCAGGAAGGGAGACCCTGTCCACACACTATTCTGACCTAAGACGAATTAGGTTTTATGAAGGCTATCTTGACGCTGAAGCTTTCCCCCAGCCCTTCTTCGGGAGCTGAGGAGCGTTATGGCCATTCGGAAAGGCCAATGGATGCTCCGTGGTACCGGTTCGGAAACTTATCATTGTAGGTTGTGGAAATGAGATTTCTCCCTTCCTACGAGCGACGAAGCAACTCGCAAGCAAGAGCAAGGCCACGAGCTGGCGAGGTCGGACGATTAATTGGAGCCTTCCACCAGGCGCCCAGCGCCCGAGTCACTGTCCGATGTTGCGCGCGCTTTTCTGTCAGTACAACCTGCTGAATCCTCGGGCGAACTACCTCCAGATTGCAATAGGCAACTAGGACCACCGCGGTTAGAGAGATGTAAGCTGCTACTGTAGCGGAGCCCCAGCTCCCACACAGAATTTTGGTCCACCCAAGACTACAAACAAGGGTCGGATGCTTCCGAACACACTGTCTCTTTCGTGACAGCTTATAGGCGCATATCCACTGGATACATATCCGGTCTTCTAGAGGCACGCCAACGAGCACCACTCACCCACACGCCCACGTACTTCACAACAACGTACCAGGTGGTGAATGCCTAATCGGAACTCCGATTTAAGTTTCAGATGCCAACGACATTCGTGACACCCTTGCATATACACGAGGATTTGTGAGTTCCATGCTTCCCCGAACACATCAGAGCCGTAACATACATTTTTGACTCTAAGTTAGATGATGTGACAACCCCTAATTTCGGCGAATCGACGGACACGTAATCTGATCGTTGGTTGACTCCGGTCGCGCGAAGCGCAAGTCAAGGGGGCTGGGTTCAATGAGTCCGACGAGCTATACGGGGCCAATTAAACTTACGGAATCGTGCCCAGAATTGTTCAGCTAGGAAAATTTCTGTTACCTTTACTGAGGGGTTTCCTTCATTTTTCCGCATTTGGAAGGCGAATTCCAAGGTATAATGCAAAGACGAGGCACGGTCTACCCTCCCCTCTCAGGCAAGGACTCAAGTTTTCACCCTTATTCAGCTCTTAGCCTTGGCTTCTATAGACATGTTTTTTGATTCTTGACCGTCTAGAGGGAATCGGTAGGTTGTCCTGAATCGTCGTCAATAAATGAACACTACTCGTTGCGTAATAACTCAGAAGAGCGCAATTCTCGTCTATTTCGCCGCGGAAGTCTGCAATCACACATACATACAATTTTCCTATTTAGATGACCCATCCGACCGATAACCCTCCTTAAATGCTTAGATTTCCGTGATTTCTCGTGACTGCCGCTAAATAAAATATTATGTTTAACATGTTTACTGTTTGCCTCTAATTTTCAGTAAAAGCATCTTTAATTGGAATAAGAGTTAAAATAAGAGGGTGCTGATAAATCATTAGCCCGATCTACTTCCCGATGCCGTAGGACGGAATCGATAGTGTCGCTGCAAAGGGGGGGGGGGTCTGTTCATGTGCCGAATTGAAGTATTTTCTTATTAAAGAGGCTGAAAGGAAGCATGTCAGGCGACGCGTGCGATTTCAACAAGGAGACGCGAGCTGTCATAAAGTTTTTTTTTCTACAAGGCAAGGCGCCGAAGGAAACAAACGCCATTCTGACAGAAACATTAGGGGAACATGCACCATCGTATGCCACCGTAAAAACTGGGTGGCCGAATTTAAACGTGGCGATTTTTCCACCTGTGATGCGTCGCGTCCTGGACGACCAAAAACACTGACCATCCCGGAGATTATTGATCGAGTTGACGAGCTAATCTTGGAAGAACGCTGGATTTCGGTTAAATCAATAGCTGAGCAACTGGGCATCTCACGTGAGCGAGTTGGGTCCATCATTCAAGAAGATATGGACGTGCGGAAGCTCTCCTCGAAGTGTGTCCCGAAATACCTGAACGTGGATCAAAAACTTCAACGGTGTCAGTCGTCTGAGTAACTTTTGGAATTTTTTCGGTGCGATCCAAATGATTTCCTGTCGCGATTGGTGACCATGGACGAAACCTTGTTATATCACTATGACCCGGAGACAAAGCAACAATCATTGGACTAGCGGCTTAGTGGTCCTCCCCGCCCGAAAAAATTCCGAGTGCGAAAATTCTCTGGAAATTTATCGCATCGATTTTTTGGTAACGAGATGGCATCCTCCTCATTGATTACCTCCCGAAGGGCTAAACTACCAACGCGGAGTATTACTCAACTCTGCTGGTGCAATTGAAGGACATTTTGAAGGAATAACAGCGGGAAGTTCACCAATGGGGTCTTGTTCTTGCTCGACAATGCCCCAGCTCACCGAGCACTTGCAACCCAGAAGAAACTGGCCTCCCTGGGCTTCCAGTGTCTTGATCGAACATCCTATTCTCCGGATCTGGCTCCGTCGGACTACCACCTGTTCCCTGGACCGAAAAAACAATTGAAAGTTCTCCATTTTTCGTCCGACGCGGAGGTCATTGCTGCCGCGGAGACCTGTTTGGACGGACAACGTTCGGATTTTTGTTTTTAGTGGCTTACAAAAGTTAGAGCAACGGGCTAAGAAGTGTATTGAGCGTCGTGGGGAGTATGTTGGATAAATCCCGAGTTTGGTCGCTGTGGCTTGTTTCCTTCCTGTTCGGGCTAAGGACTTATCAGCACCCGCCGTAGCATTCACTCTGGATTTACTCTTACTGGTCCGTTTTTGGGAAAGGCCTTATGTCAACCGGGATTAGTTGATGCTCATTTGTTTTTGAAGTCGAATATTCCGTATGTAAGATGTATATTGAAGAGCGACTGCGAATTTCTGAATCTGAAACTGAGACTTGAAGAATTGTACTTTTCTGTTTCTTAGTGAGTGAATTTGGCACAGACTGACACACTATGAAAGGGATGTCGTAAACTGTCATCGTTTTTCCACGATTACTTTCGATCCATGCATGAGATGCCCTGTTTACAAAATTCTTAAAAGGTTAGTTAACAGACCTGTCTTAGTGTTGCAGCCTGGGAAAGATGTGATTTGGGAATGATATTATCATTCCTTTTTCTTGGCAAGATCAAGAAATTTTATGTCAAGATACGACTGATGATTGTCCAATAGAAACAACACAGATTTGCTTCTCGCAGCACTAATATGTTTTACGTAATATCCCATGTAAGACACAAGGTCGTCGGACTTTTCGCAGATCCATAATTGTCACCTGGAAAGTGAGATTGCTGAAGTCCAATTTCAGCGGGTCTTCGCACCTTCTTTTGGCATCCATCATAGTTTTGGAAATTTATCCCAATTAATTAATAATGATGCAAATTATATGTAAACCTACTGTACTAAATGCATAGTCTACGTACTGCAAGTGCAAATATCTGGCATCTGCAAACAATTTTTACGTAATATATCGCAAGTTGCCCGAGCCTGCGGTCACTTCGAAAGATACTTATCTCCGACTCCAGAAATAAAATAATTTAAAAAATCCCACCCTCCCTTACGTCGTTAAAATTTAATGAATTGCTTGTTTTGTAGCCCGTGTAGAGAACCACGATTACCCCAACAATATGTAACTACGGTATGTCTGAATAATATAAAAAATGTGTCATTCACCGTAGAAGCCCGAGTTTGATTCCAGGCCAATCTGTACAGGATCAGCGGTGCACAGAGTAAAAATGGGACAGGCTCCTCTCGGAGTACTTCGGTTCTCCCGTATCACTATCTTTGTATGAATACTCCGTACTTATATTTCATTCATCTACCATCGACGACATGTAGTTTTAGCAATTGACGTCGACAAATAAAACACTAAATAAAGCCTGCAATGATTTCCAGATTTTGTAGAAGAATACGATTTTTCCTCCGAACTAGACTCGCAACCTCAGAATTTAATTAAGTTAGTAGACAGGAGATAATTTAGCAGGTATTTATAACAATATTATTTTTAGAATAGTCAGCGCATGCTTCGTACACATCTTAGTTACAAAAGCAAGCGTTTGGACAGACGTTTAGCTGTTGGAATGAATGAGAGGAAGTAGTGGGAAAAAGAATCCCATCTAGTATAAGCAAAATAGACATGAATACCGAAGTGAAACGACATTACTGGAGCAAAAATAGGATGCTGTAACCCTTGACAACGGGTTCCATATCTTCCCACAAGATGGCGTTTGCGACGGATTGTCACGCCTGTTGCTGCCTCAGGGGCCGCCGGGGTGTCAAGTTGCTGCTGCTGGATCTCTGACGTCATTCAGTGGAATACGAAGGACGATGTTCACAGAGAGAGAACGTATACAGGACGGAAACAAACGATCGGTGAGGAGAGAGGTGGGGAGAACAGTGTGGCGGATTGCGAAGTGCGTGGAGGAGAAACCAAAGGAATATCCCAAGCAAGCAGTTAGGCAGTCGACAGCCCAGTCTGCTGTGAACGTAACCTGTACAGAATGAAGAGAGTGAGTCAAGGTGCAGTGTAAGGTGACGTGAACTTTGGAAAACATGGGGAAATCCCTGTCTCTGCATCATCATGTTGAATAAGTGTGAGTGAAACAGTGTGATCTATAAGGGTGGAGGCGGGAGGAGGAGGTGGTGTTTGGTGTGGAGTGTTTTCTGTTACCGGAAGAGCGACATTGTTTTTTTTTCTCGTTTTTTCGACTGTGTTGCGATATTCTTAAGGGCGTGACGTCACAGCGGAATATGCCACGGCGAAAGGGACAAGGAATCTCCCCTACTAAGAGTAAGTACGTCTTAGATTGCTGTTCTGAAATACTTCAGCACGTTAGCCAACCTGTGTGTAGCATATGCCTTCCCCAGGGGCTTGTCGTAGAAAGAAGGGAAATCCTACCTTTTCAAGAGGGGAAAGTGAAGAATACTTCCTTTGGCTGGGGGGAAGGGGGGAAGACCGTAGGCGAGCCACTGGTGGAATGTGTGACCCTTCCTGCTGTCCCCCTCAGCCCCCGGGGCTCCCCATGTGTCTATGTATAGCTGTCCTTTTTCAATCGGGCCATTCGTCCTTCCTTGAGTTTTAGCACTTGGCCGCTGCGGTGTGGGAGAGGAGGGGGTATGTTTCGCAGCTACAACAGTCTGCATAATTTTTAACGTATCCAAGCCTGATGACGGATGTGAACAAGAATCATTTACCCTCAGTATTTGTACATTTTCAGCATGGTAAAGAATAGCGTAGTACAAAGTATCCATTTAAATACGTGCGCTTTGTTATGACGAGTCGTGTGAATATTTATTCAGTACATACCTCGCGGTTTTATGTGATGTAAAATGCTTTTTGCGTTTCAACCTGCCTTTCACTATTATGAATAATATATAGTATTTTACAGAAGTCGTGGAATGTTATTCATTACGTGAAGAAAAAATATAAACTGAAAGTGCGATTTGAGGTAACCATTGTAGTAAATATGCATATTTTGGGTTGAGTTGTATAATCTGGTAGCTAGTTACCGATGCTTCGGAGGAGCCTGCTACTTCCTTGTTTGAAGTGTAACTCATTAATTATCCCATTTTTGGCTCCGTATACGGCGTAATTGTAGGTGTTTAAAATACGTTGAAGATAGTGGTAGCTTATTTCTTCGAAATGTTGGTGGTCGTCTACTACGCGGTGTCAAAAATAAAGCAGAAGACCACAGATCTTCAAGATTGCAAGTGTTTTGAAAACAAGCTTCGCGGGAATATGCATAGAACACAGATAGGGCCTAAGTACGTAGGTAATACAAACCGTGGCGAGGCACGCAGATGACGTAAGATGTGGAAGTCGAGCTAAACGGGACATGTCTAACCATTTTATACTTATCCTGATTCAAAGCTGGTATCACTATGCTTATTCGCCAGTGATGTATGATTTGATTGTTATTCTTCACGGCGCTGATATTTGTAGCATATTGACATGAGCCACTTGATAACTGAAGCTAGAAATGTTGGAAGACAGGGTGAGCATAGTTGTTGTAGATATTAATAAATGGGACTTAAATACAGCGAGAAAGGGAGTCGTTAGTGAGCAGTGTTACAAGGGCGGTGCACTGTAGAAACGTGGTTTTAGTAGGTGCAGCCCCTTGCATTTTGTAGTTTTTATTTTACCCTTTGAAATGATGTATTGCTGACTCATTTACTGTGTTATTCTGTTTGATTTTGTTCTCTTCTACTGTATTCTGTTCTCTTTTTTCTCTTCTACCTATTCTGACTTCTTCTCGGTAACACAGTTAATATTGCATTTTTTTCGAATATGACAGTGTCTGTCCCTTGTTGGTAAACATGTGTTTGGTGCATTTGTTATTAGGAGATGCTTTATCACCATATCTTATCAACTTAGTATGAGAATATTCCATTAAAAAGGTAAGAAAACCAGGAGGGATTGAAACTGAATGGGAGACGTTAGATTCCGGTTTCTGCTAACGACAGTTTGTTGGGCAAAAACATATAAAGGAAAATCACACAAACTTTATTAGTCGCCAGTAACGAGACGAGTATAGCAAGTGAATAGTGAGAATAGAGTGCAGAACAAAATCACAAAATAGGGGTAGCTAATAAATTCGTTGGAAGTGTGGCACAGTTGAGATTTTTGGGAATGACAGTGGCAAATCTAAAGTACAGGCACGAAGAATTTAAGATAATATTAAATTTGTGGAATGTTTGCTGCCATTCTGTTTACATTTTTTGTCTTTGGTTTACTAGCTAAAACGTCATTATTGTTATTATTGTTGTTAATGTTAATATTATTATTACAGTATGAATAGTAAGACATTAGTTTTACCTGTTTTGTATGGGTGGAAAACCTGGTTTCTTATCCCATATTGCGAGTGTTCGAGAATATGAAGCCGATGAGATATACTAAAATTAAGGCGGCGAAATGAACGGGAGAATGAACAAAATTATATAATGAGGAATTTATAACTTTTACTGTGCACTAAATATCATTACGTTAAGGAAATCAAGGAGGATGAAATGGGACAGACGAGATATACCTACGACATTTTAGACGGAAAAGATGAAGTGAAGACGAAACTTAGGATATTCGAGTGTAAATTGCAGAGTAGGGAATAATGGATTCGCCTGACTCTGTAGGACTGTTGTGGATAAGGTAATGCACTTTGGGGATACATAAAAGCGAAGTAATTTAACTAACTTAGAGTCTGGAATTTTGTCATTATGACTCTGATTCGTGTAGTTAATTCTTCAGTGATTTTTCAAAAAGGGGTTACCATCGCATAAGTTCGGGGAATGTTGCACACGCATCATCGAATCAAAAAACCGCATTGTGTCACTAAATAGATTGGTCATAACATACATACAAAGATATATTAAGTACCAACTAAAACTCCATGGAGGAGAGTCTTTGAGAAATGGTAGTGCATGTGCATGCAGGATTTTTGTTGAAAAGCCCGTGGGAAAGAGACCACTTGGAAGACCTAGGTATAGATGGGGATAAAATTAAAACGAATCTCCAGGAATTAGGTTGGGAGCGTGGACTAGATTGATCTGGCGGAGGTTAGGCGCAAGAGGCGGCCTGTTCTGAACACTGTGAAGATTCGTTGGTTGAAACACACACCTGGGAATTTATTAATCAGCTGCGGAACTGTTTTTTGGCTTCTCAAGAAGGACTCTGCTGCATGGAGTTTGTTAGCTGTCTATTGGACAAGTCGAGAAATCGCATTTTGAACCAGCTCTGGACATCGCCATTGAATAGTGAAGGTACATGTCTTGAAAACACCGCGGCGATAAAATTCAGTAATATCTGCTCTGGCAGACAGGCGCGTCTAAGTGTCAAAATGTTCGGACGTTTCAGGGAACGACTTTGTCCCCATCTTAGTCCTGAAGATGGGCACAGAATGAATAGTGACGTTCATACGCAGTTGCATACTGAGTTGTACAGTGCAGTTCAGTACTGGCCAAAATGGAATAAAAATGTTTATGCCTTCCTTCAATTCAGTTAGAAGTGCGCTGTGGCTGGTTTGGCCGCATGTTACAGTTCGCAGGATACGAATTTTTTGTTAAATCTAGTTTTTTCTTAGATGTGTACACTAATGTTGCTACGAACTTAATTTTTGTTCGTATCTGCTTGACTGCCACTCTAAGTTAATCGGTTTATATCGAACACGTTACACGATGTACAGTTGTGGAGCATAAAGGTAAAGTCTCTGTTCACGTCACTAAGACATATGGATAAGTGGAGGTATAGCTCAACACATCGTTAATCACGGCACTAGACGCAGGTGAGTGCACTACTTGAGGGTAAGGGCCCCTGGTACACACTGAATAGGAAGCTGGGTTACCTCAACAGTAATGGGATGCTTTGAAACAGAGGAAAGTCTCTTGCTTCTTCCGCGAATCGAATCACTATTCCTCGGTCGTCCAATCTGTAGGCTAGTTAGCTCCCTTTTTTTTTTAATTTTATTATCTGGACGATATTAGTTGCCAGTGTTAGAGTGCAATAAGACCCATGGGTGCTGCCTGTATTTGTTGGAAGAGCAGCTGCCACAGGACTTTTCGTGGAACACGTTTAAAGAATATTTTTGTACGCGGAACAGTAGATGACGTCTGAATATTTCGCGGAACAAAATTGAAATATATTCTTATAAGCGGAATAGCGGGTGACTTATGGATATTTAACGGAACACAGTTGAAGGTTATTCTTACAAGGGTGTATCCAAAAGTTCCAGGACAGTACTTGTAAAAAGAAGTTTGCTTACCTTGGATGTTAAATTCCTCCATCACCTTCAAAGTACTCTCCTTTTGCACGAATACAGCGGTCCCAGCGTTTCTGCCATGCTTGGAAGCATCCCTGGAAGTCCCTTTTTGGAATTGTGTCAAGTATCCGCTGCGATTCCTCTTGAATATCTTCAGTGGTGTCGAATGTTCGACCCTTCATCCGAAGCTTCAGCTTGGGGAAGAGGAAAAGTCACAGGGGGCCAGATCGGGTGAGTATGTGGGATGGGGGTCACTGTCATGTTGTTCTTGGCCAAAAACTGCGAAACTTTAAAGGACCTGTGAACCGGGGCATTGTTGTGGTGGATAATGAGGTTCTGGTTTCGCCATTTCTGTGGCCTCTTGCGCCGCACATTTTCACGTAACCTTCTTAGAACATCACAGTAGAAGTCTGCATTGACCGTCATTC
>Ga0123354_10012067_pt1 | contig 13373 bp, 9 predicted proteins | sample TergutLab28metaG_2_FD_97872 | JGI IMG/M metagenome (GOLD analysis project Ga0123354, IMG submission 97872) | Labiotermes labralis P4 segment gut microbial communities from Petit-Saut dam, French Guiana - Lab288 P4 | ecosystem: Host-associated > Arthropoda: Insects > Digestive system > Gut ...
CCTTGACATGCTGCCACACCACAGTACACACACCATACCTTGACATGCTGCCACACCACAGTACACACACCATACCTTGACATGCTGCCACACCACAGTACACACACCATACCTTGACATGCTCCCACACCACAGTACACACACCTTACCTTGACATGCTGCCACACCACAGTACACAAACCATAACTTGACATGCTGCCACACCACCGCACAACATATAACGACGTAGTTTTTACCTAATTTTAATATAATATAACTTCAGCTGTGAGCCCGGTAGCTCAGTCGGTATAGTGACTGACTACGGGCTGGAAGGTCCGGGATCGTATCACAGTGAGGACGAGATTTTCCGCCCGTCCAGACTGGCTCTGGGGCCCACCCAGCCTCCTGTACAATGGGTACCGGATCTTTCCTGGGGTTATAGTGCGGCCGGGGCGTGCTGCTTACCACTCACCCCCTTCTAGTGCCGCGGTCATGGAAGAGTAGAGCTATACCTCTACCCACCCTCTGGGCCACACCCGGGCTCTAACGGGATCAATTTACCTTTACCTTTTTTATAACTTTAGCTAGGCTGTGATGACGGCTCCCTGATGATGGTCGTGCTAAAAGACCGAAACATGTAGGAGCAAATGGAAGTGATTTTTAATGTAAATGTTGGGAGAACTTTATCAAGTTTGTTTTTGTATGGAGTTTATTGTGTGATCTGTTTGTCCATTCAGTGTATTTGCGTTTGGTATGTGTATGTTACTCACAGTAAATGTGTTTTTCTACGTTAACAACATAAACTGAACTGTTTTCCCAGAGGGCACGAACAGTGTTCTGCGTGAGTTAGTAATCGAATTTTAAAATATTATTTAACATAATGTAACAGTTCAAAATTAGTAACTAATAATCCCTAAATATATTTCGCAATAAATGTACCATTATGCAACCTGTGTAGGTGGAGGGATTTGTGGATTTTACATAACAGGATGGAATAAAGCAGATGGTTAGTGTCGAGTTTAAGAAACCTTGGAGACTAAACTTCAAGGTCCTGTAGAGGTTGGCATATGTGTGGATCTGTTTTTCAAAAGTCGTCGCGTCGTGCAGTGTACGTCTTCCTGTATCTTGGAAGTGCTCCTCATAAACAAGTCTAATTCTGAATAATACCAGAGGTACATAATTATAAACACATGTCTTCCACTGATCTCCTTTTCTCTGTCAATTCCTGTCTGTTGTAGTTACCATATTATCCCATACTTTTTTGTAATACACACGCGAGATGTCCACAGATGGTTTGATTCTTGGCTACAGTCTGTACATTTAACAAGCGCTGAAGAACAGAGCAAAGTCAACAGGATATTATCTATATAACACGCTTGGTTTTTGACTGGGTCAGAGTCGGTTTACTTCCATCTGTTTCCGAAGGTGCCTTTAACTTTAAATGGACTGGACATATATATGTTTTACTGTGTGCCAAAACTGAACGAAAACGTGAATAAAAGTGGAACATAATGGGACAGCAATATTATTGCTGAGAATATGTTGCTGGAGACCTGGCCAACCGTTTTTGGCAAAGGGCTACCAAAGTTATTGTGGGCTGCTTCTCCGGCCGCAGGTCTAAGATCACGATGTCACACGCCACCTAACTTGAAATTACTGTGTAGTTAAAGGCGTAAATTTCAGACACACGTGGCCACGAGATGGCAACGCTGTGGTACGAAACCATTTAAGTAAACGAATATAAATGCAACGCTAATATTTTCATAGCCAAATCAAGCAAAAGCGTAACGCTCAGATGTTTTCTTTGTTAATGATTATGTAACACCCTAATTGTCTAAGTAAACGTAAAGAGAGAGAGAGCAATGACAATTTAAAATTTATGAAAAGGAATTAAACAGAATAATTTCCCAAATAATTAACAGCTGATGGCGAGAAAGTGGAAGAGATAAAGAGAACTGTACAACTGAACAACACAAACCAACGCAATGCACAGTTTTATGAACTAATGTATAATTTCTGATATCTCCTACATGTTTCGAACCTCGTGGGTTCATCTTCAGGGAGACGGCTGCGCATGCAGTATGGTATGTTTTACGTGTATCGTTGTGAGCAGTCTGGTGGGCAGGGGAGCGTGTTCGAGACTGCCCACCAGACTGCTCACACTGATGCATGTAGAACACACCATAGAGCATATGCAGCTGCTTCCCTGTGGATGAACCAACGAAGTTTGAAACATGTAGGAGACATGAGAATGGACGTTGACGAAGAAAGAAGAACAAGCTCTGCTAATTTTTAAAAGGAAAATATTTAGAAGAATGTATGGTCCTAAATATGAAAAGGGGGAATGGAAAAGTAGGACGAATCGAGAACTAGAAGAGATGAGCAAAGGATAAAATATAGTAAAATGGATAAAAGGGCAAAGGATAAGCTGGTTAGGACACCTAGGGAGAATGGAGGAGGATAGGATGCCCAAAAATATTTTCACTCAAGAACTGGAAGGGACGAGAAGAAAGGGAAGACCCAGGAAAAGATGGAAAGAGGAAGTAGAAAGAGATCTTCAAGTGCTGGAAGTGAGAAGATGGAGAGAGTTTGTGGCAGATAGGAAAAAATGGAAGGACATTGTTCGACAGGCTAAAGCCCACAGTGGGCTGTAGTGACAATGGAAGAAGAAGGAGACATGAGAAGTTAAGTATTAATTTATAAAATTGTTCATTCAGTTGGTTTGTGTTGTATAGCTGTATCACAGTGCACGGCGCAAATAAAACGTAGAAAATAAGAAAGAACTTCAAGAAAATGAAGGAAAAACTGAGCTGTGGCAACATGAAGGGTTTACGTGAAGCTAATTTAACCGGTATGGTGATATCTGCATGAACCATTAAACCCATAACGTGTCTTGAAAGTCGTCATGCAATAGTGCCTGAGTCCCATGCCGACGCCTTCTTGTGGCCGGTACAATTCGCGTACGTTCAAAACGAATTCCGTAATAATCAACTTCATAACATTCTTGCAGATTTCTGCCTGTTTAGTAGTTTAATTCAGGTTTAAAAAGAAAACTGTATATTTATAAAATTTTTATATATATGAACAATACTTTGCACACTTATTTAACTCTTTAAACGCCGATTTAATTCCCATCTGCCATTTGCTGTTATTATTAGGATCTCACCATATTCTCCACGTTAGCAGGATAAGGGTTAAGTAACACACAAACAAATGCACATATATAGTGAATTTGATGTATGTTTGTCCGTGCATCGTAGTATAAGCGTAGAGAAGAAAACCAACTAGATGCTACTGAATGCTTTATTGCACTAATAATCTGCTCAGCATGTTTCGGGCACTTATATGCCCATCATCAGGAGCTCGAGACTATACTTGTGTTATTGCCGCATGTGGTGTGTAATGTCTCGGTTGTTGGTGGTCGGCGGTCAGGTGCAGGGCAGCAGGCTATGCGTCCGGGGTGAGGGAAACTGTGTGACTCAGTTGAGTCACACAGTTTCCCTCACCCCGGACGCATAGCCTGCTGCTCTGCTTGTAACAGCCGACTACCAGCAACCAAGGCATTACTCACCCTTTGCGACAATAACACAAGTGTAGTCTCGAGCTCCTGATGATGGGCATATAAGTGCCCGAAACATGTCGAGCAGATTATAAGTGCAATAAAGCATTCAGACACATCTAGTTGGTTTTCTCCTCTACGCACATACATATTCTTTAATAATCTAAAATTTACATTAAAACACTTAAAACGCTCCTACATGTTTCGATCATACTATCATCCTCAGGGAGCTTACTTTGTTCCTTGCTAAGTTTACTGTTTAAAACACTCAGTGATTTCGTTATATTAATTTGGTGCTGTGGCAGCGTGTCGTGTGTTGTGCGTGAGTCGTAAGCTGTTCGTTTGAGACCGGCTGTCCATGTTCTTGTTGTGCCGTATGGCGTGGGCAGTCTCACGCCATACGGCACAACAAGAACATGGACAGCATTTGTTGGTGTGTTACTTAAATCAACTACAAAATACACGGTGCAACGATAAAGATAATACTTTGCACAGTCTATTTTAAGCGAAGAACATACTGTTTCTTTAGGCACTATATTATTTCTGCTGCTAGGTATATTTTTAACGTCTTTACGGAGATTTAACCCATTAAACACCAGTGGTTACTTTATGTACCGCCACGTTTAACGTTAAAATATCCTACGTTCTGCCCTCACAATATATTTTTGCATCTTTTATGGATCTCAGAACAAACAGTTATTATGTACCTGTTCGTTATCAGTTTATTTGTTTTTGTAACCGACGCGGAGTGTGTTTACGGACTGTCTTTGTACATAATTCAGGTTGGTTTTATACTTCAAAGGGATTTAATAAAACTTTATACATCCAAGTACGCGACTCCGCTTGACTTTATAAAGCAGCGGAAGGACTAATGTATTGAATGTGAACTGAACACGATATTCACTGAATGTAATTCCGCACTTACTGTCCTCTAAGTCAATTGAGAAGTATTCAAAGAACTTCCTTCTCTTTTACCGTTTATGTCGCTTTGAGTCTGTGAAGTCCGTCTCTTTCTTCCGTTCCGTCTGTGTCTGACAGACTTATTATTCAGAGTTAAAACTTACTACCTTGTTGAATTTCTTTGTGAAGACCCAGTCGTTTTAAATTCCATAAAATTTCTTATTCATATTTCCCAAATTACTTCCATACGTAAATTTAGTAACTGAAAGAGAAGCACTTGGATTCGCAGAATATAAGGGGATTATAATTAATACATCAATTCGCCGTAAGATTTCACATTCTTTAAAAATTTCTTCAGTTACGTCAACAAATATTTCACGTGTGATTATCAATTAAACGTAATCGAATACGTAAATTAATACTTTGCATTTCTGTGTAGAAGAAAAGAGAACGAATTGTAGAATCCGAAGTTTCATCACTTGGAATGTCATATTCTGTCATTTGATATAATTCCGAGCCTCCTGCACCCACATGTTACGTAAAGGTAAAGGTAAAGTGATCCGTTTACAGGCCCGGTGTGGCCCAGAGGGTGGGTAGAGGTATAGCTCTACTCTTCCATGACCGCGGCACTAGAAGGGGGTGAGTGGTCAGCAGCACGCCCCAGCCGCACTTTACCCCCGTGAAAGACCCGATACCCATTTTACAGGAGACTGGGTGGGCCCCAGGGTCGGTTTGGACGGGCGGAAAATCTCGTCCCCACCGGGATTCAGATCCCGGACCGTCCAGCCCGTAGTCAGTCGCTATACCGACTAAGCTACCCGGTCCACCCACATGCTACCTACCCAGTTCAATTCCCTGATATTCGTAGAGGAAAGAACATCGGATCTGTAGGTGAAATTTTGCAGTGTGCTAGAAAAATAGAAAAGTGGTCTACTTAAGCTTATATGAGCAATTGTTTGTAGTAAATATTTGGGAAATTGTATGTAGGATTAAATTTCTGTTTTTGCAAACAAGGCCAGTCACAGGCGTAATTACAATGTAAACATTGTTTGGAAGTGACAAGGTTTGTTTGACAATTGTGACTTAATTTGTTTTCTTCGTGAAATGTTTAGAAAAATACTGTCTCGCACGCTTCGAAATGTCAACTGAAACTGCAATTTAAAACACTGCATCTTAAGGACATTTGTGTTTTATTTTGGAGATAATGATGTGACATTAATTTTGAAACTGCCTCAGGCTTCAGGAAATCTTCTTAACTCATTAGCTACCACAATAAAATTCTATTTATCGCACGAAATTCAGTTACATTGTTTGAATTTTGAGATCTATCGATCTGCAAATTACAGTTTCTCTAAATTCCGCAGACGTAAACTTCATTTCTGGAAGATTCGATCTCTTTCTTCTTCCCTCCGATTTGCTAGGAAATCTCACGGAATGAGATTTAGTACACAAAAAAAGAATCTGTTCGGGCAATTAGGAAAATCGAAAGTGCTAAACACCCCAAGCAATTATTCTAACGAGACAGAGTAGTTCTGTTTCTTGCTTAGACAGAAGCTGTCGTGCATAATGTGAGTGGAAGGGAAGTACTTGGAATAACGACAACTCGGGAAGCCTCCTTATCAGGTGACACTCCAGGATTTCTTTCAACCGAACTGACGTCATTACCGTTGGAGATTCTGTACAAATGTTAATGTGACAGATTGGATGATCTGTTTTACGATCAAGAACGTTTCACTTGATGCATTAAATATCTAGCCTTTTCAAATAATCTGTTTTAATCTTGCTTACATAAAGCTTACACGTAATCTGGTTTACGGGGAAGCCCGTGTGCTCAGAAAATGTCTTGGCTCTTGAGAAATAGCCCAGAGTTCTTGGCAACGGAAAATAAGATCTTGAAGGCACAAGGTATTTCCTGCTCGAATGATTTTGCTTTACGTTCCCATAATTCTCTTGCGTATTATATTTAGTGGGGATTTTTTTAAGAAGTGTCCATTTTCTTACTTAAATAATCAGTGTAAATAAATGAATAAATAAATAAGTAAATAAATGAATAAGTAAATAAGTAAATAAATGAATAAGTAAATAAGTAAATAAACGAATAAGTAAATAAATGAATAAGTAAATAAATGAATAAGTAAATAAGTAAATAAATGAATAAGTAAATAAATGGATAAGTAAATAAGTAAATAAATGAATAAGTAAATAAGTGAAACGTAAAGGGAAAGGACATGATAAAGAAACGAAGAAAGAGAAGGATAAGAGGAGAGGAATGGTGGAAGAAAATTACAGAGAAAAGGATTGGATAAAAGGAAACAAAAAGAAGAAAGACAAACCGGAACCAACGAACAAAGTAACACACGAACCGAAGGAGGCAACTAGGGATAAAGTAAACAATTTTGAAGTGTTCAGTTGTGATCCTAAGTTACAGTGTGACGTACATTGAATTTCAGGACTGCAAATTCGGCCATCATGTGCCGGTCAGAATCATCCGTTGTTATCGGATCTACATTGAATTCCGAACCCATGTTATCGTCTCAATTCTCTCAGAGGGTGACGATGGCAAATTACACGAAAACATGACTCCCACAGAGCGCCTTGCTCGCATATGTGCCCACTATTGAGATGACTCACATAACGTCACCTAACCCAACATTCTAATTTCGACGAATTCGGCACGCTTTATCATTATACCGTTTATGTACAGACTTCAAGGAAACGTATGACTTAAGACAGAAGTATTGTATAACATTATTATTAATTTTGATGTGCCCATGGAACTCTTTGACCAATTAAATTGTTCTTGTACGAATTGATGAGATACTTCTGATCCACAGTCGAAGATCTGTAGTCTTTTCTAACTTCGTTTGAGAATAAGCAATTATATCCGCAAAATAACGAGTGGTTTGCTGGTTGAACGGGTAAAGTCAGTTTCTGATATCTACTGTTGTGATGCATTATTTGACAGTATGCTAAAATAAAAAGAAAAATGACAGACGCTCCATGTTAGACGCCAGTAAGGAGATTGGTCTGGAGTGAAACGCAAAGTATATTAGGTAGTCCCCTTGTGGCTATGCTCAGTCATTAAAATTGGGAACATAATCATAAAACAGAGACGGTTTACAAATGCTCCAAAATTTTGACAGATTTCTAATGTTTTGGGGGAAGGTTTGCACAGTTCACGGCAAAGCTAACGGAAGATGAAATTCGGGTAAAGCTTACAACCATCTACTTTACAACACTTCGTGTTCTGCCTGGTGTTTGGCAAGGTAAAATTATAACACAGTTTATAATTTTACTCTATGTTTTCTGTGAGGTTACAACTCGGTATTTTACGTAAGAGAAAACATGTATTATGCCTAGAAAGAGTGGGCTAAAGGTATTTTTTTTCGATCTGAGAGAAAGATTTTACAGTAAGCTGAAAATGTTGTGTAAAGAATTGTACTGAGATGCATTCAATCACAAGGAATGTAAAGGGCGGGGCATTTGGTAGGCATGCTTTCATGGAAAGAATACACAATACTTGTCCAGAAACCTGAAGCTAAAAGCCCATTAAAATAACATAGGAGTAGAATGGAGGGAAATATTAAAGTGAATGTTAATGGAAGAGGTTAGAATTTACGGACTGGGTTCGTTTGACTGGGAAGCGGAACCGGCGTCTGTCTGTTGTGAATCTAAGGATTCTATACGAGCCGGAGATGCCTAACTAGTACTATTTTTTCTACAACATTTCTACACTCCATGCAGTATATTTAGGACAAAAAAGTGCAAATAAAAAAGTAGATGAGATTGCACAAGCTAAAGAGAGAATGGCAGTTTCGTACAGACGACGCCTTTACAAAGCCAACTCATCATTCTGGAAGGATTATTAGCATGTAGGTCTGTATGTGCATTAATTAATGGGTTATATGCTGGAAGTATTGCTTCTTGTCTGTAGTCAAGAACGTGTGGTAAATGGAAAGCAATCAGGAAATGGAAAAGTTCTTGTAATTCCGTTATCGACGGGTTTTGCACTACTTGCTTCTGTACTGGAAAGAGCGCCGTGAGAGGATGGCAACGTCTCCGACTTCTCTGTTCAGCAAATAGCCTAAACCAAGGTATGCAGGCGGAGACAGCCTTCGTTTCATGTAGCAGGTACGGACCAAGTGTTCAGGATGTGATTTTTCAGTGGATATGTACCTACAGACTGATTAATACAACACAGTACAGGGGCTGTCCCTTCTGCTTCGTCTACGGAATGTTCAGGTTCAAATCTTGACCCCAAACTGTGGCCACCTTCACGTTTTACGTCATAGTCCTCTGTAACTGAGCCGCAAAGCCAGGAATTGTAACCTACAAGTGGGATGTCGATGTTATTTGCACATCCGTTCCAGTTCACTGGTCGTCGTAACTTTCGACACTATGTACAGGTAAAGCATTTCCATTACAGGCCTGGACAAGCTGTGAGGGTTCCAGGAGGTATTGGCTCTCAGATTTCGAGACAATCGATACATGAATTTGGTAAGGTTGTCAGCCCTACGCACCGGCCGCCTTTGCCCCGAGGAAATATTCGTCGTACTCATTTCTAATGGAGGCTGTGCCAACCCCAGGGCCATAGTGCGGCCGGAAGGATTATGTCAATGAAATATCCCAATGGCAAAATCGGGAATCGAACCCACCACCTCTCGGCTTGTAGCGAAGTGCCTCAACGAACTGTGCCACCTCTTACCCCCATTCGACAACATATAATATAGTTAAATTAATAACAGATTAATACGGAAGTACGATGTTATTGTACCTGACAATGTGCAATTAGGCCCGCGCTTCACACAGATACTTTTTGCGTGAATGTAGGCATTGTACCGCTCGCTGCTACTCCATTTCGCACCGACTCGTGTTCCACCTTCTTTAGTTCAAAATATTGCAGTACATATTAAATATTCAGTGACCGTTATTAAAGAGAGTGTTGGGAACGATTTCCTTCTGTCTGTAGACACGCGTCACAACTGATAAACATGTTCATTGTACGTCCAAGGTTTATTAGAGAGCCGACAGGAAGTGAGTCACAACTTTCAGGTAAATTAATGTCCTAGTAAATCACAGCACTCGGTGGTGTAAATTATGCGTAGCTCCGAGTACTTCGTTCAGAAATTAAAAATTGTGGTATATTGGTGAAAACACTGTCCTTACTAGCAAAAAATATTAGGGTCGAGATGCGGCGTATCTAATATCGATTTTGCGGTGAGCTTTCCACTTCCCACAAGTCTAAACCGAAAAACCACAAACACATCCATACAAAGTTGCATAACAGCATTTTAAATCCGACTACCTTATACTACACTAGATGAATCCAGTCCTCGCCCTTAAGTCATGTTCCTTTAAGACCCTTTTTAATATTATCCTCTAATCAGTGCTTATATTTGGGCTGGGAAAGCGTAGTCGTTCTAGCGACTTGCTACGTGCTCGACGGTCCCATATTCGAATCCTGTTGGAGGGGAGATTTTCCGTACCCACCATTGGCCATGGCTCCCCCCCCCCAGACACCTATACGATGGATTCTGGGTAAAGCGGCCGGCGCGTGGCGTTGACCAACCAACTCAATCTAGCGCCGAGATTAAAGGAAGTGTAGCGCTTTACCTCTACTCCCCCTGTATACCTTCATGGCAGGTTTTAAGGTGAACTTTACTTTTACCTTCACCTCGACCATTACCATTTACACTTGCATATTTCAGTTGATCTCTGCCATTCAGGTTTCCCCAACAAATTCTTACATGTATTTCTCATCCACCCCATATGTGCCCCATATCCTGCCCATCTCGATCTCGTAGATTTTATCACCCGCATAATATTCGGTGAGGAGTGCAAATCACGAAACTTCTGCTACGTTTTATGTCTCAGCATATCTATAACATTTTATCATAAAAATCACACAGGGATCAGCAAACACCTTGCGACAAATTCTGGAGTTCGTGTTTGCTACTTTTTCTATCCCATCTTAACAAACGTGTCAGTGACCAAAGTTACCGGCTGTACTCGTATTCTTTAATGATTTTCTTTTGCAAGGGTCTGTTTTGTTAGGTTACTCCGGGTTTGATGATTCTGTTGTAATACCTTTTTTCCATTCTTTGGTCGGATTAAAGTTTTTGAGGCAGCCTGTTGTAGGAATGAAATTAAATGGAATATACCGTAATGGCTAAACGTGAAATAAGGGGATGGCGGTGGATACGGAACTGGAATCTGTTACGTCAATGCTTTGAGCGATATAAAGCTGCCGATAAAGGAATTGAACGTCAAATTCAAGTTTTTTCATTGGCTCTTAAACCCTGGAAAGGATAATAGCATTTCTTCGCTGCAGGATTAAGTGGATCAGGGAATGTCAGATGGTATCCAAGACATAGAATGTGAAATAGAACTGGGTCAGATGTTAATCATAAGAATATAAAACGGGGCTTTTTGTTGCGATGCTGGCTTGATGCTTTCCTGCTTCAGCTTTAGGAAGAAAGCCAATTGCCTTGAATTTTACGAGGCATTCTTTACACATCGACATTCCTTCTGGTTCCTGTTTCACGTCTTTCTAAGTCGTCGAGTTCTTTAGCTGTCGTTACTGAAAAGAGATACTTATTGATATCCATTTTACACGTGTAATTTCCCTCTGCTTGCATTCAATGGTTTTGCACCACAGTGACGTATAATGTTTTGTATTTAAGACTTTTGTACTTATTCTGTAGGAAATCAAGCATTACTGGGTAGTTATGGTTATTAAGAAGACAAGCAATGTACTATAAACTTAATATTGAGGTGCGTTTGCGAAACCATTGTTGCCATGGAAAAGGAAATAAGTAATACATGTTCTGAGTTTGTGTCTGTAGCCTTAGTTATCCAATATGCAAAGGGCATGTGCCTTGTGTTTGTCATCTTCGGCCTCTCGTGCTCTACTGTAGGTTTCCACACTATTTCATAAACGTCACGATGTATATCGAAAGGTTATTGAATATAAAATTTATGTTCTGATTTTCTGTATAAATCATAACTGAGACATTTACCTTTCTAAGGAGAATTCAGTAAAATACTATCATATACGTACGTAGTTCTTCATGTGAAGTACCCGTTATTCTTGAGGTAGTTCTTCATATAAATTACCCATTATTCTTGACGTAGTTCTTCGTGTAAAGTACCCGTTATTCTTGACGTAGATATTCATGTAAAGTACCCGTTATTCTTGAGGCAGTTCTTCATGTAGCGTACCCGTTATTCTTGACGTAATTCTTCATGTATAGTACCCGTTATTCTTGACGTAGTTCTTCATGTAAAGTACCCGTTATTCTTGCCTTTGTTCTTCATGTAGAGTACCCGTTATTCTTGCAGTAGTTCTTCATGCAGAATATCCGTTATTCTTGAGGTAGTTCTTCATGTAACGTACCCGTTATTCTTGACGTAATTCTTCATGTAATGTACCCGTTATTCTTGACGTAGTTCTTCATGTAAAATACCCGTTATTCTTGCCGTAGTTCTTCATGTAGAGCACCCGTTATTCTTGACATAGTTCTCCATGTAACGTACCCGTTATTCTTGACGTAATTCTTCATGTAAACTACCCGTTATTCTTGACGTAGTTCTTCGTGTAAAGTAGCCGTTATTCTTGACGTAGTTCTTAATGTAAGGTACCCGTTATTCTTGATGTAGTTCTTCATGTAACGTACCCGTCATTCTTGTAATTCTTCACTAAAGTACCCGTTACTCTTGTCAGATATTACGGAAACTTCCGTTTTGTCTGCAGGTTTTCCAAAAATACTTAGATACAAAATTTAATGAAGATCTTACCAGTGGGCGCCGAGTTGTTACGTGCGGACAGACGGAAGAACCGACAGACATGACGAAGATAATAGTTTTTTTTTACAATTTTGCTAATGCGCCTAAAATCAAACTTTATGAATAAGAGTTCTACAGATTCTGGTGGGCATTTATCTAAACAATGAAATTCATGACCCTTTTTGGAATTCCGAAAATTGATACCAAGGTCACGGAACTCGCTTCAAAATATTTAGAGAAAATACAGACTTTCTTAGAATGCCCAGGCCCCATAGAATTAAAAAAAAACTCCGAAATGTGGAGTAAAATCTGTCCCTTATCTGACATTAGTCTCCTTTTTTATGTTTTGCTGACCGTGCATCTCAGTATATTTATCTTAGTAATTAACCAACTTGATGCACAAAATTGTTGTTTTACAATAAGTTTATTTCATGCCTCTACATGTTTCGAGCACATGTGCTCATCATCAGGAGGTCAAAATTGTATTATACAGCCTCTGGAATCTTCACACCTATAGGTGGCTGTCCGGTGCACAGTCCTCTCTCAAACCTGTGCACCGGACGGCCACCTACAGAGTGTGACGATACCAGATGCTGTATAATACAATTTTGACCTCCTGATGATGAGCACATGTGCTCGAAACACGTAAAGGCATGAAATAAACTTATTGTAAAACAAAATTTTGTATATCAATTTGGTTAATTACTACGATAAACTAGTCTCCTTGTTTGCTGTTTCCACACCTTTCGAGATTCATGCGAAATAACAGACGCACAAGTAAGAAGGCGTTTTGTCGCAAAAAGAAGGGTTTCTTCACTGAAATCCTCAAAATGTCCAGCTCAGTTTATGAGTCAGAAGTAATGACTTTTTTGAAGTCACATATTGGAAAGATGAATTCATACCACATCCTCCTCTTCTTCCTCAGCTCTACAACTCTTTGTGAGTTTTGGTTTGCTCAATTATTCCTCTCCATGGTTTCCTTTCCTGTGCCTTCTGTTTCCAATCGTTTACTCCCATCTTCCTCAAGTCGTCTCTCACTTCATCATCCCATCTTAATCTTGGCCTTCCTTTCGGTCTTGTTGCGTGTGGTTTCCATTTATAAATGCTTTTAACTACTATTTCATCAGGCATTCTTTCAACATGTCCCACC
>Ga0123354_10012070_pt1 | contig 13372 bp, 8 predicted proteins | sample TergutLab28metaG_2_FD_97872 | JGI IMG/M metagenome (GOLD analysis project Ga0123354, IMG submission 97872) | Labiotermes labralis P4 segment gut microbial communities from Petit-Saut dam, French Guiana - Lab288 P4 | ecosystem: Host-associated > Arthropoda: Insects > Digestive system > Gut ...
CCTCTTGACCAATAAGTGGCAACATTTTGTAAGTTAATGTTAATTACAGGTACAGGCAAGTTGCTGCCACTGCACATTCCACAAACATCACATTACTCTCACTACATTTCTCTCAAAAATAATAACTTTGACAATACTGTGGTCAGGATCAACAATTCCAATCAAATGATGCAGGAAAACAACATTTTGAAAAGGAACATATCTAATATACTAAACACTGTTTATATGGGCGATTTTTCAGGATCAGAAAAAATTAACAATACTTGTGTGAATATGGTGCATATGGGACAATGGACAGACATTTCACTGTACAAGTTCAGAATTTTTCTTAATTCATCTGATAATGGGGGGGGGGGTTCAAGTCTGCACACAACATCGGAAATGTTCCATATATATACTTAACTGAAAACTTAAAATTGTGGATGAGGTCACCTTAGGGGCCACTGAAATAATGTATTACACTAGTGGTGTACTGCATTACTACCATTCTACCGAACTTGTAAGTTCTTGTTACTGACAGGATTGCAAAACTGAACACCTACTCCTTACAAACCCTTTTAAGTTTTAGACTATATTTCACACTGCCTGCCCCACCATGCATAACAAATGTAGTGAGATAAATACACTGCCAAATTAAGAAAATGCTTGTTTACCTTCTTAGCACTGTGTAGGCGATCACTGCCAGCAGGGCTTTCTTTTGACTGGCTTGGTTGTTTAAAAGTTAATCTTGAAATGTCCGGTTGCTCTACACCAGTCTGATATGCACCATGCTGCTTACATGCCTTCAAAACCATGATGGAATGCTGGTTGAACCTGAAAACAGCAAATTGAATATAAATTTCTTCTTAATAGGATAAACTCTTAAGAAAATCCACATAATTATGGCAGGCAGACATAAGCTCAATTCCCAATCATTCAACCCCACAGACTTACACAGTAGTGTCCTGATTATCTGACCTAATCAGGATCAAAGGATGACAGCATAATTGGAAAATGCTTGATAATACAAACCAACTTAATGTACAATCTAACTTTTTACCAAATTACAAAGAAAATACAATTAGGCATCAAATAAAATCCTCTCATAATAACTGTATTTAACATAATGTGAATTTGTAAATAAAATTTTATGTTGTCTTAGGAAACAAATAATGGATTTTTGTTTCTGAGCCTCCTTCCATCTTTCTGTACTACGTCACACCACTCTGTACCAGCTGCCTCCCTTTGTTGCTCAACACATGCAGGTATTGTCTCAGTAACTGCAAACACCCACTACAACTCATTAAGTTTCTCTGATCCTTCATTACCATCTTCTACACGGTCAATGCCACAATGAGTCGCAACACCTGCCAGTGACTGTTCATCTTGACTTGTCCATTCTCACATGTCGTTATACACACTCCATGGCCTGGTTTAAATTCTACAACAAGATTTTGCCATCATCTTCCACTGTTTCCTCTTGTCAGTTGATCATCAACTTGTTCCCATCGTGAAGTAACTTTCTCCATGAAAGTGAAAGCATCTTTTGTCCAATTTCCTCCCACACTTGGACTGTCCAATAAATATCTTTCAGGTTTATTTCCTTCAAGTTTTCTACCATTTCCCCGGCCTCATTGAAAACATCTTTACATGACATAAAAAAGTCCACATTGTTTATTCTTCTACCATGTTTCCAGGACACTGATTGTTGCAAAGCTGCGAAGTTGCCTTCGCCTTTCATTTGACACCTTAATGGAGAGAGGGGGCAAAAGACTACTTATGAGAGATCAGCAATTTATATCAATATACTAAAGCACAACTGCACTCTCACAACGGATGCCAGTAACCAAAACAATAAACAATGCACACACAAAAAATGTATATAATCAACAAATAAAAAACATCAAAATCTACAATTAACATGCAGGAACTACAACCATCTTGTGAGTGTAACTCATTGCTACTTGTTGAACTGACTGGTCACAAAACATGATTGTTGAAAAATAGACGTTGATAAATCAACTCAGTATCCTGAAGACAGTGCCAGCTAATTGACAGTCTAATAATCAAGACTCCAATGCAGTCTGAAATAGGTACAAGAGGACAACAAAGATTTCTAGTGAAGTTTCCATTTAACAAAATCTGGCAATCAAAATGTTTGGACTTCAACAAACATCTGGCCTGTACATGCAAACCTTAGTGTTCTCCTCAACTAATTTTTCCCAATTTTTGAACTGTGAACTACAGATTTGTACTAAAACCACAAAGCTAAAAATTAGTCTAAATGGTTTAAAGGAACTTCCAATACTGGAAGATTACAGACCATATGTAGCAACTGCTATAGACCCATACACCAGCATATAGTTTCTAAAATAAAATTAATTGTAAGCTATATACCACCTTCCATTGCATACCGTTTGATCATATTCTGATGCACAATGTTTCCACTCTGCAACCCCATTGGTCTATCTCCGCCAGTTCCATATCCTTCATCTAAAGTCCTATCTTCAAATGAAGTGATGTCAACTAGTGGGTCCTCAATTCCAGCAGAAATATCTTTCTTCAATTCTGAGAATAAAACACAGTTCGTATATAACAGTACCTGCCTTCACCATGACGAGGACTGTAGCCTATGTTATGTTTGTTTTACATGCTCATGAATATAGATAAAATTTATTCATATGAATGGTCCATGAGTAGCACTCTTGTCTGGGATATGAAACTCACATTGAGAAATAAAATACAGCCGTACTGACTATAGAAGTGTACGTTCTATTTCAAAATTCTCTTGTTTGTGATAATACAAGGACAGAAGTAGGACAAACACTCTCTGATACAAGCCTTTTCAAGCATATCTGACAGCCCACCTCCCTATCAAATAATCTCCATTCTAAATAGTACTGACAGTGTATCACATTTTAGACTATTCAGTCTCCTGACTTTGTTGATAAGCTAACATACAGAAAAGAAGGAATGTTTCAGGAAAGGGTGAGGCAGTGTCTTTGCAACTACGTCTGACAGAAACACTGTATTCTTTCATACCAGTGATTTGCTGATCTAATCTCCAGGAACAGAATTTTACTGTTCTATTGCTCTTTCTCTCAGTACACTATTCACACTGCTGTAATTTTACTCCCTCATTCCAACCCTTCCTTCCTCTCATGACACATTTCTTCACTGCCACATTTTGGAGTGCATGTTTCAATTTTATCTCAGTAATATGTTGTAATTGCCCAGTTACCAGTTTCAGTGTGCTTATATCAGCCTTTGTCCAAACCTGGCAGTTACAGGAATGCAACTTTGGGAAAACACTATTTATGTTGGGTTCCGGTACAATGCCCATCAATGTCACAAGTTCTGAGCTTGCTGTTTCTAACCCTATACCTACAGTCCCAAACAACACTTCATGTGCACCGTTCTGCACATGAGCTTGTCTCAAGCACAATCAAACATCTGCATTGGATAATGCACACAAATATTTACACTATTTACATTCAGCTACAGTTCAACCATACCAGAGAACAAACATCAGCAACAGGCTGCTATGATAATACACACTTCCTTTTTCAGTATCGGGATAACTATCACTAACACCAACATAACTACAGCCTGTCTCAACATCAACACTTCACTATTAGTACCACTGGTAGAAACAATGAACAATTTTCTTCCTAACTTCTCAGACGTGTCAGTAACACATACTTGGTTTAAGTTGGCTCGTAGCTCAGTCGGTATAACGACTGACTATGGGCTGGACGGTCCGGGATTGAATCCCGGTGGGGACGAGTTATTCCACTCGTCCAGGCTGGCCCTGGGGCCCACCCAGCCTCCTGTAAAATGGGTACCGGGTCTTTCCCGGAGGTAAAATGCAGCCGGGGCGTGCTGCTGACCACTCACCCCCTTCTAGTGCCGCGATCAAGGAAGAGTAGAGCTATACCTCTACCCACCCTCTTGGCCACACCGAGCCTGTAACGGGATCATATTGGCAATGCTGCACAGCAGGTGTATATTACCCCATACCATGTGCCTTGCAGCGTCCTTTGTTCGTTGCACGTGTGACACATTTAGTCTGCCCGCGATTCAACATACAGCCAGACGTGCTTCTCGGTGCTGCAAGCATGCAGCACTATCATTCCTGACATCAAGCCACAAGGGCTGCTACTCTTATTACAAGTGATGTTATATTTACAAAGAAGCGAATCAATTCAAATTACAATTTAAAACACTAGTAACTAGTAACGTGCAAATATTGAGTGATACTGATTGTGTGAATATATTCGGTGTGAGGCGTTTTGTGTTAAGAGAACAAGTACATGTCTAGTACATGTTGTGTGTCATGAATATAGGTCACTGTTGCAAAGCTGAAACTCAAAATTGTGAGTGATCCAGCACTCACAATATTTGGACAAAAACTGGCATAAGGTCACTTCCAACTAATTATAAATGTTGCCGCTGCAACTCGTCAGTGCGCCAACACTCACCTTGAATGATACATCTGAAAGAAAGTAAGATTAAATACATTTATTTAAGTTGTACAGAACAGCCAAGCCCACTGCAATGATAAAGAAGGCCTGATGAACGCATGTACAAAATTTAGTGTTCTCCATTCCATTCGTTCATCAGTTTGTATTGTAACAACACAAACAAAACAAAAGAGGTTTAAGACACAATCACTCTGGAAGCTTGTTAACAGATGAAGTATGAACAAATGTGTAATATCATAAAATGCTCTGTGCACTTGTACATGTAACTGATTTGTGGCCTTGGTGGTGAATTCAGTGCACTATACATACCCTACCCTTAGGATCACTGATACAGACCACCTCTAAGTGTCATACATCATCTGATCCATTCAATGCACACAAACAAACTGTCAACAGGTTACACTGACATACCTTGATCATCAAGTTTGGCGCATTCTGTAAACAGGTCTTTGCTGCCAGCATTAATACGATCGCGATGAAAATAATGTGACTGAAAAAATTTGGTCCAAAACTCTGATTCGGTCAGCTTATGTGGAACGAACTCCAGGTGTTTCTTTTTTACTGCTGGATATGTTTTGAAAATACATTCTATAATGTCAGCTGTGAGATTGTACTTTAGTCCATTACAGCCATCTGTCTGGGGTTTGATGTCAGCCTGGAACCACAGTAAAACCAGCTTAATAAGATTTATTTATTTATTTGGATGTAAAACTTGGCACAACACAGGCTGACAGCATTTAAAAGCAATCGCTGAGGAAGACATATGGGCCTAAGAGGGAGTCAGTTACAGGAGACTGAAGAAGAATGGATAATAAGGCACTTCATGATTTTTACACCTCTCCAAATATTATTAAGGTGATCAATTCAAGAAATCTCAGATGGCCTGGGCATACGAAAGTATGAGAAGCACATACAGTTTTGGTGCAGAAACCTGAAGGATAGAAGCCACTTGGAAGATATGGGTGTAAAGGGACAATAATACAGACTCTGCTCCATGGAGTTAGTCAGTAAGTCAACTTCTGAGATAATTTTTCCACGTATGTGTCTGTAAAAATGTAACATTCAAAGCAACAGGACACAACAGCAAAACTGTCACACTGTCAAAAAATACTGAAACTATAGTACCCTGCACAGCACACAGGGTAAGTGCTTTAACATCCTGCAGACAGTTACTTTAATGATACAAAAGTGCTTTAACATGCTGTAGTAAGTTACTTCAATCATGAAGCCTAAGTGCTTTAATATGTTGCAGCGAGTTACTTTAATCAAACCAGCTAAGGCTGAAGTGCCTTAACACGCTGTTGTTGCTGCTTCAATCATACAGGCTAAAGTGCTTAATATGTTGTACAGAGTTACTTTACTCATACAGGCTACAGATCTTTAATGTGCTGTACTCAGTTACTGTAATCATGAAGGCTAAGTGCTTTAACATGCTGCAGCAAGTTATTTTAAACATACAAGCTGGCATGCTTTAATATGCTGTAGTGAGTTACTTCAATCAAGCAGGCTAAAGTGCTTTAATCGGTTGCAGTGACACCTTAATCATGCAGGCTATCTGATTGGTACAGGAAAACAAATAACCAAACTTAATCCAAGACTTCTACACATATGCTGTAAAAGTGTTGATTAAACGTAATAAAAACACAGTTATAACTGAAAACCAAAACACACCAGAAATGCCCCTGAAACTCCAACATCCTGTTTTTGATTCTGATGCTTCTGCATATACTGCAAGGCATGCTGTGACCAAAACTCTTCTGACGATATCACATGCGTTATGACCAGATCACGGTACAGCTGCAGCAGCGATGGATTCTCAGACAGAAGCCTAAAAATCATTACACTTCAATTAGCAAAGGATTGTAAAGAAAACGCACAAACGGAAAAAATATTCCTTACAGAAAAAGGACCCAAAAGACACACACACGTATACTGTGGTGTATAGTATCAGGTACAGGTGACAGAGTCACACATAGTAACAAAGCTTATGAACTGCAGCAGAAAACGCAGAACAACCAACAGGACACAAACAATAAACCCTAATAGGAAAGTCGTCAGCAATTATATTTGAAGCATCACTTAACATAATCAGAGTCATACCTTACATGTTACACATGTCACTGGATTTTAAGTGATGTGTGCTACATTAAAATATCATCACTGCATTATATTTTGATATATTCTACAGTTTTCAGTCCACATACACCAACTTAATAAGACACAAACCTGTTCCTTGAATTTTTACTGAACGCCAGTGTCAGCACATTATCCTAAGACTAGTCTTTACCAACCATGAGTGTGTGAACTGGCACAGTGTCTAACGTTACAAATGTGCGCCTAAAACATACACTATACAGACTGACTGCTTGCCAAAGGGCCCTCCAGACTTGAAGCAATACACAATATATGAATGATAAAATTGAATACATCAGCTGTATACAGTCATGTCACATGTTACTCGTTATGCAAATATACTGTCAAGTGACTGGATTGCCTCAGAAACACAGCAAAGTGATTACAATTCAGTGCATTATATACTGACACACTACATGATTTTGTAACAACCTGTCACAGATGACTCTCCACACACTACATTACTAGGAATTAGGGTATCATAACTGTGTTTGAATTTTAATGGGTATGTCAATTTTCCGCAAACCAGTCACAGACAGAAAAAACTTATTCATAAAAACATACTGTACAACAGCTGCTAAAAGAGGTGAGAACTTATAAAAGTTAATACTTTTCCTCACAGAAACCTTGCTGCAACATCCAGTTCATCAGCAAAATGCTACTTGATACAGTCCTGTACATGTGCATGGTGGTGCAGCCCTATAAGAGGAATGGTGAACCAAAGTGGCACATAAAACACACTTGCTGGACACACACGTTATTAGATGTGCCACCATATTTTCATAAAAACAATCAGTCAAGATCAGCACAAAAAAATTCATCCTTTGCAAATGCAATAGACTCCACTGGCTCAACCCTGTTACTGTCTACATGTATATATAAAACTGCTCATATCACAAGTTTAGTCTGTGATTTCCTTTGCTTCTTACAATGTACTATTTATACAAAATACATTTTATTTTTTATAAATCAGTTTGTCAATAAAATAAAAAAACCGTATTAATTACAATAAAAAACTTCCACTTAAAAGATGCCTCCAGTTCCAGATGCCCCTTCTTGCTGTTCCAACAACACCACAGGCAGGTCACAGGTCTTTTTAATACATTCCTAGCATTTATGGCACTCAGTCGCAAAGCAGTTTGCCATCCCTACCCTTCTGCATACCTATTCTTCTCTTCGAGCTCCTTGTTAATTTCACATTTAAATTTCTGCAGAAGCTGTTGCAGCAGCTCCTTAACATCATCCCGGTCCTTCACCTGTGCTCCCTGTCCCAAGCGATTTACAAAATGAAATGTTGATGAAGATCCATCATGAAGGCAGACTTGAAGCTGAATTTTTGGTTTCCCCTCTGGCGATATCTTTTGTGCTGAAACAATGGGTTACTGTCAACAAACAAATCTAAGGAAAAACAATGGGTTATTGCCAACAAATCTCAGGAATAAGAACAGGTTACTGCCAACAAACAAGGATATGGAATAACAATTAGTTACTGTCAACAAACAAATCTATGGAATTACTGTAAGAACAATGTTTATACATTTTCTACTTTCAGTTTGTAACTCTCCAGGTATGATTACATGCCATCCATTGTGGTTCACACTGTGCAGCTAAATATTCTATTTCACACTGCACTAGGCATGGAACAGGTAACTAAGACCTAACACCACATACAGTATTCATAACCTACACAAACTACTTGGTGTTGGGTTCAAAGTCTGCTGCAATGCAACATGACCTGGCAAGAGAATTTTAGCCACATTCCCAGCAAGTATGTATCTGAATCAGCACTCATAAGCCACATGAGTGCTCCTGCTTACTCAAATTAAACATAACACTATCCATTTCTGTTTGCATTTATTTCACTGTAACCTAACATTTTGAAAAAAAAAAAATACTTGTCCAACACAACTATAAAAAAACACAGCTAAATTCCATTAATCTGACTCGTGTGGGACCACAGAGTTGCTGAATTATCAAATATTCCAGATTATCAAACAGTACTTATAATGAACCAAGTTCTTGCACATAATTTTTTTCTTACTGATCCTATACTTGGGCCGCAAGACTAATCAGAGAAGTATTCCATTTGGGTATCTCCTTCAGCTGCTGGTTCAGGGTCTTGTGAGGCCTCTGTTATGTCTTCTTGAGTCTTCACAGCTGAAGATGTTGATGGAGTAGGAGACATGGGGTCAGGAGGTACAACAACAGTTGATGTACAGACACCCTTGGAGGCCTTTCAAACATGTCCTTGACATCTGCCTGTTTCACTGTTGAAGGTTTCTCACGGTAAAAAGCAAAACTTCTCGTCTTGGGATTAATCCCCTCACATACCAGATTGTCAGCAGTTCTGAATTATTGAATGTCATATTAAAGGAATTCTGCTGTATACACACACACACACACACACACACAGCAAAATTCCTTTATATATATATATATATATATATATATAGTGTGTGTGCACATGCATGCGCGCAAAACTGTGTTCAATGTGTACTGACTTTTTTGTTATTATATACACAAAACTTTAATCACCTCAAAGTCAAGATAACATGGCTATTTTTTTTTTTGTAAAGGGCATCCTGCTGTGTTACAGAACTGAAAGACAATAATAAATTAATTTGTTGCAGTCAACCACAACAATATTTTATTTACTGTATTGGCTACTAATTTTGGTCATTAGACCATCATCAGGCCATCCATACACAGTCACTAATTGGTATGCTAGACGCACACGTGCATGCGCTCAGCCATCCCATCACATCGAGAAAACTCATGGTTATCTTATTATAAAAAAAATGTTCACTGAAGATACTATACATATCCACCGTAATAAGGAGACACGGAAGAGTTATAAATAATATCTACAGGCACCACCCAACGCTCGGTGTATATGGAATAAAAATACAAACCCTGTGCCAAACAACATATACCATAATTTGTGACTGAAGATTATATACATATATACTCTTTCATTTTAACACAGTCCAACCAGTTTTAACAGATTTTTAACACTGGTGTAAGTTTTATGGGACCCATACAACATTGAATTTTATGAGCACTACATGTAACCTGTTTGAAATTTTATGTATGGATAGCCTGATGATGGTCTAATGACCAAGACTAGTAGCCAATATGGTAAATAAAATATTGTTGTGTTTGACTGAAACAAATTTATTGTTGTCTTTCAATGGCCATTTTTAATTGGCGCTTAGTTCCAGTAAAGGTGACTAAGTCAATGCACATAATTCAGCACCAAGCTATGAAGGCAAGTGAGGAAGTGGATGTATAGCCCCACACAATCTTAACCTTGGCACTAAATGGAGGTGCGTGCTGCACATCTAAGCAAACAGAGCAGTTAGGCCCCAAAGCCACTGTGGATTCTCTGCAAATGTGAAGAATCGCTAATCCTTCCTGGAACTGACTTGGTCATCCAATCTGTAGCCAATCTGTATGACACTGATTAACTCTTTGGCACCGGAATTTTATCTTTCGCACCAGAATTAAATCCCCCCCCCAGTCCACTTTAATGGCCGTTCGGCCATTTAGAGGGCGCCAAAGGGTTAAGCTACATCAACACCTTTGTAGCTGGTGGAGAGTAAACACAACATGCCAGAGAACTTCTTGCTCAGTATACAGGACATCAGTCTGTGTAACACGCTACAGCAAGCTCAACAGCTGTCAGCCTGCTGCAGGAAGCTTGCAGAAACCAGTCTGCTCTTAAAGCGAATACCCATGACCTGAATCATTGATGATTTTCAGCAGTGTATCTCTACCACTACATTTAATTCAACAAATTCTTGAACACATGTATTCTATCCCTTGAATCCCCTGAAGTGATTTCATGGCTTCAGATGAATGGGGTTCATATGTAATGATACCATAAAGGAACAGCTTTATAACAATACACAAACCAGAGTGAGCATGCTGGATGCAGGCATGCTGTCATCTGGTGGCAGGAACAGTAACCACATGAAGCCTAGTTGAGTCAAACTAAGCCTTAAGATCCTGCAGTAGGCAGATCCTCAGTTTCAACATATATAACAAACATCTACTTCTGCGAAATTTAATTCATCCTGAATGGATTCAATTGGATTAGGGTCATCAGAGTCTCAGAGTAACCAACCGTGTAGGCTGGCCTGAGCTATGGTATAAATGGTCTTTACAGAACACACTGTAGAAGCAAACTTTCATATTGACCTGAGGCTCAAATGTGTCCAGTGACTAAACCAGGTGGTAAAATCCACTGCCTCATGAGTATAACGAAAGTGAAGGTGTAAATGCTCATGCGTTCGCCATACACAATTTCTTTCTCCTAATAACAATCCATCATTTTGCCAGTCACACTACCGAGCCTGTGGTGGATTATCAGCCATAATTAGGTCTACAGTAGGCACACAAGTACATTCAAAACAATACACCCATAAAACCTCATAATACAGCCCAACAAACCTCAAATAGCTATGAAGGCATATTATATTATACTATATTATGGGAACTTTACCACATACTCCATTAATAACAGCACTGAGGCAGAGTACCATGCACATATGGCAAAACTTTACTTTTTAAGGTTTTGGCTAGATTGCTGCTTTTTTCCCTTCCACATCGAGGTTTAAAGGAGAGGGTCTTCAAACCCAACATAGCCATTAATGGCCAGAGAACTTTTAATTTTCAATGTCCATCCCTGTGCCTGCTGAAATTACCCTTTGTACTTAATAATCTTAAAGCTAAAAACTTCAAATAAGAAGTACACTCTTAACAATGGATCCAAGTAGCTGTTCCTAACTTTTGAAACATTTTATCTATTTTTGCACAGCTTACATTAGGATCCTTCTTAAATTTGGTCATTTTTTCTCTAAGTTTCAGCTTTTGCAATTATTCATTTCAATATCTGCTTCTGTACATGCTAGAAAAATTTGAGCTGACTGTACATTGGCACATCAGGTTATGTAATGAGCATAATGTTTTATGTTTCTTGGAAGTGTGGCTGATCTGGTGATCTTCAGACTGAGTTCACACTTGTTCTTTGGAAAAGAAAACCCAACAAATATTCATTGAATATGTTAGTGCAATATATAACCAATGTTAAATTTACTTCATTTTGCTGTAAGGATTTGTATGTGACTTTTGCGTACTGTAGTTGCATGCTTGTTAAGCCTATCTGCTGCTCAACAATTCCATTTGTTCCATCAGAGCAACAAACATGTGCGGCAGAAAAGTGGTGAAGATCACATTACTCAAGCTGATATTCAAATGGCTTCACTGAATCACTTCTACAGGCATTAACTTGGCTACATACTAAATGAATCATGATGCAACTGATACTACAATCCAACTGACACACCTTCATCTAAAGCAAAGCGAAACATTATGACCAGGCAGATTCATACACTCAGATTTGTGTGTCTCATTGACAACAAAAATTAACCTTACAAGACATGAAAAATACGACCAACTGTAGAAAAGACAAGCTCCGTGATACATATGCTAATTACTAACAGCCCAACTGAACACTCGCAGTTGAAATTACTGTGCTCTTCAAAGGCAGTCATTTTCACACTATATATATATATATATACACACACACACACACACCAAAGAAACACACATTGTTCTAAGTAAAAGAAATTACAACAGTATCACTCTAAGAGACAGAGGCTCAAATACAACATGCCTGTAGTAGGGCAAGGATAGGAAACATGTGACTCTCTCAATGATGGCTACTCATTTAGCTTTAACAGGGATTCCTGCTAGGATTGAAAATGCAGAACACAAATTGTACATGGACAACTCAACTACAGCATCATTTGATGATTTACATACTGTAGCCAAACACCAACTGGATTCAAATACCAGTCACGCTACCCCTTAATATGAAAAAAACACAACATTCTACAAATTTTTTTTGATCATGCTGCCAGCACAGTTCGTCATCTGTACATCAGTGTCTGCACCCTCTGTGGGAAAGAACCCTCCCACACTCTCGGATTTCAATCATCTTTCATTCCAGTCATGATATTCATAACATTCACAAAAGACACCAGATCATCCGGACCCCAAAATTCATGCTGCCAAGTTTATAAGCTAATATTTGAACTGGAGCCATGTGTAGCATCTACAGTTTTATTCTGTGGGCATTTTGTACCCACACAAAACATAATTAAAGAATGAAATAATTAAATGTACATAAAATTCCCATAGGAATTTGTCAACCAATGATAGAAGACCCTCCTTTGTTGCACAACCAATCACAGAAGTACAAAGTGTTTGTCAGAAGTGTCACTGTGGAGTAAGAAGTAAGAAAATTAATCAGGAGACAGAACTCAAGGCAGTCACTCAGTAATCGGCAGGGGAGTCTGAATTAGTCTCAGACAGTGGACACACATTAGAAAATTCAGAAAGTAATCACATGGCAGAATAGCAGTAATAAGAGTAATCAGACAGGATATAATTAGCATAAGATGGTTGGAAGAGGCTGTAAGAGGGACAACAGACAAAAAATATTTTATACACTAATGACATTAAGGACTAATATGACGAAATCTAGACAGAAGACACACAGAGCAGTTCGGAGTAAAAGTGCTGGACAGTGGATCATGACATCATAGGGACGTTTTCTTTTATGTGTATCTGTGAGTGTGGATATAAAAAAACTAAAAACTAAACTCCGTGGCCTTAGTCCGCACGCGAACTATACCGACAGAGCGGCCGCCGCCTGTCGGCGAAGTTAGTGCCAACTTTTGCGGATAGAGGGGTGTTACGTGGTCAGCGCA
>Ga0123354_10012071_pt1 | contig 13371 bp, 9 predicted proteins | sample TergutLab28metaG_2_FD_97872 | JGI IMG/M metagenome (GOLD analysis project Ga0123354, IMG submission 97872) | Labiotermes labralis P4 segment gut microbial communities from Petit-Saut dam, French Guiana - Lab288 P4 | ecosystem: Host-associated > Arthropoda: Insects > Digestive system > Gut ...
CACGTGCAGTAACACACGTCTTGTTCTCCTGAAGATGGGCATAATGATGCCCGAAACATGTTGAGAAAGTGTTGATAATAAACATCTAACTGTTGCATCTTGTCGGTTTTCTCTCTCACTTCAGAATAAGCATACATTTGCAACACGCATTGTTCCTGTATTTTAATGCAATAATGAAAACTGCGTAGAGAAATTTTTTATCCCTCTGTTGTTTATAGTGATCGTAATATTTACAAGTTCATGTCTTCAGTGCTAGCTGATTAATAATGGTGAAGAATGTAGGTCATGGAACAGGAGTAGGTAAAATTATTCACTACAGGGCGTTGTTGGGGACTGCGGTCAGTTAATACCTACCGTGATCAGTAATTTGGCCAGCATTGTTGTTCGAAGTACGACCAGATCCCGCGCTCTGGGTTTCCGTTCTTTCTCCAGATATATATTTAGTTGGTAGCCTGCCTCAAATACGTCACCATCACCCAAATATCAGTTGTTGACATGTAAGGCCCTCGTTTTGTACAGCATCGTTTATAGAACGGTAAACGAACTATTGTTAGTTGAAACACACTAATTCAAGACTGAATTTCTTGTCATATTTATTTACAGTCTCATAGCCCTCTTCTGCGTACTTTGATCCTAATGATCATTATCCGTGGTAAAATTCAATAACATGAGAAGTGAATGACCAGAAGGAATGGTCATTTTTTTCGGGTAACATGTGGCTAGAACATTTTAAACTTTTTAGTGCAGTATATAGTTCGCGTGCAGACTAAGGCCACGGAGTTTATAGTCCGTGTAAGTTGTCACACAAAATTATCAGGTCTGTGATACGTGTGTGGTAAAATTTTCTGTTGATTCATTCTTGATGTTGTTGAACATTTTCCCTGACGACTATGTTTAACCCACCATCCCCTACTTGGATGTAGTGGTGAGACTTGCGTGGTCTAGTGATTCTTGGAGCTATGCTGGCAGTTGCGTAGCTGCTGGTGGGGCCTCCCATGCCAAACAGGTCAAAGGTGATGACCCAGACGAAAAGGGATACCCTGGTCCTCCAGGTTGGGGGTTGGACGGGGGCTGACAACCCACCCCATAAATACTGTTCTGTTGAGGAGCTTCTAAAATTGGATGCCGGATGTTTGAGGACAATTTTGGAAGAGTTTAAAATCAATGGCTGTAATGCCAGTAGAAGAAGAAGAAGAAGAAGAAGGGCATTGTGTTTAATATTGAAGCCGGTAACAGATAAATTCCAGAATATAAATAAATGTGACATACGAAATTCAGTGTACGCTGATGATATAATTTTATTTCATGTGAACTGATGCACTGATACACTGTTTCAATGGAAGTCTCTTTAGTTCGGATTCTGCTGTCACCTTCACGGTTTCCTTGTCAGCACACAAGCCTTTCGTAATGAAACTGTCAGCCTATCTTATCACAGTTATGCTTATGTGTTTTTTGTTTTGCGTGCAATGACCAGCCTAATTCTTTTAAAGTTTCATAGCCCGTCAATAAGGTAGTGGACTCGCTAAATTTGGATTGGAGCGACAATAATACCATTAACATAAGACATGTAAACGGTTCATAATAATAAATCACACACACACACACACACACACACATATATATATATATATATATATATATATATATATATATGTGTGTGATTACATCATCATGCCGGCCGTGTGAAATTTTCATTTAGCTCTCCCCTTGACAGTAGCCTCATTAATGAACCGCTGGAGACGTGACTCGGATTTGCTGAATACATATGCAGATTCCTATACATCTTTTATTAAAAGAAAATAGCATATATATTGTTTGTAACGCAACAGTAAGAAATACGTCGAATGTGCGTCTCTTTGAAGTTACGTCGCCCAAATGTAAGGTAGGTAGGTAGGATCTATACTTAATAAGTGCTGTTGTTGTTATTATTATTATTATTAGTAGTAGTAGTAGTAGTAGTAGTAGTAGTAGTAGCAGTAGCAGTAATATTTTTATTATATACACCACCGCCATATGTAGCATTAATAACACTATATTTGCGAGTATTTCTACGGCGGTGGGTTGACGATCCAGTTCCTCTGTGATACGGCGCTACTGCACTGGCTAATCGATCGTGGACGTACCGAAGGAAAGTATTGCCTCCAGGTTCTGCCCTGTAGGCCCTCTAAGATTAAGGCACTAACATCCTCCGAAACGTCGGGACGCAGTTTCATATCTGAGATGAACGGAACGTGTAGCAGTTTGTACAGCAGAGAAATCAAGTTTTTATAATTTGTGCTCGGGACTCCTTGGTATTTGCTGATGTTGTTTCTTACTGGACAGTAGTTTAACCCCTGTTATCAGAATGCGAATGGCAACAGTTGGGGATTTTCTTTAGAGCACATTTTACGTGCTGTTGACACGAAGTGTGAAGTGAAACGGTATGGAAGTATCTGCCCTCATGTGTCAACTCCAGATTTACGATTTTTTTTTTGTGAAAATCCGTACGGGGCATCTGCATTTTAAATTATTATAATCGTCATTATTTGGTAAAAGTTGGTGAGTTTGAAGTCATATACAGCTCGATTTCATACGTGCCATAAAAATAGGTCCCATTAACATTGATAACTCATATATTATGACTACATGAATTTTAAAGACCTTACAAGTGACCAAGTGCTTAGTTTTATTAATGATTCACAATAAATGTTAAAAATGATCGCCCTCAGTACATATGTCACGTCTGTGCGTGTGACTGTAAATCTCTTATTTTAAGGACTCTGTAATTGGCAGAAATAGTATAGCGTCGAACTCTGTTTTCCGAAGCGAGAGGCTCTCTGACCAACCACCTGAGCTATAGCACGGTCATAGTGTTTTTGAATGGAGCATGGAGGTCACGCCCGGTCGTTGGGGTTGTTCCTTACACGGGTTGCAGCTTCGAAACTGCAAGGTAAACGTGTAATTTCTGTTACCGCTTCGTGCCGCTACACCAGATCTGTGATGTGGCCCCCACAGATGTACATCTAGGGCATCCAGACATGGGGGACAGTATTGTGACCACCACGACCAGTCCATAAACACGGGGGAATCGATGATAGGAATATGTTTTTGGCTGAATGGCCAAAACCGGGTTGCACGCTATCGTTTTGCAAGTATAATCGCATTCGTTCATCTGAAGGTGGATCTACTAACGGGCTTGGCAGCCCGTTGTATAAAAATTATGGATAAATTTCACCTGCCAGACGCCCCGAAAATATAAGCAGATCACTTGGCTGGTTATGAAGAATATAGCACAGTTTTACACAGAATGAATATTGAAAATTTCGTACCACAGTTCCGTTGAGATTTAATTCTAACTGTCGATGTGAGTTGGGAGAGTTGGGCTCTCCACGGGTAAATTGGGCCTCGTCTCAGAGAAGAATACATTGTTACGGTTATCTTTCTTTGTTGTGTCAGTTAGAAAATTCCAACCTGTGGCATGGTTACCAGGTTATAGATGCTGAACTCGCCGTGATTTGGTGTGACTGAATACGTGCCATTCTCTTGTAAGATTTTTAGTATTGTCCTTTGAGGAACATGAAAGACGCCAGGAAATCCATCGCGCACTGACGCCTGGACTGTATTTTACCATCCGGCTCACGTTGTTAGGCGCGTTGGCAAAACTGCGAAAAGCGACTATTTGTTTCGTAATGTCTCTCTGTCCGGGCGCGTGGAACTTTTCGGTTCCCACTGTACTGATTTTCATGAAATTCGAGGCCTATTCGAAAATCTGTCGAGAGAATTCAAGTTTCATTAAAATCCGACAAGCATAACGGGCACATTACACGGAGGCATATGCACATTTGTAACTCGCTGAATTCTTCACAGAATGATAAATTTTTGAGACAGAAATTCTAGAGAAAATGAAAACATTCATTTTATGTTCATTATTCCCCCCCCCCGAAAACTGTGCCGTTTATGAGATACCGTGGAAAAATACTGCAGAACGGGACAGGCCACAGGTGACAGTATAATACGGCGCATGCGCATTGGTTGCTGTATAACTAAGGCCACAAACTCACACTCGGAATATGCAATACTTGTTGATCTTCCTCGTCAACAGTGGTGTCACGAACGCGCCCCCAACGCTACCTTTATATGTTACTATGCCTGTCTTGTCTTCTCTGGCTCCATCTAGACGCGTCGGACGCTGAACTTGTACGATCTTTTGGTAGGACGCAGTGTAATGTCAGGTACTGACGTTTCGGAGGAATTTCTTCCGCCTTCAGCGTAGAAAAGTGGGCAACGGCATAAAAGTGGGGTTTGTCTTGAAATGGGAGCAGCATGTTCCTTCGAATCTTTGGTACGTGTCTACCGACCTGCACGCCGTCATATGCTGTATAGTGATATTTATTCATTTTGTTTGTACCTTTTTCAACCCATCCGTATACGAATTTGAGAAAGTGTGTTTGGACAGCACGAATTAGATGCGTTTCGGTTGATTTCGGGGGAGGAAAGCTAATTGTATAATGATCGCTTTGTGGTTGATTCACTGAATCTCCAGAAGGTTATTCACTGTTACGTATTGCGTACAAAATGCTTGCAGGAACACGGTGCCTGTCCAATCCGTTCGTTATTTTGCGTGTTTTATTATAGAAAGTGTTGAGCTAATTCGGGGTAAATTTAGTATGCGTGGTCTACAAATAGACAAGGTAAACTGTAGTTTAATTCATGTCGTTCCTTGTAACGCACATTGCATTAAAAACAGAATTTTTTTTTTAAATTTTCTTTAAAGTTTATCAGCCCTTAACGAATAAAAAAATAGTGCGTAACGTGAAATATGAACATTGACAGCTCTCTTGTGTGAAACATTTAAATGTACGGTGTGTGACATTGCTACAAGAAAAGACAGTGACGTTTCATGTGCTGTCTATAGTGTTATTTCGTTTGGATATCTGACGCAGGTGAGCGTAAGATGAAGATAAGAAACAGTGCCGCTTCTAAATGCTACTGTTAATTTTGTAGATGAATCTATATCGATATGCATTAGAGCGTATATGTCATAAAATTTACGTTTTTGGGGGGGGACAAATTTGCTTTGTGGTGTACAATTTTTGTAACTACTGCCTGAAATATTTCCTGTTACTTAATGATAGCTCATTGACCGTTATATTTAGGCTCGTGTGATGACATTATAAACCGGAAATCTCGAGTTTTCTGGGGTATGGCTCCGTATATATTGACATATAGGTACCGACACGCAAATCTACACGGCTTCATATTTGTGAAGACAGGAGTCTTCAGCAACACTGCTCTGAGAACCTCGACGATTATAAGCATGTCCTTGTAGTTTTGTTCTGTCTGTTAAAATATGAACATGCATTGCCGACAAGGTGTTCAGGTTAGCCTGTGTGTTCAGAGTGTACAAAGTTATGTTTTATTATGTTTAACCAACAAAGGCACGAAGTATTTGTTAACACTTTTAATATGTAACATTTACATAATGTAATCGATTACATTCAATTGGCTTGTAACTGTAGCATACGAACAGCTCCATGATGATGATGATGATGATGATGATACTTAGGTATCGAAACATAATGGAGTTATAAGAAATAAATAACGAAATGTAAACAAATACGTTGTGCATTTGTTGGTTAAACATATTAGAAACTGTACGAAATGTAAGCTGCAAGCTGTATCAAGATTGTACATAGTTGTATTGAATTCCGCCCTGTCCGAAATACGTTGTTCGATGTACGAAGATTTGACGCTTTTACACGGTGGTGACGATTAATCCTTTGTTTGTCTGACTAAGAAAACAGTCATCTAAAAAGAATAATAAGTGCCAGTTGTTTTATACATACGGTTGTACCTCTGATGATGGACCTAGATACGCCCGAAACGTACAGGGGTTGACGAAATATGCTAAGAATCAGTTGTGCGTCAAGTTGGTTTATCTTTACACGATTATATCGAGATGCACATTCAACAAAACATTTAAAAAAATAAGAAAATGATGTCGTCAGATGGCTGGTTACCAGACGTTCCGGAGGAACATACTGCTTGGTACGTGGTAAGATTGGCAGTTTTTTTTTCCTCGGAAAGTTTGGTAACCACCCACCGGGCTCAGAATACTGGAGTATGTAGTATTTGTTAATATTTAGCATGTCGGAACTGTTTTTACACTGCGTATAAAATAGAGACATGCTGTTAATCATCATACCGTTTTGCTCTATAATGCACGGAGCCGCCGACCTCGTCGTTAAATAAGCTGCAGAACTTTGCATTAAGTAGGAATTTGTTAAATGATTTGTGGATAAGCAGAAACGAATGCGTGGTCTGGGTGCTGGAACTTGGTTGCTTTTAAATAGCCTGGTAACAACGGACGGTTTGGATAGACGTAATTCTGCCTACGCTACTTGGCATCTCATAGGACAAATACTTTGGCGGTGAAGTTAAACGGTGTTGTTTACTTCAGGTTATTGCATTTTTTCTTCCAGGCTGAGTGCTAAAGTAATAGAATTCGCTGTCTCGGTAGTTTAGGCTTTATACATCCTTTGTTGCAGGCTGAGTGCTAAAGTAGACTTAGAGTTTCGGCAGTTCATGTCTCATCTTTTATTGCAGGCTGAGTGCTGAAGTAAGAAACTCACTGTGTGTAGTTCAGAGCTTATACATCCTCTGCTGCAGGCTGAGTGCTAAAGTAAGAGAACTCTCTGTCTCGGTAGTTCAGGCTTTATACACCCTTTGTTGCAGGCTGATTGCTGATTTAAGACAACTCGCTGTTTTGGTAGTTCTGGCTTTATAAATCCTTTGTTGTAGGCTGATTGTTAAAGTAGACTTACAGTTTCTGCAGTTCAGGTATCATCCCTTGTTGCAGGCTGAGTGCTAAGTACGAGAACTGACTCGGTAGTTCAGGTTGTATCCATCCTTTGTTGCAGGCTGGGTGCTAAGTACGAGGTCTGACTCGGTAGTTCAGGTTGTATCCATCCTTTGTTGCAGGCTGAGTGCTAAGTACGAGAACTGACTCGGTAGTTCAGGTTGTATCCATCCTTTGTTGCAGGCTGAGTGCTAAGTACGAGAACTGACTCGGTAGTTCAGGTTGTATCCATCCTTTGTTGCAGGCTGAGTGCTAAGTACGAGGTCTGACTCGGTAGTTCAGGTTGTATGCATCCCTTGTTGCAGGCTGAGTGCTAAGTACGAGGTCTGACTCGGTAGTTCAGATTGTATCCATCCTCTGCTGCAGGCTGAATGCTCAAGCAAGAGAATTCGCTGTCTCGGTAGTTTAGGCCTTAACCGCCCTTCCTTGCAGGCTTAGTGTTGCAGTAAAGCTCACTGCCATTAAGTAACGTTGCGTAGTAAAGATAATTTTCTCAGTGTTCCTGTTTCGTCCTCTTTCGTAGGTCTCGTTTTGTCCACGTTACTGGATTGCTTGTCATCTGCGGAGGTTTGGCTTCATGGAACGTGGCTTTTCTTATGGTCAGAACATGCGTTTGATGCATATGTTCCTTTCCTTTTATTGCGAATGTGACATACAATTCACTGACAGTTTGTCGTGTGAAGTTCGTGTTGTATCGCTGAAGTAGACTTCACACATGCTAGTAGGTAGTGCTGTGAGTTGCGTTTATTAACTGTGGGCCTACCGATTTGCTGAACGATAGTCTCAACAAGAGCCCTGCTTACGTTGTTAGTTACTTCTGGCCAGTAGATAAACCTAAACAATTTCTAGAAGACTTGATTGACAAGTTTAATTTAGCCGGTACGTTAGAGAGTACAACAGTGAGGGCACAGTGTCACAGACAGCATTGTGCATTGCTCTATGAGGCTTCTTCATTGCTCGTTCCTAAGAAGTTGTTAAAAGTGCTCCTGTTAACTTGTCATGTCTGTCCATCTGTCTTTCTGTAACAACTCCGGAACCACGAAACCCATGTCCATAAAATTTTGTAACTGAAAAATGTCGCACGGAATTATCAACATGTTCCCCTTCAGTCTGACAGCAGCAGCGGACATGTTGTGTGTCCATGAAGGGCTGCGCGTGTTTCTGAGCTCGTCTTAAGCTTGTTTTAATTGTTTGTTGGAGCGAAAAATTTTTGGAGAGCAATACCAGGCGTTCTGTGGCCATTGAACTCTTCGTCTGGCCAATATACTCGAGGTACCATTTAGACTTTGTACTCAGTACGTGCCCGGGTTTAGTGGCGGCCTGGCCACCGACTATCTTCCTGAGTTTTTCGTGGTATTTCTCAGTCATCAAATGCGAGTGTCGTGTTGGTACTTTGAAATTGACGATACCGCCTTCTGCACGAATCCTTTCACGATCATCAATTGTTGTGATGATCTTTTCACAGGACGCTAAGTAGACGCCGCAATCATTGCCTCGTCGCTGATCGATCCACTATCTGTATGGACTAATTGTCGTTTTTAGGCACATTCGCAGATTTGCGAAAAGCGACTATTAACTTCGTCATGTCTATCGGTTTGTCCGTCCATCTGTCCGGTTTGTTTGCATGGAACAACTCCGCTCCCACTAGATATATTTTCATGATATTTGGTATTTGAAGTCTTTTCGAAATTTTTTTGTTGAGAAAATTTGTATTAAATCTGGCAAGACCAGCGGGTACTTTTCTTGGAGACCTGTGTACATTTATGATAATATTTTGCTGAATTCTTCTCGGAATCAGAAATGTTTCAGAAAAACGTTGTAGAGGGTATAAAAATCCACATGTTATGTTCAGTTTTTTTTTTTTTCGGGACATCCTGCCATTTGTGTGATAGCGTGAGAAGATTTGGTACAGCGAAACAGGCCGTGGATGACAGTGTAATGCGATGCAGAAACGATGCGATTTGCATGCCGAATCCTAAAGCTACAGACGTTCATTCGTAATAGGTAATACTTATGGCTTTACCACGGTAGCAGTGGTTGTGCGGACGCGCCTTAGTATTACGTTATACAAATATTGCCCGTCTTGTTCCTACGTTTCGCCTGTTCTTACTTTGGCCTTCGAGGCAGATATGTGTACTGCAAATCATTCTAGATTGGATCTATGAAGTGTAGAACTTATGGTGCCTGTGACACTTGTTCTGGTTGCTAGTACCGCGTTCGTCAGACTTAAAAAAAAATCAGAGAAGTGCACAACGTGTCTTGTGGGGGATTTGTGGTTTGTGGTTCGGATATTGGCAGATATCATTCAACTGAGCACGGTTCTCTCAGCTTGACTAAAAACACAGTTAAGTAGACTAAATAGTGGTAAGTGGTAGAATGAGTACAAAATACGAATGTAGTTCAGAAAATAAGTTTTACATTGCATATACTTAGAGTTATTTATTTTACACTGTGGGAAGATCACTTTACATTTAGTGGTACTGCCAACTTGTACATTCGACGTAATCTGTGTTGATTCGATACTGAACATAATCGTTAGCGTATCTTGTCCCTGTTAAAATGAAGCCTATGTTCTGTGTTGTTGTCTGCCATCATGTCACAACCGTTTCCACCCAGCAAGCATTTTTAAATTTCTAGCCGCCAAGATTTTCCTTCAGCGCTGGAAACAGATGATAGTCGCTTGGCGAAGTATTCCCTTGGTGTAATTGCATTGAGTATAGGATTTATAGTTACAAAGTTATATTACGTCATGTAAACTGGTACATTTAAAAGGAAGGCAGCGATCTAGTCGGCATTTGCCAAGGGAATCTGAAGAAAACTACCAAAACATCATCCAGGATAATTTGCCTTCGGACTTCGATTTGAACTCGTAGGAGTGCTGTGCATTCATTGGCGACGTTCGGTGGCTCAGAACAAACCTCAGGAGAATATAATGCGAGATTTGAGATTCTGACAGCGGTGTTGAAGAGTAAAGTCTTCTGGGATGTTGTACCTTGCCGATCGGTAAAGTTGGCGACGTTTCCAACGAACGTGGTACCTACATTTTCAGGGTCAAGCAGGAGACCCTGAAGATGGAGGCAATGTGTTCTCCCAGCACGGTCGTAATGTTTACCAGTCGACATTTTGTAGCATCGCAGCAGACTGAGAACTTCAACATAATGTTCGAGATGTGCTAAAAATTGTTCTGGTCCTCCTAAACATTTCTGCTTTTAACCAGCATGGATGTGGCTTCTTACGATTGTACTATACAGATGTCTTATTGGCTTTTGTATTCATTTATTGCACACAGGCTTAGTCCCTTTACCTCTTAGGCCTTTTACAGATGATAATCCATCCACACTGCAGCTCTAACACTGCCTGAAGTTGTCAGTGTTCCCTTTTGTTTCTCGCAAACGGGGCCTGGAATCACCCAGTCAAGAACGTAAAATTACATGTAAGAAATAGTAGCACCGTACGCGTTGGTAGGTCAACGCAAAATTTTCGCAGTGTGAAACGTGATTGTTCAGTCTATGGCTTAAACTGTATGGAGAAAAAGTGTACAATTGCAACGTTTTATGCATGCGGTGACAAAGTTTGTTACTAAAACTAACTTGAAGAAAGTGCGCAGTTTGTAATCCACTTCAATGTCAGCTGCACAGAATTTGTCGTCCACATGTCCCGGTATATGTGTACTAAACATTATGGTATAACTGTATCAGCTAAGCGGTTTTGCTGTGTAAAGTTACGCTCTAGACATTTTCAGCAAAGACTGACACTGCAGTAGCCATTCAAGATATCTTATACTGTCGTTTATTGCTGTCACCTGTCCCTGTCCATAAATGGCAACAGCCGTATGACGTAGTAGTAACTGTTGGCCTTTTTGCAGGTCTTTGTGGATTTTCGTAGAAACTGTTAAATATAGGCACCCGCGCCTTTTGTCTGCGAATGAATACACTGACGTTAAGCTTGAATTGTACAATAAGATTGTTCACCCACACAACTGGTTATAAAAAAATTTGCTAATGACGTGTTAGTATAGTGAATGAGCTACGGGCCGGACGACCATAGAATTGTGGTTTGATCCCCAGGAGAGAGAACATGTCTTTCTCTTTTCCAGAGACCAATCAGGGTACTGGGGGCCACTTTCCTCGTTGCACTACCATCTTGTCGTGTACATCTTCATTGCATTCTGATAGCGTAATTTTCACAGTGCGTATCAAGACATTTCATTACATCTGTTGGCCTTTTGTGAGATCCGTGTTGTTAGGGAGTCGTTTGGACCCCTGCAGTGATACTCTGTGTCTTGTAGGTAAAGGTAAAGCAGTCCCATTACAGACCTGGACAGGCCCAGAGGGTTTCAGGAAGTTAAGTTTCCCAGATTTTCGTGACAACGGCACAGGATGGTGGTAGGTTGTCAGCCAAACGCACCGGTCGTCTTTACCCCCAGGAAATACTCCTGGTACTCATTTCTGTTAGAGGCTGAATCGACCCCGGGGCCATAGTGCGATCAGAGGCATTTTATGTCAATGAAAAATCCACCGACACCAGCTGGGATCGAACCAGCGAACCTTCCGAATTGTAGCACAGCACCTTAACCACTGTGCTACCGCGGTCCCCACTCTGTGTCTTATAGCCAGTGATATAGGTAGCCCAGGGGATCTAAAACTTTTCTGCTGGCGTGCCACTAAATGAACTTAATTGTACCACAAAAAAAATGTATTTTTTTTTTATTTTGAATAAAAAAGGTCAAAATTGGAAAGACTGGCTGACAGCGGAGACGTGTTATTGTGATGTAGCCAGCAATGCCGCGTATTAGCAAATATACATTGCTTATGTTTTTTTTTTTAGTTTTTATCCGTTTTTAATAGTTCGAGTTTTTATTAAAGCCGGGTAGATTGATAGGCGTTCCACAATTTGAGAAGTCACGCAGTAGACGGTCTTCTGACGCGTCCTTACTGGGAATAGGCTACGCGAGATTTCTAGAGTCGCGTCTGATCCGTCAGCTGCTGTTCCGTGGTGAAGTACACTCTCGTTACGCCGACACGGATTTTGACAACAGCTTTTATTTTGTGGCTGTATTAGGATTAAAACATCCAGTGTGCGAAGTGAAACCATTTCTGGCTACACACAGACAAATAAGCTCTGTAGATTACATCGGGCAAGAAAAGTTAAATGATTTGCAGTCCTGCCGTTCGCTTTCCAGGCACGGACACTTCGGGATGTACCTGCAGCGTATAAGAAATTATTTGTGCCGAAGTGGGAAGAAGAAACAGAAAGGTGGGGGAAGTCTGATAACGAGAAACTTTATTATTTGTACTGCTCACAGAGTGAAGGAGGTTGAGATGGACGGGGCACGTGGCCTCCATGGGATGAGATAAAAATGCATGCAAAGTGTTGGAAAAATTGAAGGAAGTAGACCATTTGGAAGACTCAGGCGTAGATGGGAGCCCGTCGATCTTGTAGAGGTGGGATGGTAGGATGTGGACTGGGGTAGGAGCATATGGCGGGCTGTTGTGAGCACGGTAATGAACTTTGCGGTTTAGTAAAATGCGGGAAACTTGTTTACCAGGCGAGGAACTGTTATCTACTCAAGGAGTCTGCTCCAAGGAGTGGGCTAATCAGTCATTCAGTTCGACAGCCAGTCAGCAGGCTAAGAAACCAGAAATGAAATGGAAGTTACTCGGGTTGAGTATCACAGTGGAAACACTTTCGGAAAGAAACAAAGAGAGTACCTCGTTAGAGTGAGGTATGTTATTGTTATTACGTGAATAATTTTTTGAATGCACTGACCCAGTTATGTGAGTTATGTGGGCTGGTTATACCGTTACACGTCACTGTGACGTCAAGTTTCTACCTTTAAATATGGCGACAAGGCTGCGTTTGCCAACATCTGTAGGGGGTGCAATACTCGCAGCATTCGTTGAAGAATCCGTAACAAGTTAGGAAGATTAAGCGTAAGGTACGCTAAGAAATTCTGGAGTGTTCGCTGTCGTTCGTTTGATTATCTCGGAAATCATAATGCTTACGGATAGATGTGTAGGGCTGCTGGAATAAAATATGTGTATTTGTCACTTTGTTCAGTACGTAATAAAATTACTCTCGAATTACACTAGACATGCGCACAGACGTAAGTTGAGCGCAGTGTAAATAGTCGACAATTCAATAAAACGTTCCATCACACTGCATGATAATTCGTGCAGATGTCTCATGCGGGCAGCCGAACAGACTGACCGACACGTGGCTGTGCGAATATACACGTGAAAAGAAATCGCTGTACATATGCCAGAAACTACGCGATAAAGGCTGCCCACAACCTTTTGGCGCCGGAATTTTTTTTTTAATTTTAGCACACCCTGTATATAAAATGTGAATAATACAGGTACCAAATATGTTAGAATTATGAAACAAACTGCATTTTGAAGAGAAAAAAGAACGGAGAGTATATAAAACTCCGTGGCCTTAGTCCGCACGCGAACTATACCGACAGAGCGGCCGCCGCCGGTCGGCGAAGTTAGTGCCAACTTTTGCGGATAGAGGGGTGTCACGTGGTCAGC
>Ga0123354_10012074_pt1 | contig 13371 bp, 8 predicted proteins | sample TergutLab28metaG_2_FD_97872 | JGI IMG/M metagenome (GOLD analysis project Ga0123354, IMG submission 97872) | Labiotermes labralis P4 segment gut microbial communities from Petit-Saut dam, French Guiana - Lab288 P4 | ecosystem: Host-associated > Arthropoda: Insects > Digestive system > Gut ...
CAGTTTCAATATGTATATGGTAATCAATAAGTGAGTAATAGCTGTCAAAGTTTCAAACTTCTCTGGCCAATATCTCCGTAACCATTGAACTTTGGATATAGGTGCTTTGGATTATATCGTTATAGTTTGACCTAAGGAACACTCTCCCGAAGTTAGGTCCTTTCCTTCTGGGACACCCTGTATGTGTGTGTGTGTGTGTGTGTGTGTGTGTGTGTGTGTGTGTGTACAGCTACCTGCTCCAACTTTTATACATAAGTGAACTTTTTTTAAGTGCATGCAACATTTCACACCAAGCCGGATTTCTATTACATCTATCCAAGACTGCCTACCTTCATAATAATGATATTAAACTTCGCAAACTCCCCACCCATCCAGCCAAACACGATCATCTGAAGATGATCATATGGATCTCAAAGTCAACCTTGAGTCTATAAGTTGATAAAGCTTCATTTAACAGTGTATTCAACACACATTTCTTGTACATAAAATTCCATCTCACAAGCCAGACACTTGCCTTCAACCAGCTCCAGCAGCGTGACTGGAGGAACAGGTTTGCTATGCCGGAACAGTAATTCCTTAAATTCTCGCTGCAGAACATCACCACCAGAATTAAACAGAGATGACTGTAAAGGTTAAAAACTACAGTCAACTATAAACAACCACATAAGGTTTTGTTTCACATTAAGTGTGGCACTTAGTCTCTCAGTCTGAAGGAAAAATACAGATTGATCACATTTAAAACAAATGCTAAGGCAGACATCTGGACCTAGGAGGGAGGAGACATCAGGAGAATGGGAAAAATTACATAATGGGGAACTTAACAACCTAAGTAACTGATTGACTTACTGGCTCCATAGAACAGAGCCAAGAAATCCCCTGTATTTTATAAAATATGAACCCGCGTTCACTTCACAACTTACAGTCTTCAGCAAATGTTAAGATGAATAACCTTTTAAGGATCCGTGTTCACAAACGCAAATGCACCAAGATATTCATTTTACATATTTAAGTTAAAAAAGGAAACTTAGTGCATTTTCAAGACATGAAGCATATTCTGTTTTATTTTCCACAAAATGCAGTTTCTTTCACAGTTTTATCTCCTTTGTTCAAATAATATATTTTTCATGAACTATACATCAATATTTAAATGACACCACAGTAGGATAAAGATTGATCCACCAACTTACATACAAAACTCTGATCAGAAAACCTCAAGCAAAGAAACTACTCCCAAAACCTAGACAGACATGGAGGATAACATCAAAATGGTCCTAGAGAAATTAGATATCAGAGCGTCAATTGAACTTAACTGGTTCGGGAAATGATCTGATGTCAAAATTTTGTGTACATGGATAAGTATCTTCAGGTACCATAAACAGTACAGAATGTATTGATCAGTTGTGCAACTATTAGCTTTTCAAAAACTCTGCTCCAAGGAGTCAATTACAGTATTGTGTGTAGAAAAAAAATCAGGCAGTATGCCAACTAGTCATTCTAGTATTTCTACTTAGATGGCAGCATTTCAAGAAAACCATGCATCATAAATTGTTGCCAAAACTTTCCTGGTAACTTCTATGATGATGTCAACTTGAACAATATCAGGAACAAGGCATATGAAGCTTACCACATTCTCCAACTCAACACTTTGTGGGTTGTTCTTCTCAAAGTACTCCTGCGCAAGTTGTAGCTTATTCATTGCCTGCAGGAAAGCGTCTAATCCTGAACCACCATTTGCAACTGGCCCAGGACCTGCACGAACAACAGGCTCTACATCCTGACTCACTCCATAAAAACTTATGACATGGTCTAATGCTGCCAGTGTGCACTCAATATCTTTAAAAAGTCAAGGCAAAAACAGCATTACTGTATCATGCTCACTTATCTGCACATGGTCTACTCTGTGCAAATTCCTGCACCTGCTTAACTACAATTCAACAAATCTGGATCACATCTCAATTTAAATGTTGCAGATGTCCCAAGTTGTACCACCCCTCTATGTGACATAACTCAGTTGTGAATCATCACAATGTGACTAAATACAAAGGTACATCTTATCTACTCTAGTATTGTGCCTACCAGTGCAGTGCTTATATTCTCATCATCACCAACACCACCACCACCATCACCATCATCATATTCTGCATACATTAATACAGTAACATTTGTTTGTGACCTCATGATCTACTGAACTACCAAATGGATCTTTTAAAGACAGTTTTAAGAAGCTTATGATTCAGCATACATGGCAATCTCCTTTGCTTTCACTAATTCAGTCTTAAAAAATTGTTTTAATAAAAAGCTAACATTACAAATTGACAGCACTGCCTCTTCCAGGAGCCATGAGATTTATATGAAAATGTTAGCTTCCTTTGGCCTCTGGTGGTAGTAGCACAAGCACTGCATAGCACCAGATGTTCTTGGCTCTATACTAACTCATCCTTATACCCAGGATTCAGTTATGTCCATCAAAATCTACAATTTTTCCACCTGTGGAGAATGTGATTTCTGATCAAAATAGTGTTTCTTATGATAATCAACAGGGGCAAACGGTAGCGCAGTTTGTTGAGGCACTGCACTTCAATCTTGAAGGTCATGGGTTTGATACCCAATGGTGTCACTGGAAATTTTATTTACCTAAAACTTCGGGTCGAACTAAGACCCTAGGGTCAACTCACCCTGCAACAGAAATGAGTACCCGGAATATTTCCTGTGGGGATAAAGGCAGCCAGTGCATAGGACTGACAACCCTACCACCTTCATGTGCCAATTGTCTTGAAATCTGGAAGCCTCAACCTCCTGGAACCCTCACAGCCTGTCTAGATCAGTACAGGGATTGCTTTACCTTTTTATGACAATCAACAAGGCTCAAGGACAGATGCTGAAATGTGTTGGAATATACCTTCCATCGCTTGTTTTTCGCCATGGCTAGCTGTATGTAGTATTTACCCAGTCCTCTTCATTTGACATCATCATTGTTGCAATTATTGAAGGGCAACAACTATGTATAGAAAATGATTAAGAAGATCAAATGTTGTATGCCAACAAGTGCCGCAAGGTTTAGAATACACAAATAAATCTTTGGTGATTAAATATTTCACCATTTCAATTCGCGAACCATTCACGTGGGTACAACTAGTAGCACTATATGTAACAGGAATATGACCACGAATGGTATGAATTCATTTCATAGGAAACAGTTATGGCCTACTTCAAGGTATTATTCCAGTATTCACGTGGAAGAGTTATATTGCGAAAACCCGGCATCTTAGTATATGCAGCAGCATAATAAGATTTAAAGCTAGTACCTTCAAAGTCAAGTGTAGGATGTTACTATTACATGAAACTATGGGACAACAATGCATTCTATTTGAGACAGACAATAAAAAGAAATTGTGGCATTTAGAAATTCAAAAACCAGTGTTATAATGAAATATGAAAATAACTGCTATTAAGCATATGACACCACATCCTCAGATTCCCTCATTTCAGTGGTGAATAATTTAAACATTCCTGCAGGAATAAACTGAATTTTATCTGACTGAAAGGATACTTTCTTTTCGGCGCTGTAAGTTTCCTGTCTCATTGTATACGGGAAGAATGGTTTCCTCCAGACGAGCCAAACGATGTTCAAATGATGATAAAATTCCAACCATTCCCTTTGTAAGATGACTACTGCGATTCACCCTTTCTTTCAGTAAGTTTAGATTATTCAGTTCCTGTAATACAAATACAATCACATCAACATCAAAACAGAAAATGTAATTTAAAAGACCACAACCATTTCCATTTCATGTTTCATCCTTCATGGATGGCAAAGAGTTCCTCATTCATGTGGTTTATATTCACAGGATGATCCTGCATTATAACAGGGCTCTTGCACTTCATTTCTGTTATTATCCCCCTTATCTTCCCATACTGATTGTGATACAGCATTAATATCCATCTCCCATTACCACTAGCTCGATGTAATATGCAATACAGAGGTCTCATTTTCATACATCTTCTACATTTACATCACCATTCTGTTACACCACACAAATACAAGGAAAATCACACTTATCAGTCAACACAGCATTCTTTCTGTTTTTTTTTTTTAATTATATGAACAGCTGAAAGTGCCATCTACATATTTTGACACACTTCATTGGATCATCCAGTCACTCCATAACCATTAGAGAAAAGAAAAATATTTATCTAACATTAGTTAGTATTATAAAGAAGCTGGGATCTCACCCTTTTTACAATGACAAAAAAAATTATATATATATATATATATATATATATATATAACTCTATGTAATTTACATAATACATAAAGCTGTATGACTATACATCATAACCACTATCACAGTGTCATGCCACTTCTGTTCACTAAAACTTGTGATGTAAATGATGTCTGAAGCTGGATATAATATGTTTACATGTTACATGCCTCTGCTACTAGCATTGCACAGGAGTGTTTTGGTTGAATGTTCTACATAGGCCCAGTGGTCCAGTTATAGTTATACCTGTATGCATTGTTGACAAATTCATATCTTAGATTTGTCAAATTTTGGGTATGGGTTACAAAAACCTAATCATATAAACTGCCCTGTGTGTATCACACAGAGCTTATGTATGAAGTAAATCTTTCAACAATACACACAGATATAACCGAAACAGGAAATCACATGGTTCCATCTAAGACACTCAACCACAACATAACCACAGGTGACAACAATCCTATGCAGAAATAATCATACGAGCATATAACAAGTAAACCTATTCCATTCAGTTAAAAACACTGATCTTTTTCACATATTAATGACACTATGAGTTATGATGATACACATTTATTCATAAAATTTTACATAATACATATATATGACATCATAAAAAGGTGACATTTCAACTCCTCTGATAACACCAACCAAATATACACATATATTCTAATTTCCTCTAATGGTTATAAACACATAGACCTGACGATGACATAATGAAAGAGGTCGAAACATATGGTTGCCGCTTAACTAGCTGTAAAATAAAGAACGGGGGGTGACTGGTAAACATGGTTTTATGTATACATATAAAACACTTCCAATAGGTTGCAACATTCTATGGTTAGAACTAGCATTTACATTTGATCTGAAGACAGACAGCAAACAGAGGGTAATGTACGGTATCACCGCTTATCGAATTGGCCGTGCGGTCTACAGCGTCGAGGTCTGAAAGCGCATGATTGCTGAGATCGCGGGTTCGAATCCAGCTGAGGGCATGGATGTTCTCATTTTGTTTGTTGTGTGTTGTGTTGGTAGGGAACTGGGGACGAGCTTATAATTCGTTCAGAAGAATAATAAAATTCAATGAACTACATGGTGTGTGACTGTGCGTGATCTAGAAACCTCAACAAGGTAGCCTAGGCCCCGAGTTGGGCTGCAGCGCCAGAGAAAAAAATATATATACCATGAAATTACGCTATGTTTGGGGATAGAAAACCTTCAAATATAATGTCAAATAAAACCAGCATACCCTTTCTAATTTATTAGCTATTTCATACTTCCTTTCACTCGGATCATGCATCTTCGCAACAACCGCTCATACCACACAGGAAACGACTAAAAAGTACTACCCGACAGCACACAAGTGATATATTATTGATAGCTGATATACCAACACTTGAATAACAAAATTACTATTCAGTTACTACAGAAATACATGCATGGTTCATATATGAACAAACTGTCCTCTCGCTTGTGAATCACACAATACATACCACTGACATTTATTGGTTTCCAGATATCTCTGACCTTCTGTTTAGTGTGATTCGCTTATTGAAAAGATCGGTCACCCTTGCGCTGGACATGACAATGTCATTAGGCGGGAGCACCCTCCGGCTCTAGTCAAATCCGGAGACACCTGCTGCCGTGCTGCCAACATCAGTACCAGTTCGAACGAACCAGTTCTGAGACATAAATTTAGTATTCACCACAATTGCTTATTACTCAAAATAGGTTCCCATATCGTCTTTTATGTTCATCTTTGTCTTTCATATTCAGGTTATTGTGTTGGGTCGCTTCTCGCACTAATTGATAACAATTTTTATACACGTTTATATATATGTGTGTGTGTGTGTGTGTGTGTGTGTGTGGATGCAATTTTGTTACAGCAAATATACGTGTAACATGGAATTTACCCTACTATTATATAATATTTTAGTAGACTTGTAAATATGTCATTATAGTTTCAAGTTTATGAACGTTGGTACGTAACATATGTGTATTTATCATTATTACAGTCCCCAGTTTGTTATTAGCAATGTTTATTATATTAAACTTACTACTCATAATCGGTCTTAAATCTGCCATTAAATCCCAATGTCAAACTTACATATACATATAAAATAATCAGGCTTACTCCATTATTACCAGTCTAGTACGGTCTAGCGTCTACTCTCTCTTCCCCCACAGCTCTATCTGCTGCTTATCATGCAGTGAAAATGAAACGAGTATCTTACAAACAAAGATCCCTTACTCTATTCTTCGTTGTTTTATAGGACGCTCGGTATGCGTACATAATCATTTCGCTACATTTTAATTGTTGTAGATGTTCCAGTAAATGAACTTCAGATGTAGCAGTAAGGCTGTTCTGTAGCAAGGTCTTTCCTTCAGCTGTGTTCAGTAACACAAGCTCCAGCAGACACTGGTTGTCTGTAACCTACTCCTCATTTGCATTTTCTTTGTGTGTTACTCTTCGCTTCTAACGCAGCGTGCGGTAACTACTACTGTGTGCTTGGAACGAAACGGTTAACTACATGGTGAAAAAAAAAAAATACCGGCTCTATGGAATCCGAAGTTTCTCTGTGCTCGTGAAAACCAACACTGGACCTCACAGTGAGCCGTTGTACCCCATACAGTGAACCTCACATCATATCGCTGTAATAACTGTTTTAACATTGTTCACTAATAGAAACGTAGTTACCTCTAGAAGTCTCTTCTCCTGCGATTCCCAGGCCAAGATCTGGAGAAATTTATTTCTACCACGCGTGCTATATGTCCCACCCATCTCATCCACCTACATTTAATCAACCCAATACTATGTGAAGAGTACACATTACGAAGCCCAAGCGCACATTTTTTGAATCAGTTTGTTGCTTGCCGCAAAACAAAATATTTTCCTCATCTTGTAGATAAATTACCAATTTCATAACCCCGTACCAAACACAATGAAACTGGACATTTGAAGGTAAACTGAATAATAGCATAAGTTCGCCATATTTAATCTGCAGTGCTGGTTTAAACAACCCACGCCTACTGCGACTGCCAGTTACGTCCCAGAAGACGTGCCGGTCTAATCACGCGCAGGTCAGAGCACAGATCATCCAGGTCAGAGAATCTAACCAATAATGGCAATCATGCCTCGTTGTCAGTTCAAAACTCGTAGCATATTTCAAGGCGTACTGTGAGCTGCCGTCAGACACCAAGCAAGCTTTGCAGTAATATTTAACGAGCTCAATGTCCGAAGTAAGCCGTAGTAGAAGAAAATTATCATAAAAAATAAACCTGCATTGACAACAAATAAATATAGCCTAGTTCACGGCTTAAAAAAAACCAGCCAATTTAGTATTCTTGTCAGGATTTGGTATATAGTTTTGTGTATCGTACTGTGAAAGAGGAAGCCGGAATAGTTCAGTCAGTGTAGTGACCAAGCCGTGGGCGGCACGTCCAGGAGACTGACCCTCGGCGGCGGCAAGAGAATTTTGTGTTTTTCAAAACGTCCAGACGGGCTCTCGGGATCACCCAGCCTCCTGTTCAATAGGTACCGGCGTGCTCCCCAAGGGCACAGCTGACGGATCGTGAAGCTTATTTTTATTTATTTGCGCTCAGCACATTAAAATTATTGAGACAAATAACGGGAAATTCAATAAATAATCGTAATTTTGTTCAAAGTTTATAATTTCTGTTAGAGGCGGTGATTGTTATTAATCGCCCGCGGCGTTAGAAAACACAATTGCGGCACAGCGTAGAGCTGCATGCCGACATCCTCTACATCGCTCTATATATCTACTTCACTTGCGAGCTTCAAACTGAAGCACGGATTTTATCCATACCGGTAGTTAATGTGACAGTTGCTTTATTCTAATTCCCATTCGGTGTAAAATTGTGTCCTCCATTCTATACAATGCTAACAGGTGTTTCCTTTAACAGTTTCCCCACATACTTTCTTCTTTTCCTTTATTCAGGCGTGTACTAGCGACTGCTATTACAGAAACGTGGTTTGCGTGTCAATGATCTGGTCTAGTGATGAAATGCTCGTGATGTTGGTTATCCTGTTCCGATGGCGGTGGGATCGGAGAGTGACATCTGGAGGTATCATTGAAACGGTAATTTACGTTGCAATGTTATGCGGCCAGTAAATAATTGGCACGTAACAAAATGAACGCTTGTGAGTGAAACTTAAAGTAGTTGCTAGACGTGAGAAGCAGAATGCCCCAAAAAAGTTAAGGAAGTGGACTGCTGAACTCCATGCGTGCTGTCCTCAACGTCACCTTTCATCCATTGACCAATTATTCATCGCCATTTTGTTTAGCTTTGTGTGTTTATGATGGAACTGGTTCAGGTTTCAGGTAAACATTTTCGTTGTTTATGTGAATGAAATTGTGAGCCTATGTTGTAATGTGTCCCGTAATAGGTAGTATAGGCTTTCATCTTACTTAATTGTGTGTTGCGTGTGAAGTTCGTGGTAATGTACAGTATTTTGCTGCTAAAACAGTAGAAGAACCGGAAGTTTACAGCAAATAGGATGGAGAATGGATGTAAATACTGTGCGTCTCTTGATTGTGTGATGTATTACAGAGATTAGATTGGCATTCGTAGGGGTGAAATGATGTGTGGTACGAACATTGATTTGAAGCAAGTTTCATTCGATTATCTTGAATGTATACGTCAATTTCTGCTACTTGCAGTGCCATAATGGCCTTGTTTGTATGTTTTTATTCAGTAGGAGGAGAAGAAGAAGGTCTGATTTAGTAACATACCCACGTATTTAAGAGTGATGGTTTTGTTTTGACATGTGAAGATTTTCGCGGGTTTTCATGTCGATAAAATAACACATTTGGGCATCAGGAAGCTTAATCACGTTGGAATAATGATTGCATAATAAACACATGTATAAACATGAGAAGTTTGGCGTAAGCGTAATTACTGTAGTTATGAAGGGAATAATGCCAATACATACTTATAGCAGAGGACTGATTTCATTTGATTTGATGAATGACACATTAATTACTTGTAGTACAGTAAAGACTAAATATACAGTATGTCATTTCCGTTGGGCTGTGTGATTGTCATGAACTGGTAACGTTGGTAATATTATTAGGAACACTTTTTTTTTTTTGGTTAAATGTGGACTACCTGTCATACTTATTGAAAATTTCAGCTCCATGAACCAGAATTGTATTTTGGAACTGAATGTTTTGATATTATGATACATTTGTGATGAAAAAAAAATTGAATTTAATAAAATAGAGGACATGCATTATAAGAATACAAAGAAAAAGCAGCATAGGAGTTAACTTCTCATATTCTGGTATAGTTTCATTTGTGGATACAACATGAAGTTTTGAAACTTTTTTTAGGAGACATGTGGTAGCAAAAAGAATATCACAGTTCGTGTTTAGTTGAATGTATCTTATTTCCTCCATTGCTGTGATGTTGTTGACTTTATTTACTGACACATTTGTTTGTGATGGATTTAGAATTTGGCAGTATTTTAAGTTCTGACAATAAGTTAATATCAAATTTAGTAAGTGCAAATGAAACTAAAATATTGCACAGTTTTGTGATAGATGAGGTTATATAGGCATATGCTACAGGCCATGTGTAATATAGTGGTTTTATATAGTTCCCGAGTAATTATAAATCTCTAATTTATTGTTCTGTTACATGCCTGTTGAAGGTGCAGTAGCTACCACGATGGTTCACATTGGTATATTGTGGTGTTTTTCATTATTAAGCATATTGCTGTCCATTGCCATGAATGTATGTACTTAAATTATGATGCTACTTGCAAGATATTTCATAACTTTTATGTAAGTAGCATTGGCAGTTACAGGCTATACTTTTAGCTTGCTTGTATGTGTAATGCAAAATCTCTTCATTCCTTTAGAACACTGTAGTGTATGTGCATTGTGTTGTTTTAATTGTTGGGCTTATTTCCCGAGTAGTTAGGAATCCTCTAAATCTCATTTTGGAACAAGAAAGTTAGACAGGAGAGTAACTGAAGTTAAAAGAAATTAATTAAGTGCATTGTGTATATTGTATGTAGACAGTTTTTAAGACATAGTATCCATTAGTGTACTGGCATTTTGTGTGCAATGACATGGATAGGTTTGCTGGTTCTGAAATTACACGCCTGTGGTGACGTCTTTCAAGGATATTGTCATTAGGTTCTGAATTTCTTTTTTTACCATGTTTGACTGTTTGGGTCTGCAAATTGAATGTGGCCTTTGCTTTTCTGGAATGTCATGTAATGGTGACTGTTAGTTACAGCATTTCAGGACAGCGTATTGGTCCCTTCATCAAGGGTCAGGCAGGCCTGGCATTGATTGGTAGTTAGTGGCTGACGTTGTGCGATAGCCTGCCTGTCTGATCTTAAAGGGTCAAGCAGTACGACCATTTGGGACAGCCCATTTTTCTAATCTTCAAGGGTCAGGCGTGCATTGTACACTGCCTGACCCTGGAAGATTCAACCAATAGGCTATCCCGAAATGTTGGTGACTAAACCACCAGTCAGCACTGCATAATATCCCAGAAAGGTGAAGACCTCATTTATACATGGTGGCAGAAGGCTGAAATTATGCAAATTGAGTATGGGTAGTTTTGAACGTTATTTTGTTGTGGGATGTAATGTGTAGTTTATAGACAGTACCAGTTTCTTGGAGGAACCTGCTGTCTGAACCTTAGGTTTGGGGAGCTAACTAAGAACTCCTTTGCCATGTAGATGGAGCCAGTTTGTTTCTCCAAAATATTGGTAGCTGTTCACGTAACTGCTTAGCATGACATTACACTTGATAGCAGTTTTCATTATCACTGCCACAAGAACATCAGACCTCAGGGACTGAATCAGTGAAGATTTGCGTAGAAGCTACAATGAAAATGAATACAAAAATTAATCAGAAAGACTTACAGGAAGCCTTAGCCATAGTTTAGAGGATAATATTAAAATGGTTAGTAGAGATATGTGGTGGGAGGTTGTGGCCTGGATTGAACTGCTTGAGATGGTTTTCATTTGTGGTCCCCAGTGAAGATGGTAATGAATTTCCAAGTGTAATAAAGGGGGATTCATAGACTGAGCAACTGTATATTTTTTTAAAGACATATGTGCATCACATAGTTACCACAAAGGTGTGGGAAAAAGTTTTAATACTGATGGTTAGGGAGTGATAGAGACTTGAATAGTTGTACATCTGGTGTAAAATGCAGAATAGCTGTGGGTTTTGCCTGAACTTCTAGTGGTAGTGGTAACACTTCACATTATTTAAAGACAGCTGGAATGTGGTGCTGACCAACTACCTCTGCTGTTGGGTCTAATACAGTCTTATTTGGACAACTGACATCACTACTGAGGCTGTTTTGCGTGACAGAACGCAGTGCAGTGCTGTCTGCAATTGCAGTTTGCTACCAGTCAAGATCCATGCATTTTAGTTCAAATTGTTGTAGTTAATGCAGGTTTTTATTTATTTTGATTATTTAAAGAAGGTTTGGAACATGTTATTTCAGTGTATGGCACGTTTTAATTTTAAAGTTTGACGTACCATTGTTTTCTTACATAATTAGTTAATAAGTGAAGGCTGTTCCCAACACATCTTTATTTTTGTAATTCTTATGGGAATATGTTTCAACCCTCACAGGTCATCCTCACACACATACTTGATAAAAAACTTAAAAAAGATATGAAATTGCATTTGCTAAAATGAGGTCTCACTTATTACAATGATGTTGTGTTTAATTTCTTCATGTTACTTCTGTCATGAATAAAAATTTAAGTTCAAGTAAATACAATTAAACTGATGGAAGGTGGTGTGTTGACACAGACAGCACAAAGTAGATTACTCTGCTGCCTCTCAATATACAGATGTTCGCATGCTTCCTTCCTGTAATGGTATGTATAATAAGAAATAAGATTTTTTTGATTAGAACAATAACTTTTTGTTGCTCTTTTCAGTGTGATGGTTACAATTTTCAAGTGATGATAAGTGTATGTAAGCTCAGGCTGATCCCAGCTGTTGTGCAGTTCAGCCTGAGCTTACAATTACATACTGCCACTTGAAAAATTAAAAGTAGTACATTGAAAATAGCAACCAAAGTTATATTGTTCCAGTCAGAAATATTTTAATTTTTATTGTATATACCATTTCAGGAATGAACCATACGAATATCTGTATATTGACATACAGAAGAATATTCTACTCTGCGGTTCTGTGTCCACATACCACCTTCCATCAATTTGACAGCATTTATTTCAACCTAATATTAATTCATGACAGAAGCAACTTTAAAAAAATGAGAAAGAACGAAAGTATGAAAACTGAGATCTCGTTTTAGCAAATGCAATATTATATCTTTGTAAGTGTTTTATCAAGTATTTGCATGATGATGACCCTTTAGGGCTGAAACATTTTGCTATAAAAAAGTATGCAAATACAGTTGTAATGGTTTTAACTTATTAACTGGTAATGGCAGTTTCACTTTGCATGTTTAAAGAAGGTGCTGGAAGTGGTTTCCGTCAGTCTGCAAATGCTTGTCACATGAAACCAAGATGTTTTTCATTATACACTGAAGTACTGCTGGTGAAATTGAAGGCATTACATCCTGAATGCTTTCTTTCAGGTCATCTTCAGTGCAAGGATTGTTGTACACTTTATTTGTTAACGTGCCCCACGAGTGAAAGTCGCACAGATTCAGATCTGTTGAAAGAGGGAACCACACTTTTTTTCTTATAATTCTAGCACCAAGAACTTTTTAAGCAATGCATGGAGTTTTCTGTGTCAGCTGTTGCACTGCCGTGCTGAAAAAAGTTTCAGGTTCTCACATAATCCGACAAGTTTTCAAAAAAGTGATTTCAGAATATATGTAACACATCAGTGTGAATTGTTTTGTATGAGTGTGAAAGTTGGTTATTTACACTGAGGGAGGAATGTAGGCTAAGGGTGTTTGAGAATAGGGTGCTGGGGAGAATATTTAGGCCTATGAGGGATGAGGTAGCAGGGGAGTGGAGGAAACTACATAATGAGGAGCTTACTGATGTGTACTCCTCACCATATAGTACTTGGGTGATCAAATTGAGAAGAATGAGGTGGGCAGGCATGTAGCACGTGGGGGGGGGGGGGGGGGG
>Ga0123354_10012077_pt1 | contig 13370 bp, 6 predicted proteins | sample TergutLab28metaG_2_FD_97872 | JGI IMG/M metagenome (GOLD analysis project Ga0123354, IMG submission 97872) | Labiotermes labralis P4 segment gut microbial communities from Petit-Saut dam, French Guiana - Lab288 P4 | ecosystem: Host-associated > Arthropoda: Insects > Digestive system > Gut ...
CGGTGGGGACGAGATTTTCCGCCCGTCCAGACCGGCCCTGGGGCCCACCCAGCTTCCTGTAAAATGGGTACCGGGTCTTTCCCTTGGGTAAAGTGCGGCCGGGGCGTACTGCTGATCATTCACCGCCTTCTAGTGCCACGGTCATGGAAGAGTAATTCACCTTTACCTTTACCTAAATGCGTGTACAGAGGAAAATTTTCTTTTCCATTCGGCGTTGCAAGATCGAAGATACAAACGAATAACATCACAGATATCACACAGCCCAAAAGAAAGCTAACATATGACTTCCCCTTGAATTAAAAAAAAAACTGTGCGAACATTTGACAAAATATTTCAAACACAAGCCGCATAAATTACAAAATTCTCTGTCTTGTGTTATGTGCCAGTCCTGGTCAATGTCAGTTCCGTGCTGGTCTCTTTTCTTAAGACGAAACGTCCTCGCCAAAATTCACCCAATTAAGTCCGGAACCCCCTCTTGATCACCGAATAACTACGACACAGACGCTAACAAGGCTCTGTCGTTACTTCTCACACATGACGCTGCACACACGGCTGTAATTTCAGACGCTATCCCATACTCCTTACCCATTTCCTTTCTTTCATTTACAAGATGAGTTCCAAGTCACTCAGTAATCCCCAGCGACATAGTAGGGGAGGAAATCTGAAGTCTTTGGGGAGACTTAATTCAGCACACCCCATGACATGATCCTCATCTTCCGTTAGTCTCTCGCTCACTTTCTGCGTCATTGCGTGAGACGAAAGAACATGTTACCGCTCCCGGAAACGCCTGGAGTAGTCACCGAATGTCCTTCCTTTGCAGTAGCGCATTTTAGCTTCGGGTGTACAAAACAGAGAGAGCTGTTCCGTGATCTGTTTGCTCACGAAACCCTCTTAGCCTCATCGCGGCACATAATTATACCCTCCGACATAAATACGATATCCAGGGAAGAAACTGAGCCCCGCTTTCTTCTAAATTCTTCCATACGTATTGAGACACACGGAGAAATTGCCTTTATTCACTTAGGTCAGAATTTCTCAACCTTTGTGAGACCGCGGCCCGGTAAATTCTTTTTTCATAAGACGAGGGGCCGGTCCCAACAAATTTACTCGTAAATACCTTTCCATTTTTTAAGTTCATACATTAAAATAACATAAGTATTAATAATTAATTATGGCATAATCATAAAAGTATTAGTACACTTATGTATACGGTGCGGCATGCTGACAAATATAAAATTACATTTAAATTAGTTATCAATCACTGGACTAATGAAATCTTGTAGCATATTGTAGTTTCCTCAGGCCAACATCTGGGTCTGGGTTCTTCGAAACATTCACGAATATTTTTCTCCTCAGAATATTTCCACTATAAAACATTTATCCACGAAGACTGGTTAGAAAACTAAAATAACAAATTCCAGGAGAACCTCTCGCGGCCCGATATAATTGAAGGCAGGACCCGGTAGCAGGCCGCGGCCTGGCGGTTGAGATACACTGCCTTAGGTTACACATACAAAGGGTCCTTATTTTATCTGACAAACATCGTTTGTCACTTACTGTCTTTTCCCGCAGCGCGTGTGGGAGGTCGCGGGGCGTTACTACAACGAACGTGCCGACAAGTAGCAACCACTAATATCTGTCACAGCAAATAAGAGGACGCCATATCTATAAGACTAACGTCCTCTCATCCAAGTAGCAGCCCACGTTCGAAGAAAAATCTTATCCTCAGTCTTCCAAATTCTGCCGATAATAACAACGCTCCCGAATGCTGTTCGAAATTGCTGTCAAATAACTGCGCTTCACAATAACACCGTACTTCAAATAATGAATACGTTTTGTATGTTTTTATGTATAAGACACCTAAAGATGCGATATCACTTGGAAGATCTCAACTTATAAAGTACAATAATTAGGCAGGCATATGACAAAGAAAAGGACTGGATTTAGCTGGGTCTGAAAAATGTCTGATGGCGGAATCTTGGAACACAGTGACGAACCGTCGGGCACTTTACAACAGCAGCGGATTTCTTCAAAAACAGAATAAGTACATGCCCAGAAAGACTGTCTCATTGAACTGGTTTATAAGACACACTTGGTAACTTTGTCGTGCACATTCACGCGGACGCGAATAATCACTGCGTTCCGAATTTCTTCCGTTTAGGTGTGAAGGGGTGAAAAATAGACCGGGGTCTACGGGGTTATGCAGATCCTCCACACACACACACACACACAAACACACACACACACCACACACAGACACACACACCACACACACGCACGCACACACACAGACACACACACCACACACTGACACACACACCCCCCACACACACACACCCACACCACACACACACAGACACACACCACACACAGAGACACACAGACACACCACACACACAAACAGACACAGACACACACACTTTCCTTTTTCCTTCTGCTCTAATGCGAGCATCAGGCCCCTTAGAACACATTTACACAGATCTAACACCCACATACACCAAAAATTATAGCCCATCCGTCCCCCTTTTCTACCACTTCGGGCCTTAAAGATGGCCAGTCTAATGCACTTACACACACTGCACACGGCCCAACACACGCAATGCAGTGGTGCCAATATCGAACGGAATGACACGTGGCTCTCCAATTCCTGCCTTGGGTATTCATCTTCTGCGATCTTATAGCCTATGTACGCAGAAATGTCACGTCAGTAAGGCGAACTGAGTTCGAAGATGTGAGAAAAGAAAGAGATTCAATCCTGTGGTAATTTCATGAGGCCTTTAATCTCGTTAGCCAACGTCAAGTCTACGTTTTAGCGACTCGGCTGTCAAACCCAGAAAATAATTAAATTAAAAAAGAAAATGTGGTGAACCACGGTAGAAAGAAATTTGAGTGACTCGGATATGGAGGGAGACGAAGACGGGGTTGAGGGTTGGGGGAGAAGGAAAAATGAATTCTGAAAATTGGATTTTCTTCCAAACAATTTGTAGTTCTCTCCATAAAACGACGGTTCGTGACCTGTAACCGCAACACAATACTACAATACATTAAACATTACGGACAATATACGTCATATCATCATGTTCCTGAAGGGTTAGGCGTGTTTCCTGTTCCTTGATCCTCAAGATGAAGTTGGTCCCTCCATCTCTTCCTCGGTCGTCCTCGGTCGTCCTATGTTCCTTCGTCCTTTCGGTTTATATTGCAGTGCTTGTTTTGGTAGTCTGTCTGTGTCCATCCTCTGTACGTGTTGTAACCACTTTTCCTGGTACTGTTTTATTTCCTTTACTGTGTTCTGTACATTGATTCTTTTCTTTATCAAGTTTTGTTATTCCCAGTAAGTGTCTCAAAAATTTCATCTGTGCTGCTTCTAAACGTTGCTCCTCTCTTTTCTTCAGTACTCAAGCTTCACTTCCAAATTTCAATGCTGCTTTAGCTGTAATGTTGTGAATTATTAACTTTGTTTCTTTGTTCATTTGCTTTCCAAAATGTCTCCATATAGCTCCGTTAATTTTGTTGTATGTTTGCAATTTATCTTCTAAATCACTTCCGTATTCTGATATGTGATACCCAAAGTTTTTAAAATCAATATACGCATAAACGTAATAGTGAGGCGCGTTCGTGTAATCACTTTTGCTATGGAAAAGAAATAAGTATTACATATTCTGAGTGCGTGTTTGTAGCCTTATGAATACAGGCTGCAAAGTGCGCATGCGCCGTGTTATATTGCCATCTGTGGCCTGTCTGGTTGTATAGGCCTTTCGGAACCTGATGGCACACGGTGACGCACGGGAGGGGAAGTGAAGGGGAAATATGCGAATGGAGTGGGTAGCCAGCAGCCTTGCACTGTACGTCGGAACATGGTCTATCCATGGTCTATCCGCTGATCCGCACTCCTCGACTGCCAGCAGTCGACTGAACTGACTCCCTCGCCGATTTAAATGGACTCGTCCCTTTTGCTGAAAGACCAAATCTGGTTTCTGCGCATGTGCCATCACGTTTCGAATGTGCTCTACCACATTTTTTCCACACTATCTCATAAACGGTACGATTTTCGAGAAAAAAAATTGTATAAATATAAAATGTGTTTTTATTTTCTCTGCAAATTTGTCTGAAACTTTTCTCATTCCAAAAATAATTCAACGAGACACTATCACACAGGTAAATAGGTCTTCATGAAAAGTACCCGTTATTCTTGTCATACTTTAAAGGGACTGGAATTTTCTTGGCAAATTTTCGAAATATAGCCAAATATAAACTGCAACGAACATACCGTTTAGTGGAAGCCCAGTTCTTCAGTGCGGACAAAGAGACAGGTAGAGAGACCGACGGGAAGACAGACACACAACGAAGCTAATAGACTTTTTCGCAATTTCGCGAACGCGCTTATGGAAATTCAGTCATGCAAATTAATAGAGACCGAGACGAAAAGGAGAAAATTGTTCTTCATGCGTCCTGACGCTTGGTGTGTCTGGCTGCAACTCATTTCATGACAGAAGATGCTCCCTCACCCTCTCCAGCACTCTCATCAACCCCCTTGAAAGAAGAAGCAGCAGTTTCACATCCATGCCGTTGAAAGACCTTGAAACGGTATAATCAACTTTTGACGTTCAGGTGACCGTGCATCGTGACATATTCTTATAATAAAACCAACCAGATGCACTAATTTCTCAAATTTATTTTTGGAATAAAATTCTATATGTTTCGGGCAGTTCCTCTGTCCATTATCAGGAGTTTTTCACTGTGCACACACCAATGGTATATGGCATACAGGTTTGCTGACAGCTTGCGAGCGGGATCCAGCATAACAAACATCGAAATATAGCAGCAGAATAGCGCCTTTCGCCACTACCACCCATGTCACTCCACTCCATTATCTGTCGACGAAGCAGGCTGAGTGACGATACTTCATGATGTGAGGATCAATAGCAAGGGCTGAGTTCGATAAGAGACTTCTGCTGTCAACAGCAGACATCCTTCGTGAGAAGGCTAACACAAGCTACTCTTCAACCTACTGCCATGGAAGGGTTAAAAATTTTGTATAAGTTTGCAGTCTAACACAACCTTTCTTATATCATATATATATATACGATATAATTAAAAGATAGTTGCGCCGGTCCCAGTGGCCGCGTGGTCTAAGGTGTATAACTGCGGCTGCTCGCCTGCTGAGACTGTGGGTTCGAATCCCACCGGGGGCATGGATGTTTGTCTGTTGTGAGTGTTGTGTGTGTTGTCAGGTAGAGGTCTCTGTGACGGACTGATCACTCGTCCAGAGGAGTCCTACCGACTGTGGTGCGTCGTTGTGTGTGATCTAGAACCTCGTGAATGAGGAGACCATGGCCCACTGGGGGCTGTCGCGCCAAAAACAAACAAAAGATATTTAAAAGATCATATTAGCGACATGTTTCGGCTTCTTTATAAAGTCATCTTCAGGCTGCAACTCAAAAGACGTTTTGATAAACAGTTGGTAATGTCCTTAAAATACGAGATCTCGTTTCCATTAGAATACAAGATATAAAAATGAGGTGCAAAAACGTGAAACATAGGTAAATCAGTCCCATTACAGGCCTGGAGTGGCCCAGAGGGTTCCAGGAAGTTAAGGCTCCCAGATTTCGTGACAACGGCACAGGATGGTGGTAGGTTGTCAACCTTACGCACCGGCCGCCTTTACCCCCAGGAAATGCTCCTGGTACCATTTCTGTTAGAGGCTGAGTCGACCCCAGGGCCATAGTGCGATCGGAAGTATTTTATGTCAATGAAAAATCCAATGACACCACCTGGGATTGAACCAGCGACCTTCCGATTTGTAGCACAGCACTTTAACCACTGTACTACCGCGGTCCCCTAAAAACGTGAAATACATTTATAAAATTATAAAATAACATACATTAATAGAAACATGTTAAGGTAAATCAGTCCCGTTACAGGCCCGACGTGCCCAGAGGGTTCCAGGAATTAAAGTTCCCAGATTACGTGACAATGGCCCAAGATGGTGGTAAGGTTGTCAGCCTTACGCACCGGCCGCTTTTTACCCCCCAAAAAATACTCCTGTACTCGTTTCTGTTAAAAGCTGAGTCGACCCCAGGGCCATAGTGCGATCGGAAGGATTATGTCAATGAAAAACTCCAATGAGACCAACTGGAATCGAACCAGCGACTTTCCGATTTGTAGCACAGCACCTTAACCACTGTGTAACATGTTAAAATAATGTTAAAATAGTGTTTAATTACGATCGAAGTCTTTTGTTGGGCAGTTTTTGTAGAAGTTGTGTGTTGCGATGCTATTTATTTCCCACTTCACTCTGTTAATGAAAAGTTTTTTTTTTGTGGGGCTCCTTATTATTTACTGAAAACACATCGGGGATGCTTCACCCGAAAAAAAAAAGCCATGGAAAGCCAAAAACACAACATGGTTACAAATTCACAGTTCCGCACAGAAAAAGTTTTCTCTGTGGTTCGGTTCTGACTGATAATTCTGTAACCTGTACTGTACCTTACTCGGCCTCTATTCTCACCAGTGGCAACAAATCAATTCGAATTTTAACGGCACTTTGATGTGGTTAAAAAAATCACCAGGGTGCATACATTTTCCATAAATATAGGACTCATCCTAAACTTCTGTGCCCCAGAAAGCTGACGTGTACCAAATTCCACACTGTGGGCCCCCAAATATTAGGCGCTTGGCCCGTCATTTTGTGCGTCACTGAACAACGCTATTGAATCCATCCATATATGGCGCTACAGCCCTTACCGGGCCTTGGCCTCCCTTATAAGACGCCTCCATTCATCCCTATTTTCAGCTTTTCTCCTCCATCCTCTTATCCCCAGCAGCTGTAATGCATCCCTCTGGACCACATCCACCCATCTGCTTCTTGGTCTTCCCACTGGTCTTGTGGTGTAGAAGTTTCCGTTTAAAACTTTTTTTGGAATCCTTTTTTCTTCCATTCTTATTATGTGACCTGCCCATCCTAACCTTCTGATTTTAATGTCCTCCACAATGTTTGACTCACTGTATAAACAGTACAGTTCACTGTTCCATCTGGGACGCCAGCGTCCCCCCTCTTGTGTTCGGCCATATATTCTTCGCAATATTTTCCTTTCACGCGTGTTTAGCATCTGCTCTGCTGTTTGTGTTAGTGTCCAGGTCACACTTCCATAGCATAATATTGGCTTAATTAATGTTTTGTACAATCTGATTTTGTTATTTCGATGGATTTCTTTAGATCGAGATATGGTTTGCAGGGAGCTGTAGGCTTTATTAGCTGCCAGGATACTAGCTCGGGTTTCTTCCTTTCCATCATTCCTACACTATTGAATATGGAGCTTAAAATAAATTCAGCAAACAATTCCACTGAACTCCGTATATTTTATTGTCTCGTCAAAAAAAACCTAAGCTGAATAAAGCAGCCAATAATGCATGTTAATACCAAGAATATAAACTCTGTGATTTTGTCTAGCATTCTGCTCCTCTTCCGCTTGGTTGCTGTGTTCGGTATGAATCTTGGGACTGATTCAGGTAATTATCATCAGTTTACTGGTTACCGTCACAATATTTATCGCATTTACTCCGTGATGTTATGTAAACTGCTTTATTTTACACCAACTAAACCAACACTTTGCTAATAATACCCACAGTGTCAATATCCATAACACAAAACCCATCCACTACACAAGATAATGAAGCAGGTCTTCTATTGTCTATCTAAGTTAGAATTAGAAGTTGCTTGTACTCTCCAGTCCCGATGTACGTTCCGCCCTACTTCCAGTCACAATTAATTTAAGCTTATGGAACCTGGAAACTTATAGCCAACCGGTGGAACTCCCTGGAAGAGGAATGGGTCAGTTGCAGCGCGACTATTTACACAGTACTACACACACAGGAAAAAGAACCCAACGCGGGAATTTGACCCACGATCCCAGTGTTCAAGCTATCAAACACAGTATGAACTTCAGACTCATTGAAACTTTTGAAATAGGAGTTCTTCATGACAAATTTAATCAAAATCCATCTACGGTAGGAAAGGTAAAATGTCAAGCGATCCCTGCAAAGGCCTGGACGTGCCCTGAGGGTTGCAGGAAGTCGCTGCTCTTACATTTCAAGGCAATAGGCACATGAAGGCGGTAAGGTTGTCAGCCCAACGAACTGGCCGCGTTTAACCCCCCAAGAAATATTCCTGGTAACTCGTTTCTATTACAGGCTGAGCCGACCCCGGGGCCATACTGACCTCAGAAGGATTATGTCAATGAAAATATACAATCTAACCCGTGACCTTCCTGCTTGCAGCGCAGTGCCTCCACCAACTGCGCCACCGCGTATCCCCCACTACCGTGGCAGGTTCGACAAATGTGTAGAATAATAACACGCGGTGGCGCAGCTGGTTGAGGCACTGCGCTACAATTCGGAAGGTCGCGGGTTCGATTCCCGATGGTATCATTGGAGTTTTTCACTGACAAAATACTTCCGGCCGCACTATGGCCATGGGGTCGACTCAGCCTCTAAAAGAAATGAGTACCAGGAGTATTTCCTGGGTGGTAAAGGCGGCCGGTGCGTAGGGCTGATAATCTTACCAACTTCATGTGCCGATTCTCTTTAAATCTGGAAGCCTCAACCTTTGGAACCCTCAGGGCTTGTCCAGACCGGTAATGGGATTGCTTTACCTTTCTATTATTGTTTACTATCACAACGGCAAGTGGGCCGGTAGCTCAGTCGGTATAGCGACTGACTACGGGTTGGACGGTCCGGGATCGAATCCGCCCGTCCAGACCGGCCCTGAGGCCCACCCAGCCTCCTGTAAAATGGGTATCGGATCTTTTCCGGGGGTAAAGTGCGGCCGGGGCGTGCTGCTGACCACTCACCCCCTTCTAGTTCCGCGGCCATGGAAGAGTAGAGCTATAACTCTACCCACCCTCTGGGCCACACCGGGCCTGTAACAGGATCACTTTACTTTTACCTTTATCACAACGGCATGAACAAATTTAAGACAATCTGTACAAACAGAGCAACAGCGACGCACGAGGCTAAATAACACGCACTGCCCTAGGAAACCTAAATGCGAACGGGCGGAGACGAAAGGCTGGCGTGACGGGGAGGGGAAAATAGGGAAAATAGGGAGAATTGCTTGCTTGAAGACTGATTACTTCCGTCACGCCTTGTTTGCTGCAAAATCACTTCTCGTCAAATGAAGACAACGAAGAATGTACTTTCTCACGACCGTGGACCTGGCATTGAGCGTGCATCCATCTTGTAAACCTTGTGCGCGCACACACACACACACACACTTGCGACAGGTGTATGATGTTCAAATAGCACCAATAGGTGAGAGAAACTGCGTTTTCTTGTAGAGAAACAGTCACGAAGGGCAGGAGAAGCAGCGTGTTTGACGCTGTTGTCACGGACAAAGCTCAGTTTTGTCAGAAGTACGCTAACCACGGTGATTTCACAGTGGATGGACTGAAAGAACGCAGCTGTTAACATCTGCTGGCGAACCCTCTCACTCAGGTGAAAAGGCACTATTACTATTTCTCTCGTCTTTGTACTTTTGTTAAATTAATTACTCACCGAACAAATTAATTGACTGATATACTGGAAACTGACCAAATGATCGACTCTTCTGTTTCATTTTAAAGCAAAAGAAGCAGGGGAATTGCCAGAAAATTAAAAGCTACCTGCCCAAACTGGACTAAACTGACTCCCTGGCAGTATAATCCAAAGGTTCGACGCCATGAATGTCAAAATCTCCCACTAGATATGAACTTCAGCCAGTCATATACACTTCCCTTCCTTACAACTGCTGGAAGTTCAGCAAGTTCATATATGTTTGTCGGTAGGCCACAGTGAACGGATGTACAGTAGTACCACGTCTACACTGCGAAGCCAGGAGGGGGAGGGAGTTGCGACCACGCGACAGAGGTCAGTCAGCACAGTGGTTAAGGTACTGCGCTACAAATCGGAAGGTCGCTGGTTCGATTCCAGATGGTGTCATTGGGATTTTTCATTGACATAATTCTTCCGATCGCACTATGGCCCTGGGGTCGACTCAGCCTCTAACAGAAATGAGTACCAGGAGCATTTCCTGGGGGTAAAGACGGCCAGTGCCTAAGGCTGACAACCTACCACCATCCTGTGCTGTTGTCACGGAATCTGGCAGCCTTAACTTCCTGGAATCCTCTGGGCCTGTCCAGGCCTGTAATGGGACTGTTTCTTTTTTTTCTCGCACAGTTGCACAGGGACTTTCCGCTCACCCTCTATTTCCCTAAGATTAATTTTATCATCCTCACATCCCCCACCCTCCTCGAAGTTTTCTCACGACTCGTGTTATAGAAATGATGCACAATGCCATTTAACATAACCCTACTAAGCCATGCACTGAGACGGTACCATATTTTACCTTCTTAACCCCCGCCACATCCAGCAAGGATAACTGCACCTACTCTCTTATTTCGACGGTTGTATCAACAACCGATTACAGCAGAAACTCCAACAGTTGGCGACAGAATGTTGCCTTAACTGGTAATGTGAAAAGTTGGGTAATCCCATTAGCTCCCCTTTGATTTCATACGGACAACAGTTTAAATGTTCACAGCTCTGTAACGATGTCGAATCGGGCACACATTCCTACATCATTTTTTGCTCGAAATTATCTCATTACATTTTTATCGTTGCACGGTGCATTCTATAGTTTATTTAATTAATACACCAACAAATGCGCACATGTTCATTTAATGATCTAAAATTCGCATTAAAACACTTAAAATGCTCCTACATATTTCGATCATACGATCATCCTCTGGGAGCAGTCTCACGCTAAACGTCGCACAACGCACATCCATAGCCAGGCTCATTCTGAACAGCATACAACTCAAACTGTACACAAGACCTACTGCCACAGCACCAGCTCAACGTAACGATGTAAATCACTGAGTGCTTTTAAACTATAGCGTTAGGAAGGAACAATGTATGCTCCCTGAGGATGATCGTACGATCGAAACATGTAGGAGCATTTTAAGTGTTTTAATGTGAATTTTAGATCATTAAATGAATGTATGGCCGGTCCCAGTAGTCGCGCGGTGTAAGGCGTAGGCCTGCGGCCGCTCGCCTGCTGAGATTGTGGGTTCGAATCCCACCGGGGCATGGATGTTAGTCTGTTATGAGTGTTGTGTGTTTTCAGGCAGAGGTCTCTGCAACGAGCTGATCACTTGTCCAGAGGAGTCCTACCGACTGTGATGCGTCGTTGTTTGTGATCAAGAAACCTCAAGAATGAGGAGGCCATGGCCCGCGTTGGGCCGTAGCGCCAAAATAAAATATACATATATATGTGTGTGTGTGTGCATTTGTTGGTGTATTGATTAAATATCTCATTGCGTATTTTCGGAAAACCTGATTCACATTTTTAGAGACACTTGTAGTGTCCATATGGCATTAACTAACTGCATTTCCAGAACCTGTTCCTTCTGACTTTCATAATGATTATCGCACCATGTTTAACACGAAATCGTGAGACTGTTATTGACAGTACTTTACCTTGCTCAGCGCTTGGGTGATCTGAGAAGCAGTGAAAGGCGAGGCACACTTACCTGAAACAACACAGAACACAATCAGTCAACTGTATCAGTCCAGTACCAAACAAGCATGGAGTGTCCTTCAAGTTCTCCTAACTCTCAGTTACTCGGATTTGTATCGCAAATACCAGTAAGTAAATTACACAAACCAACCGACCAAAACTAGTCAAACATGCCTGTTGTAGAATCGCTAATAAGAAACTGCTGATCAATGCTGCGGTATGAGCAGATCCTTAACGAACATACCCGCACGTCAGGTGGCCTGGGATAGAATATCGGTATATCGACTTGTCACGGGCTGGACGGTTCGGGTATCGAATCCCGGTGGAGACAATATTTTCCGCACCCGTCCACACTGGCCCTGGGGCTCACCCAGTCTCCTATTGAACGGGTAGAGGGTCATCCCTGGGGTAAACGACCGGGGTGTGGCATTAACCACCCACCCCAATTAGCGTTGGGGTTAAAAGAAAAAGTAGAGCTATGTCTATAACCCCCCGCTCCATGCCTGCATGACAGGTCAGTTACACGGTAGATTACACTTTAATATTATCAAACGTAAAGAACACACCCATGAATCGCACTTCCATAACGAGGTACAGATTATTTGTTAGTTTTTGGCCGATTAAGAACCTAGTGGAGCGGGCAGATGAGACTACTCTGTCGTTAGCAGGCGTTATATGGGCGGAACAGGCCTAATTGTATCGGTGTCGTCTGCCAGTTCGCTGCCGCTATCGCTTTACAAGTGACACGATCCAAGCCCTTCCGCCTCAAAAATTCCATTGGCCAAAAACCAAGAAATGGCCTATAGCCAGCATAATGGATTATGGCCATCTCTAATGTGATGGCATGTAGTGTGGTACAAAGGTAGTCTTGCTGCTCCTGAACACTAGCGGGGCACTGTTTTAAGCGTGTTCTGAAAGCAGTACTTTCCTCCGTAAGGTTGATACCTATCTACGTTCACAAGACGTCTCGTCCCAGGAGAAAGAAATAATTTTTTATTACCCCTCGCCTCGACTATATCAAATAACACAACGTACATAGGCATGTCACGAGGGGACCTTTACACTTTCAGTGGCGCAACAGCCCAATTTGGGCTTAGGTTCCCCCACTGTTGGGTTTTTAGATCACGCAAAATTAGACACACACACGCGAGCCCAGCCGGTATACCTCCTCTGAACGCGTGATCAGCTCGTCGTAGAGGTCCGTACCCACACAACAAGCATCACAAAACACCCATTCGGGACTCGAAGCCGCGATCCCAACAAACAAACGGACGCAGATCTACGCCTCAGACCGCAAGGCCACCGGGATTGTGGCGAACTTTACACACTACATTGACACAGCTGCAAAGGAAATATTAGATAAACAATCAATCATATTTTCCAACAAATGAGTAGTTGACTGTAGAATAATGCGCGGAATTAATAACATAAGAATAAAGGTAAAGAAAGGTGAAGTGTTCCCGTTACAGGACCGACGTGGCCCATAGGGCGGGCACAGGTGGCCGTGGCACTAGAAGGGGGTGAGTAATAATATGAATTATTTTGTGGCGCTACGGCCCAACGCGGGTCATGGCCTCCTCATTTTTGAGGTTTCTAGATCACACACAACGACGCATCACAGTCGGTAGGACTCCTCTGGACGCGTGATCAGCGCATCGCAGAGACCTGTACCTGACAACACACAACACTCACAACATCGGTAGCCAGCGAAATCAGCAGGAAAGGACTCGAACAGTGGCAGCTGCAATGGAACAACGCGGCGAAAGGAGCAGTATGTCGATCCTTCTTCCCAAACCTGGAGCAGAGGTTAAAAACA
>Ga0123354_10012080_pt1 | contig 13369 bp, 10 predicted proteins | sample TergutLab28metaG_2_FD_97872 | JGI IMG/M metagenome (GOLD analysis project Ga0123354, IMG submission 97872) | Labiotermes labralis P4 segment gut microbial communities from Petit-Saut dam, French Guiana - Lab288 P4 | ecosystem: Host-associated > Arthropoda: Insects > Digestive system > Gut ...
ATTGCTCCACGCCATCCTTTGTCACGCTGGTAAAATAGAGATTCTGATTCGTCGAGCTCAAGTCGAAAGAGTGGGCCTGGCCAGGATAGGTCGACGTTACCGATCCAGTATAAGTGCCGTTCGTTCCTGCCGGTGTTGCTGCCCGCTGATAGGCGATAAGGCCGCTGTCCAGATAAATGCTCCACTGCGAGACACTCACGACCGTCACCACGTAGGTGGAGAAATGCTCTACTTCAAAAGAAACTCCCGTGTCGGTCACGGCGACCGGCGTCGGCAGGCTTTCGGGCGCCTGCGCCGGGTCTGCGGGGACATACACCAGTCCCAGGTCGTCGGCCTCAAGGCCGTCGGGCAGATCGGGCATGTCTATACTGACGGTCAGCGGATTGTCGGCGTCGGGCTCGAACTTCGTCCCATCGGCGCAGTATGCCGTGATGTCGTAAGCGCAAAGCACATCGCCGTCCACCGTAGACGGATCAACCGGATACGCGACGGCGTATCCGCCAGCGGGCAGTTCGCCGCTGACGTGTATCGTATGTTCTGTGGTAAGCGTGGTCAGCGTGTCGTCGCTGTAGACGGATGCGGTAAACTCTTGCTGCGACAGGCTGTCCGAAGCAGCCGCGCCTGTGTCTTGTTCGGCAGAGTTGCCGGGGATGGGGTCTGTCTGCGCGGCGTCCTGATTCGATGCAGCCGCGCCAGCGTCAGCTGGCGTCACATCCGATGCGCCGTCTGCTCCCTGTCCGGTCAATACGAAAGTATCACCGGCAGCATCCTCCGCATAAGCCTGTGTCTGCAAAACACCATATCCGAGCGCAAAGATCGTTACAACGCTTAGCGTCAGCGCCAACAATCGTTTCGCCGTCCTTCTGAACGTTTTTCTCCTAAGGCGTCCCATTAAAAGTCTCCCTGAAAAACTCCCATTTCTCCCATTTCTTTTCACACAATAAAGCGCCTTCTATATAGATTTCAACCTATATATAATACATAATATACCACAAACAACATTTAAAACATTCGCGCTGAATTAACATTACATTGATTTATTACGCTTCTTTGTTTACATTTGTCATTAATAATAGTGTACCACAAACAGCAGATTTTACTGCCTGCCGCCGCCACAAAATAGACGTACAGCCTGATTTTCCGTGATAAGAAGCGTTTTTTCTCTATGGGTAGCCTCCTCCTATTAATTAGTATACCCTCAAATACTCTTTCTGAAACATTATTTTACAAGGAAAATTTGATTAACGGTGAATTTTATGCGGAGGGCTGATTCTCGAGTACGCCGACGAGCACAAGGCGCCCGTTTTTCTGTGTGTATTCGCAGGTCGAGAGCAGGATGAGCTTGTCGCCGAAAACCGGCGCCGCCGCGTCGTTTTTAATCTCCAGCTTTGCTTTCGTCTGCGCCATATAGGTATCAAAAGTCTGCTCATCAGGAAAGTTTGAAACATTCCAATACTTGAATTCGGTCGGCAGGCCGGTGTCGACCGGCGTGCGGTAGAGACCGTAGATACGGTAGACATAGCGGCCCTGCAGTGTATCGAGGATCACCGTGGTCGCCTTCATGAAGTTTTCCGGTTTCGTCAGGTCTTCGAGATGCCCGAACATCGCGCCGGTCTTCATATGATGGCCGTAGACGGTCACGACATCGCTCGGCGGCGTCGCCGCCACATCGCTGAGTTCGGACAGGAAGATTGAGCCGTTCATGGAGTATTTCTTTTGAAAATCCTTGTCGATATAGTAGTTCTGATTTTTCAGCGTCTGCATCACAGGATAATCGATGTTGGTGCCCGGCACGGTCAGCCACGCGGCGAAATCCGGATTCTCGGATTTTAGTTTTTCATAATACGGCAGCCTGGCTTTAAAAGATGAGGGATCGGTCGGGTCTTTCGTGTTCGTCTGCGCGGCGACCGGCGGACGCAGCGAATTAAAATCGCTCTCCGCCTCGTGGTTCGCCCAATAGTAGCTGATGAGCTGATACGCGCTCACCGCGGCTACGGCGGCGCAAAGGAAAATCAGGACGAAAGTCAGTTTGCCGCCCCGTTTTCGCTTTGCCGTCTTGTTTTCCTGTTTTGCCGTAGTCATCATCGTTTTCCGTTCCCCGTATTCTTTTATTACATACACTCAAGTATGTATAGAGTATGGGGGGTCATTTTTTTGAAAGGAAATCCTTTCGTCTTGTTTATTCATTGCACTGCTGCAATTATTATTTTACACCTTATACCTGCATCATAGCTGCAAAACCGGCTGTCGTGGGTTTCTACAGCCCAAGGCCGGAGATGGATTGGGTATAGGGCGGGCGCAGAACGCCGTGCTCTGTGACGATGGCTGTAATGAGGTCGGCGGGCGTCACATCGAAAGCGGGGTTGTAGGCGGAGACGCCTTCGGGCGCCATACGCCGTTCGTACCACATCTCCGTGACCTCTTCAGGCTTTCGCTGTTCGATCGGGATGTCGGCCCCCGAGGCCGCTTTCATATCGATCGTCGAGGTCGGCGCGCAGATATAGAACGGGACCCCGTAGCGTTTCGCCGCGAGTGCGAGCAGTTGCGTGCCGATCTTGTTCGCGGAATCCCCGTTCGCCGCAACGCGGTCGCAGCCCGTGAAGACCGCGTTCACCGCGCCGGTCTCAAGGAGCGAGGCGCTCATATTGTCGCAGAGCACCGTCGGGCGCATCCCCGCTTCGGAGAGTTCAAACGCAGTGAGGCGCGCGCCTTGCAGGAGCGGCCTCGTCTCGTCGCAGTAGATCCGGAAACCATAATCGCGTTCATGCCCGAGATACATGACGGCTGTCGCGGTGCCGTACTCAACCGTCGCGAGGCGCCCCGCGTTGCAGTGCGTGAGCAGGCCGTCGCCTTTCCTGACTAAAGTCAGCGCGTTCTCGCCGATCGCCTTGCAGACCGCGATATCCTCTTCGCGGATCTTTTTCGCTTCTTCAAGCAGCAGCGCCTTGGCCCGCGCCACCGCTTCGCCGCGGTGGGCGGCCGTCACGCCGCGCATCCGGTCGAGCGCCCAGAAGAGATTGACCGCCGTCGGGCGCGAGCTTGCGAGATAGTCCGCCGCTTCATTGAAACGCTTTTCAAAAACGGAATAATCCTCCGTTTCGATGTCCCGCGCCGCAAGCGCCATCGCGAGCGCCGCCGTCACGCCGATTGCGGGCGCGCCGCGCACGCGAAGCGTGTGAAGAGCTTCCCAGATGTCCTCCTGTTTGGAAAGGCGCAGCAGTTTCTTTTCGTTCGGCAGCAACGTCTGATCGACGAGGACAAGCTCGCCCGCCGCCTCGTCCAACGCGATGGTCGGAAAAGCTTCCGCGCTAAATGAGCCCATATTCCTTCATTTCTTTTTCAAGCCGCTTGTAATTCGCCTCTTCCATTTGGCAGAGCGGCATCCGGTATTCGTACGCGCATTTGCCCATCATATGCAGCGCCGCCTTCACGGGCACCGGGTTGACTTCGCAGAACAGCGCGTCGATCAGGTGCTTCGCGCGCAGTTGGATCGCCGCCGCCTTTTTCACGTCGCCCGCGAGATAGCTCGCCGCCATCTCGTGCGTGTCCTTCGGCGCGACGTTCGCGAGCACCGAAATGACGCCTTTGCCGCCGACGCTCATAAGCGGGATAATCATATCGTCGTTGCCCGAGTACAGGTCAAAACCTTCCGGCGCGCGCCGCGCGATTTCGACAACCTGCGAGATGTCGCCGCTCGCTTCCTTGATGCCGACGATGTTCGGCACTTTCGCAAGCTCTTCCACGACGTCCGGCGCGATGTTCATGCCGGTGCGGCCCGGAACCGAATACAGCAGGATCGGCAGGTCTGTCGCCTCCGCCATCGCCGTGAAATGCGCGATCAGCCCTTTTTTCGTCGCCTTGTTGTAGTAGGGGGTCACATGCAGCAATGCGTCCGCGCCCGCTTTTGTCGCGCCTTTTGTGAGCTCGACGCCGTGCGCCGTAAAGTTGCTGCCGACGCCCGCGAGCACCGGGATGCGCCCCGCGATTTTCTCTACCGTGAACCGGATTGTGTCGATCTGTTCCTCGTCCGTCAGCGTGGACGCCTCGCCGGACGTACCGCAGATCACGATCGCGTCCGTCCCCTCGGCCACCTGCCATTCAAGCAGGCCCGCGAGCGTATCGTAGTCCACCGCCCCATCCTTGAACGGCGTGACGAGCGCTACGCCGGATCCCTCAAATACTGCCATTTCCCATATCCTTTCTGTCTGTTTCTACCGAATTCAATGGTTGCGATTGTCGGTACCTATAAAAAAGTATAATGAATTATTGTATCACAACTGTTTCACAGCCGTTCATCTTTTAAACAGATAGCATGCGGTCTTCCATCACCGAGCCGTCTTTAATGACCAGCGCGATATTCATTGTCGCCGAGATATCGGTCAACGGATCTCCGTCAACCACAACCACATCCGCATATTTCCCCGGCTCGATTGTTCCGAATTCCTTTTCCGTCCCGAGGCACTCCGCGGCGTAGCGGGTTGCGCCGAGAAGGGCGTTTTTCGGGGATACGCCTGCGTCAACCAAATTCTGCATTTCCTGGTGCGCGCTCCGTCCGAACATAACGTCCGGAGCCCCGGAATCGGTTCCGACAACAATACGGACGCCGGCGTCAGATATATCCTTCACGATTTTTTTCACCATGGCGTAGCGTTTGTACTCCACGTCCTTGGGCTCCTGTTTTGTGAGCTCGAAAGCTTTTGTGCCTGTCAGGGTAGGAGCGACAAAAGTGCCTTTTTTGACCATCATAGGTATCATGTCTTCGGGTACGTCGGTGGGCGATCCGCCGAACGTGAAAATATGTTCCACACTTTCCGCGCCGCACGAAACGGCGAAATAGGCATCGGTCGGACGCTCACAATGTATGGTGACGCGTTTGCCGTGCAGATGGGCTTCATCAACAATAGCTGCGATGACTTCATTGCTGAGCCTGGGTACTGTCGCAGGATAGTCCCATATATTAAGTTCACACATCATGGTCTTGATATAATTGATACCGTAACCGGCGATCTCCCGGACCGCCGCTCTTGCTTCCTCGGGCGTTTTGACGTAACGCCCCGCTTTTGCGCAGGTTTCCGGATCGTTCCGCCAAATCGTACCGGCCGGATGCCCGTTATGGGCCTGGATTTGCGGCCCATGATAATAGAGTCTCGGCCCGCGCAGTTTCCCTTCAGCGATTTTCCGGCTTGCCTCCTGAATATCCGGGAAATAGTCGCCTGCGCTGCGCAGCGTTGTAACGCCCCAGCGCAGCGCGGATTCCCTTGCATCCGAATAATCCACGGAAAACGCCGCCCCGCCGAATGTCGGCCAATTGGGACGCAATTCAACCGTACCTCCCGCGTGTACATGCGTGTCGATAAAACCGGGCAGGATCGTTTTGCCCTTCAGATCGATGATTTTCGTTCCCCCGGGGATCTCGACGCCGGCGCCCGCAGCCTTTATTTTATTTCCTTCAATCAGCACGGCCGCGGATTTCACGGGCGCGCTTCCGGTTCCGTCAAACAATACACCGTTTATTAAAGCTAACATTTGAAATCCTCCTTTTTGATTACATCAGATAGATTAAAGGTGAAACAGCCTTTCGGCGTTTTCGTGGGCAATCTTATGCTTATCGGATTCATTTAGCGGGAGCTGATTCAAAAAGTCCACGGCCGCTTTCAAACTGCCGAACGGATAGTCCGATGAAAAAAGTATATGATCCACGCCGACTTGTTCCGCCAGGCAATTGAAAACCGCATTGTAATTGAAGCCGCCGATCGTATAATAAATATTCTTTTTCAGGTATTCGTCAACCGGATGTTTCAGCTTCGTTGCTTCCTGCGGCATCACGTGCCGGAATCTTTGGAAAAAGAACGGGGCGCCTTCTCCGAGATGTCCTATCACGATTTTCAAATCCGGACATTGATCGAAAACGCCGCCGAGAATCATCCGAAAAACATGGACGGTCGTTTCGATATGCCACCCCAAAGCGCCGCGCGAAAATTTATCGGCCACCGCATCCGGCCACGGGCCGGCGTAATAATTGTCGACAACCGCTTTCGGCGGCCGGCACGGATGCAAATAGACCGGCAGGTCCAATGCTTCGATTGCCTTTAACATCGGGAGAAACTCCGGATTGTCAAGATATTTGTCACCGATCCTTCCGTTTATGCACACGCCGACAAACGGCGTTTTCTTTGTCTCGCGCAAAGTCCCGATCGCATCCTGCGGCGAAATGGTCGGAATGGCCATAAAAGCCCGAAATCTTTCAGGATTTTTTTCGATTGCTTGAGCGACATACTCGTTGACTTTTGCGGAAACGCGGACGGCGTCATTTTTGCCGAGTTGTTCAATGCCCGGGCTGCTCAGGGAGACAATCTGCATCGCCACGCCCGCCTCATCTATTTGGGCTACGCGCAAAGGCCCTACGTCGCATATCTTATCGAATATGGCGGCTTCGTCGTCATTTTTTGTCTTAAATTCCGCAACATAATCCGGCGTTGAAAAATGTTCTTCTACTCCGATAAATTTCATAATTTTGCACCATATCCTTTCTGACACAAATCTTTCATGGAAAATTATTTCTGTTACCTGTTATGAATAATAAATTAATTATAAGCCCATGCCGCGGGCGCGGACGCGCGAAATTTTATTCGCGGTTCCGGTTCCAGCCCCAGATCAGGACGAAGATGAACAGAACGGCGATCGCGATCAGGCCGATCGCTTCCAGAACAAATCCGCGGGAAAGCACAATGGACGCGATGCCCATAATGCCGCAAACACCATAGATCATGAGCACGGAACGGCGCTGCCCGATACCGATGCGCGTGAGCTGGTGGTGCAGATGACCCTTGTCGGGCATGAAAATTGACTGCCCGCGGAGGATGCGGCGGATCATCGCGAAAGCCGTATCAAACAGAGGGACGCCGAGTACGACGACCGGCCCGATAAGCGCCATAAACGCGGTGCCTTTCGCGGGGCCGATGATCGATAAAGTGGCCAGCATGAATCCAAGGAACATTGCGCCGCTGTCGCCCATGAAAGATTTCGCCGGATAAAAATTGAAGGGCAGAAAACCGAACGCTGCGCCCGCGAGTACGGTCATGGAAAACGCGACCGTATAGAGGCCTACGATATACGCCGAATAGGCGATCGCGAGCGCCGCGATGCCCGCAATGCCGCCGGCAAGCCCATCGAGCCCGTCGACGAGGTTGATCATATTCGTGATCGCAACGATCCAGATGATGGTGATCAGAAAGCCCAGGACGGAATTCGCTCCGAAATGCCAGCCGAACAAATTGAAGTCGGGAATATGCACGCCGAGAAAATATGCGGCGCAGGCACAGGCGATCTGGCCGACCAGTTTGATGCTCGCGCGCAGATCGAAACGGTCGTCGACGACACCAACGATGAACATGAGCGCGCCGCCGATCATCGCCGCGTGAAGTTTCGGGATCGAAGCCGGCAGGTCATATGTGCTGAAAATATTCCGAAGCGGCGTATTTTCAAAAATCAAAACGGCAAGCATAAACCCCGCAAAAATCGCGAGACCGCCGAAACAGGGCACAGGCTGCTTGTGCATCCTGCGTTCGTCCTGCGGCGTGTCGATCAGGCCGACTTTGTGCGCGAGCCACATGGAAAATGGCGTGACACAAAGCGAAACGACCAGCGCGATGACAAAACAAAGAATGACCGCGACATGCAGCGGCCCTTTATCGGCAATGATGGTTCCGGCAGCCGTCACTGCGCCCTGGCCTCTGATTCGCGTCCAGCCCGGGGCAATATGAGAAACGCGGCGGCCGTCACTTCGCCTCCGCGGCCGGCCGGCCGAGACAGACAATCTGAAGACCCGCTTCGCTGAGGATCTCGGTCGCATACGGATCCGGGTAACCTTCCGCTACAATGATCTTTTCAATGCCCGCGTTGATGATCATCTTCGCGCAGATGATGCAGGGGTGATGGGTGATATAGATGGTCGCGCCTTCGATGCTGTGGCCGAACGTCGCCGCCTGAATGACCGCGTTCTGCTCCGCATGCAGCGCGCGGCAGAGTTCATGCCGCTCGCCCGACGGGATGCCGAGCTCTTCACGCAGGCAGCCGCCGCGTTCCGCGCAGTGTTCGATCCCGCGCGGCGCGCCGTTATAGCCGGTCGACACGATATGTTTGTCCTGCACGATGACCGCGCCGACCTGCCGCCGCAGGCAGGTAGACCGTTCCGCCGTCAACTTTGCGATCCCCATGAAATACTCATCCCAACTCGGCCTGTCCAGCATCGCGTGCTCCTTTCTTATCTTCTGTTTGCTAAATTTTTCGCCCATCAGCTTGCGGACGAGCACGATCCGTGATCTTCTGCGGGCCCTCATCCATCAGTTTGCGGAGGAGCGTGATCATCGCGGGCGTCGTGCCGCAGCAGCCGCCGGCAATCCGCACGCCTTTTGCGAGCAGTACCCGCATGTCGTTTGCGAACGCCTCGGGCGTCATATCGTAAAAAGGTTCGCCGTTCGTGAGTTTCGGCTGCCCGGCGTTCGGCTGAACCAGGACGGGCAACCCTTCCGCCGAAGCGAGCAGCAGGTCTGTCACATCCGTCATTTCCGCCGGGCCGAGCATGCAGTTCACGCCGATGGCCGCCGCGCCTCCGGCGCGCGCCGCATTTGCAAATTCCGCGGCCGAAACGCCCATATAGGTGCGCCCGTCCGCGTTGAAAGACATGGAGCAGAGCACCGGGAGGTCCGAGTTTTCCTTCGCCGCCGTGAGCGCCGCGGTCAATTCGGCCAGATCGGATATGGTTTCGATCAGGATCAAATCAGCGCCTTCCGATACACCGGAACGGACCATCTCTGCAAAGATGGACTCTGCGCGCGCCGCGTCCAAGCCGGGCGTGAAGCCGATGAGCGCGCCAACCGGGCCGATGTCAAGCGCGACAAAAACCTTGCGGCCGGACACGGCGCGGCGTGCGATTTGCACGCCTGCGCGCAGCGCTGCTTCCGTCTGCGTGCTATCCCTGCCCCAGCCGTTTGCCCCAAAGGTGTTGGTCGTGATGATATCGCATCCGGCTTGTATGTTCTGTTCGTGGATTCGCGCCACGGTTTCGGGCGCTTTCAGGTTTGCGTGTTCCGAACGTTCGCCCGCTTCAAGCACAAGCGCATGCGCCGTTATCAGCGCCGTACCCATTGCGCCGTCAAAAAGCAGCCTGCCGCGTTCGTCAATCAAATTCCGGAAATCGTTATTATTCATGATCCTGTCCTATTGTACCATGCCCGGGTGTCAGGAGGGGATTCGCAGAAATTCTTTACTCCTCTTCGCCTTTCAGCTCCCTCTTCAGCACTTTGCCGGAGCTGTTTCTCGGAAGCTCGTCTTTGAATTCGATGCGGCGCGGAATCTTATAGGCCGCGAGCCGTTCCTTCAGCCATGCAAGGAGCGCTTTGCCGTCAGTCTCGGGCGCGTCCTCTTTCAGCACAACGTAGGCAACCAGGATTTCGCCCCGCAGCGCGTCCGCTTCGCCTACAACGGCGGCGTCTTTCACGGCGGGATGCTGGTACAGCGCCTCCTCGACCTCGCGCGGGTAGACGTTCAGCCCCGCCACGACGACGATATCCTTCTTGCGGTCGACGATATAAAAATAGCCGTCCTCGTCCTTCGACGCGAGGTCGCCCGTATGAAGCCAGCCGTTTCGCAGTGCTTCCGCCGTTTCCTCCGGCCGCTTATAATAGCCGTGCATTACGTTCTCGCCGCGTATCAAAAGCTCGCCGACCTCGCCGGCCGGTAGTTCCTCGTCGTTTTCGCCGCCGACCCGCACGGTTATTTCGGGGATATGCACGCCGATAGAGCCGGCCTTGTGTTTCCCGTACGTCGGGTTGAAACAGCAGGCGGGCGAAGCCTCGGTAAGCCCGTAGCCTTCGATGACGGGAAGCCCAACAACCGCCTTTGTCTGTTTATAAATTTCGACCGGCAGCGCCGAGCCGCCCGAGACGGCGATGCGCAAATCCGGGAATTTGATATTGTTTTTTCCGGCTTCGATCAGCACCATATACATCGCGGGGACGCCGAGAAAGATATTGACCTTCCGCTCCAAAAGCTCGCCGATGACCGTCTTTGGGGAGAACGTTTCGACGATAACCGTCGCCGTGCCCTTGAACAGCGGGATCAGGATACTTGTCGTGAACGCAAACACATGGAACATCGGGAGCACGCACATAAACACGTCCTCCTCGTACATCTGCAGCATGACGGCGTCCTGCCATGCGTTCACCACCAGGTTGTGGTGCGAGAGCATCGCGGCCTTCGGCTGGCCCGTTGTGCCGGATGTGTAGAGGAAAGTCGAAATTTCATTCACATCTTCCACCAGATCGAAATCATCGCGTAGCGCGACGGCGGCCTCCTTGATCATTTCTTCGCCAAGCACCAGCGCCTTGACGCCAAGCGTTTTTTCCAGACTCTCTGCCGTGTAGCCGTGCTTGGCCATCACACCGTCCTGAATGATCATCCATTTCGCATCCGAATCGCCCGCGATATACGTAAGCTCGGGATTCGTCAGCATCGGATTCACAGGCACCACCACCGCGGCGTTGCGCGCGATCGCGAGATACAGGAACAGGAACTCGGGGCAGTTCCCCGCGTCCAGGATCACCTTATCGCCCTTCGCGATACCTTTGTCCTTCAAATAATTCGCAAAAGCCCGCACGTTATCGTCGAGATCGGCGTAGGAATATGTCCTGTCCTTGAAATAGAGCGCGTCATGCTCCGGCCTGAAATAATTCTTGTAGACACTGCCTATGGTTCCGGCTTTAAAATCCATGGTGTTCTCCTTATTTTTTCTTTAATACGCTGACCATCTAATCATAACATTTTCCCGTGCTCTCTCCCACCGCAGTTTCCCAATCATTGTTTATTCAAATGGTGCGAATTTGACGCGAATCACGGAGAGTTGGTCTGCCGGAAAATGCACGGAAAAATGGCATAAAACTGCGGTTGTGTACGCTTTTATGCAATAAAAGCCTCAAAACGGCAAATAAATGGGAACTTATGGTGAAATATATTTTTCTATCCCTATCACTCCAGTTCCAGCAATCGCATAGACAGGAAAAGTTTGCAGACTTCATCGCCGAAGTCCAGAGTTATTCCAGTAAGTTCCTTAATTTTTCCGATGCGGTAAAACAGCGTATTTTTATGAATGTTCAAAACGCGCGCCGCTTCTCCCGGAGCGGAAGCGTAATAAAGATATTGCTTCAGCGTATCCAAATATTTCGTCCCGTGTTCCTTATCATACTGCTGCAACTGCTGCACTGCCGGATGGCAAAAGTCCGTCAGGTCGTACCGACCGGAAACAAGTCCGCGAAGAATATACAGCGTAGAGTCATCAAAGAAAGAACAGCACAGTTTTCTTGTCATCCCAATTTCCAAAGCCGTGACCGCGTTTTTATACTGTTTCTTTGAATCCGTCAAAGCAGAGTACCGCTGACTGACGCCTGCGTATAAATCATTTTCCTCCAGAAACCGAAGGAACGTACCGCCATGCTTATCAAACAGCACGTCATACAGGGCTTGATCGAAGAAGGCAACAATACCGGATTCATAAATGATGATTTGCTCCAAAGGAATGTATCTTTTCAGCGCCTGAAACACCGGCGATTTTATGCTCTCAAATAGTTCACGCCGGCTGCCGCACAGCACCGCGATATAAAAAGGTTCCGTTTTTGCCCATTTGAGATAACGGCCTCTGTTGTTCAAGACTGTATCCTTGAGGGGCTTTCCCTCTACCAAATCGACAAGGATGGAATCGGGGACCTGATTGTGGTCGAGATTTAAAAGAATATTTCGCTGCAGTTGAGCAGAGAGAAGAGGCCCCATTTTCTCAATCAGTAAGAGGTCGAACTCCTGAAACGGCATACCCGCCTTGAAGATGGCAAGCTCGGCTATTTCCATTGCGTCAATCTTAACGGCGGCGCGCAGCATCCCCCGGGAGCGCTCGGTTACCGAAAAAACAGGCTCCGTTTCAAAAGACGCGGCAAGGACTTTTTGACGCGTATCATACAGAATCAACGGGCGCCCGAATAACTCCCCAGCCTGATCGATCAGGTACTGCAGCCCCTTGTTCAAACAAAACCCTTCGTAGAGCTTCTGCATGGAAAGAGCCAGTTTGACTTCGATTTTACGCCATTGATCAGGGTTATATTGATGGGTTTCCACGGGCAACTCCTCAGACACCTCCTTTTTAGAGTTATTGTGTTATAACACAATCAATAAACAGATCGACATGAGAACATTAAATTCCAATACATTGCGAATTCGCTTATATTATACTATAGTATGGGCTGTAAAGAAATAAATCGATCTATTTTGTATTGGTTTTCAGCACAATAATAGGAGGTATCATCATGGCGGCTATTGAAATAAGGAATGTTAAGATTTTTGACGGAACGGAGGTTACAAATCAGAGCAAGGTTGTTATGGAAGACGGTGTGATCTCGGGCAAAGACGCGGGGGAGCTTGTTGTTGACGGAACGGGATGTACCTTGCTTCCCGGGCTGATCGATTCTCACATTCATTTATATGGCCGCGAAAATCTCAAGGAAATGGCCCGGTACGGCGTCACGACCGCCATGGATATGGGGACGCGGTCACCTGACGTCATTGATGGCCTGAGAAACCTGCCGGGGCTGACAGACATACGGAGCTGCTACAGCCCCGCTTTTGCGAAGGGGAGTGAGCTTTCGGGCAAAATGGGGTACCCGGCGTCCTCCACTGTCGCAAGCGCCGGCGACGCGGAGCGTTTTGTGAAGGAACAGATTGCCCGCGGCGCGGATTACATTAAAGTGATTCTGGAAGAGGCGAACGTCAACGGCGGCGGAGCGGACTTCCCGCCGGAGGTTCTCTGCGCCGTCGTCGAAGCGGCGCATCGGCACAGCAAGCGGGTGGTTGCCCATGTCGTTTCCCCGGGAACGTATGCGGAAGCCATCGAAACAGGCGTCGACGTGCTGACGCATATCCCCTTTGTGGTAAGATTGCCTCAGCCGCTGATCGGGATGATGGCGGCCCGAAATCTCGTTTCTGTTCCGACCATGTACATGATGAAAGGCATTGTCGAAACGATCAAACAAAGAAATCCGATGGCGCCTTTCGATTACGATTTTGTGAGGCAGACGGTCTCCGCCATGCATGAATGCGGGGTGACGCTCATGGCGGGAACGGACTCGAACATGGGTGATTCGACAACGCCTTTCTCGGCGCCGTTCGGTGTATCGCTGTTGGACGAACTCGGGCTGATGGTCGAAGCCGGACTGACACCGGCAGAAACGCTGCGGAGCGCGACCGGCATCCCTGCCGGATACTGGGGCCTTACCGACCGGGGCGTCATCAAGCCGGGCAACCGGGCGGATCTGCTCCTGGTGAAGGG
>Ga0123354_10012081_pt1 | contig 13369 bp, 12 predicted proteins | sample TergutLab28metaG_2_FD_97872 | JGI IMG/M metagenome (GOLD analysis project Ga0123354, IMG submission 97872) | Labiotermes labralis P4 segment gut microbial communities from Petit-Saut dam, French Guiana - Lab288 P4 | ecosystem: Host-associated > Arthropoda: Insects > Digestive system > Gut ...
GGGGTGTGCCTGTCCACTTGTTCTTTGTAGTCTGTCACTGCTTTCTGTTTTGGATAGGTTGCGTCTTGTCTAGTTAGTTTTATGTGAGACGGTTGCCGGCTTCTTCGTGCAGTATTGGGCGGGCTTCTGTCCCTGTGTAGCTTTCCCTTCCTGCGGGGGTGAATGGCTTCCCACAAATTTAGTTTTTTATATTTATGGTTCCGTGCATCGCTGATCTATATTAATAATTGTCCAACGAAATGCAAAACAAAGCAGTCTATTTATTATTCTGTAAGTTCATTCTACATGTTTCGGGTGTCAACCACACCCAACATCAGGATGACACAAAACTGTATCTACAGCCCCCGGTACTGGTCATATTTTTTGTGCAGCTGCCTCTCTCCAACGTGGCCAAGCTAAGCTTGTATGCTCCTGATTATGGGTGTGGTTGACACCCGAAACATGTAGAGTGAACTTGCAGAATAATAAATAGACTGCTTTGTACGCCTCTTGTTAAACAGTAATTAATAGAAACTTTAGTTTCTTAACTCGAGTATTATGATTTCTTTGCTTATGAATTACACAGCATATTAACGAGAAAAGTGATTTGCTTCTGGAGAAAAACTGGTAATTTCGCGCTGTCTTCATGTTTATTTTCCTTTTGCTATTAAACACTTGTCGCTGTTAAGGAATCAGGTCCTACATGTGTTCACGTGTATCTGTTAATATGTGGTACTGGGTTCCACAAAAACGAATTGCGGATATGTTTAAAGATATTCTTCCATGTTAGGCTCTTCCAGAACATATGCGGGAGAGTCAAATGATAACCTTAAAAGTGCGATAAAAATTCGAACCACGGCTAGATTTTCTTGTAAGTTTCAACAATGATACTCGTGGTTTGAAGAGTGGCCGACAGGTGGCAGTACGATACTACGTAGAAAAATGAAGTCATTGTGTACCTTTCGTGTTCAATAAATTACGAGATAAAACATATTTAATGTTTTCATTTGACTCATCCTCGTATTTCTATGAAGTTCACTTTGATTTTCACATCTATTTCAATTCTGTCTTTCACAGAGTCACTTCAACCCATGGGTTTTGCTCTATACGTACGTGTAATCAATCCTTTCATATTGAAACTAACTCGGTGGCATGCAACTAATTTAGCCAAACTGTCCTCCCAGTCAGCATGTTTTCTTGGCACGCCACAAAGAGAACGTGCGGACGAAGCTTACTCGAACCATCTCACTGGGTGTAATGAATGGTTTACATTAAGTGATAACTTCTGCACTCTCTCATTATTTTCGTTGATGAATTTTATAGTCCTGATAGAAGTTAGTAGCTTTATAATTATAAGGGGATGAGAATTAAATTGCCTTTTAAGCGACTCTATCTCTGCTGCTGGACAGTTTTGGTAATTAAATGTTCTTCTTAATTTGTGCAAGGAATAAGGAAGCTGACGTAAACTTTGCCATAGATACGTCGTAAGTTTTCCTCCCGTTTCAGGTTTTTTTTATTTATGCTATCCGCATATTGAAAGAAACAAGTTCGGAAACGAAAGCATAACGCAAGAAGATTACCATCTTTGCTTTTTTTATTTCCTGTATATTTTGCTTGTAACCTTGTTTTAACTTACCTAGAAATCTCTAGGCCAGGCATATTGGAAATGAAACACGTGCTTAATTTTTATCTAGAACTTCTCTTTCAGTTATTTTTATCTGGATAAATATTTAATGAGCTGGTCTTTAAGCACTTGCAAAAACGCACGGAAAAGTTTTTTTTTTAAGATGTCCATTATCTTTGCCCGATTTTAACAAAGTTGCTGTCTATCAATATGCTATGTTATTACACCTGTGCAGTATTCAGTTTAATACAAATCCCTTAGCAGATCTCGACCCGTTTCACGCCGACATGCGCACATGGTGAACACAATAGACCCATGTCTGGATTTTCTTTGTTAATACTCCAGCACAGCATATGGTAGAATGAAGTCAAAATCTGAAGCGAACATCAGAAAGTGTGGATGTCCTCTTCATCATGTCGAGTTACAAACACACGAAGAGGTTCGGGCGAGTAGTACAAAATATGATAGAATAGAACAGGTAATAAACTGAAGGTTGAAGTACCGACTGGAAAAACTATCACCGACGTGTCGAAATTCTTTAAGACCTACTAAAAAGATTCATTGGATGTAAGATAATTTGTGTGCTCCAGTTTTCGGTACGCTCGTACAAATATCTCTGGATTCGAAAAAAAAATATTGAGTGTGTTACATTCGCGGTATTTGCCGAAAAACTTGTGCGTTTTCATGCTTCATTGTGCATTTCGTATAAGATTTTAACCAAAACTGAAATTCCCGCTTGAAAAATGTTACTAGCTGTCTCGTGCCAAATTTTCGGCAGCTCTCGGATTGTTGCCAAGGTACAGACGGGCAGACGAACGGAAGGAATGATTTCAATAGGTGCAATGGGATTCGAATCGGATCCACGAACTACCGCAGCACATTCGCGTTGTTTTAACAGCCGTGGGTACCGTACTTATTGGTAAGGATTCGGAGTAAATTTCTTGTCGCTGTTGGTATTTCGAAGCTGAGCGATTGGACATTTTGGAACTGGTGCCATTCTTTACCAGTATGGCCTTCTGATGCTTATGCAAACGCTCCTTACTCCCGGCAACGCCATATGTCCCACACCACAAAAATGTGTTTTATCTCTATTTTATGTGCGCAGTTACGATGACATAACGACAAGCCGCCGTGCAGCCTGTCGTTATGTCATCGCCTTTCGTACTTCGCCTGTCAGTACTGGCACACAGCATTATGATTTTATCTTACCTTTTGAAGTCTTTGTATTTTTTGCGAATTCCAATCCTTGTTTTCGGACTTTTTATCGCATTTTAGTCGTGAGCATATTAGCTTCGGGTGTTTATGCGCCCTTAAGACCGCATACATACGCAAACATACACATAGGTACATACACACATACGTACATACACACATATATACATATATACATACATACATATATACATACACACATACATACACACACACACACACATACATACATACATACACACATATATACATACATACACACATATATACATACACATATATACATACACACATACACATACACACACACACATACATACATATACGGAAAACATACGCGCATTTTTGTATGTTCTGTGTCAGAACTGTGCTATTAAACATTAAACAGGCAACAGGCTTCCATCTACAAGCTAGTACTGCGCACCGAAAGAAGGAAATATAATCTCCCCTCGATCTGTTCAGCCTCTACAACCACCGCCCTTAAAGAAATCAGTTAAATGCCTCAATTATTAGAATTCTTTATGGACCTCATCGAGAGATTTTAACACTTTTTGCGCGGGACCTTCACAACAGCTTTACTTAGTGCCTGTTTATGGCGTATAGGAAGTCCCCTAATTATGAACGATTTGCATTCGACATTTTCGTTCTTTTTGTTTTCATAGGTGGGAACTTCGCATTCATTGACCCTTATGTGCATTGTTATGTATGGTGAGTTTGTTTCCAAGTCTGTTTAATCTATACTAAGCTGAAATATAGTTAAGAACTCTACATTTGAGATGACTAATTTTTGGCAGCAATGCAAGCCTTATATGGTTTTAGTAATTTAATTAATCAACAAATTATCAAGTTAAATAACAAGTGGTTTAGGTTTTCGTCATCCGGAGGCAATATGTAGACGTCTTAAGGATGGATACCAAAATATCTATGTAATATATTCCCTCCGTGTTCAGGTTCCGAATCACTGCCTTACGCTTCTTGTCTTAGAGGACACCGTAAGGTGTTCCGATGTTCGCTGCGGTGTAAATAACTTGAATCTACCGCCTTCCTTCTTTGAAGTCTTGTCTCCTGAACAGAAACTCTGCCGGATCGACTGTTGCTTCCGATTTTTTTTGATTTGGCTTTTGTAATATCGAAATTGCGTGCGCCATAGTCGCCGGCCTGTCACCGCGGAGGGCCAAACTTACATTCCAAAGAGTCCGTATAGGATTTATGATTGCCAGAGTGGCACAAGTACAAGTTTTCCTTCGGGAACTTTCATTTTCTTCAGTATCTCCCATCAGTTCTGAACACAGAGAAGAATTTGGAGTTGCCGCTAGAATAAAGTGTTCGAATTTTCTAAACATTAAATATTTCTATGTATGGGAATATTATTACAGACCAATGTGTCTTTATTCTTGTGGACGGATGCTCATTTGTAACTGCTTAACTTGCTCTGCTATCCGTTGTGCTTCACTTTTGCAGGTAGCATGACGGTGGTGCAGGACTGCGGCCCTGTGGGTGGCTCGCGGTTCTCCGGCTACCTGCAGAGATGCAGGGAGTCGCGCCGGCTGGTGCTGGTCATCGTGGCTATCGCGCTGCTCCTGGACAACATGCTGCTGACCACAGTGGGTAAGTCACGTGTTACCTGCACTTTGTAGAGGAAAAGTAAACTCGTGTCTGTGCTAATTTACGCACCACTCCATCAAAATGTGTGTGTAAGAGGCAGTGTAGCCCCTTTGCACTCTTAGCCATAGGCATTTCTCATCCTCCATCGAAGATAAGCTGAGAACCAACAAAGGCCCACTTGCTTTTGCCGTGGGAACTGAAAGATCGGCATGATAATGGGGTGACTCCTACTGTGCCCCGATATCAGTGTGTCCCTGTCTGATAAGTAGAACGGCCAGTTCCAAACAGTCCTACACACTACTTGCCTTCAGTATAGAGGCGTCTGTTCCTCTTTACGCCCACACCCGGCGAAAGAGCCTTAGGCATCCATTGGTAGAACATAGCGTAGGCCAAACGGCCGATGTCGGCAATGCGAATAAGAGTGAAATCTCTGTCCCTGCCGAGAATTAAACCCAGATTCCTCAGTTCAGAGTGTAGCCTGGTCACTGTACTGACAGAGCTATCCTGGATCATCTCCTACTGTTTGCTGCTGATAATGTACAATTTATGTTTCTGTTTAGTCATTAGAGAAACAGACAATTAGTAGCAATCTTTCATCCCCTTTTAAACCCTTGAAAGCGGGAAAGAAAAAGAGGAAGAGAAAATAGAGGGGGGTGTGTAATCAGAGGCACGACATTTATTAGGCGGTGATTAATAGTAAATTTTCAGCTTCATATTCCCAGTTCGTTCGCGCTCATGCTTGTGGTAACTGGATGTTGGACAAATGCAAGAATGATGGGAAGTTGACGGTGTTGCGGTTGTGCATCAGGTGAAAGGAGTTCGGGAGGGTCTCTACTGCTTAGGGTTGAACTTTAATGACAGATGTGCCGTTCTTGCCCACCAGTACTCCAAACTTATTCGTTGACACATCCCCAACGCTACATTACAGGCGCACACAGGTTTTTTCTTTGGACGGGGTGTGGGGGGCTGACCCTAAGGTTATATATAATTTATGTTTGCTTTTAAAGAGTATATTATGAAATTGACGTCAAAATCTCCGCGCCAACGTCTAATTAGGTTACAAGCAAAATTAAAACTAACTGAAAAGAAAAAACTAAATATTCCTAAGTTTATATATTATTATTATTCAGTATTTCATTCTACGGGTCTTGAGGAGATTTCATTGGCTGATTTAGGCTGAAGTGTGAATCACGTAAAATGTATTTTGTCATCGTGTCTACAAAGTCTGTGTTTTTAAATTTCGCTTTCAGAGGGCGGGGGGTTACAGACCGGCAGGGGGGGCCCTTGGTGCGCCAATGTACTACATGGTGTTAGAAAATGACAGCGTCGTCAAATAACACACACGTTCCGTTATAAAGCCCAATCGGTAAACGCTGCTTAGGTAAATAATGGCTTTTAATTGTGAGCATCCTACTGAAGGCAAGTACATTGTGTAGGCAAACTGCAGAGGTTTGAATGTGCGTGGGCATAAAGGTAGCACTGCTAGCTGCAGGGTTCCGGGTACTACAGACGCCAGGTAGGAATCTAGCTGGCCGTTGTAGCATTAGCACTGTGCACTTGTATTCTGGAACAGAAGGCACCGAGTTTAAATCTCGACTGTATTACCGGCTATTCAGGCTGAAATCTTCGTGGTTTTCTTCAGTTTGTGTAGCAGAATGTAGTGATGATACATTCAAATAGGCTTTTTTTTCCGAATCCTTTCTCTTCCTTTATGATCAAGACTAAATTTGCTGTCATCAGGCATGTGGCGTCCTTATACATTGTTAGGTAGGCGGAATGCTGCAGATAAATGTGTGCTGCCTCCATCTTCAGCGTAGAATATTGTCATATCCGGAAATTTACGCCGTGCGGCTTCAGATTTGACTATACCGTCCATTACAGACTATACGTCAGATGAAGTTGAAATATCGCAGTCAAACAAATGTGTGTAGGGCAGTATGTGCGTAACCAAGCTAAATCCTGATTTTTACAACGAATTGCAACTGGCTGCTTACAGGCGAAATAAAAAAAAAGAAATGTCTGAAGCATGAAATTATAATCATCAAGTCCACGTGCATTATGATTCATGCATGAGTGAATAAATGAAGAATAAATCAATGAATGATGAGTGAAAACGAAACAGAACCAGCGATTCTGTGGTCCACTTATATCTGGTCCCCACCGTACGCACTGCTGAGGTTAGCTTTTCTCGTTTCGATTTCCTCACACTCCTGCAAAGCTACCTTCGTACTGCAGAATGCCATTATGCAGAAAACGCAAAAAAAAAGTTTTGATTACACAATATTTCATTCATGCACCTAGGATATGCTTATGTATGGGATATTTATTTTATATGCGCTGTCCTTAATTGAGTTTCTGCTAGGTTAGCTTGTCAGGTTCGATTGGATTAAGGCATTTAAAATTCTAACAGGCTAATATGTCTTTTAAACCAATTTCATTTCTGTTAGTTCCCCCATTTCGAAGCTGCTTGCGCTCCTATCCTTATACATCGCATGTTCTTCGTCTGAGCAAATAACTGAAGGGGCGTTGCCTTACGTCCCCATAATTCTGGTTTCTCTGTTACACTCTGAAGCGCTTTAAAGTTTCTCTATTTCAAAGCACGTGCGTCGGCAAGGGTGTCGTTGATTGGTCGTCCACTTCGTCTTTTATCCTGCTTCTACTTTTGAACTTGGTCTGTTCATCCTCCTCTGTTGCATAAATATGGGTTATTTACTTACTTACTTACTTACACATTTACAAACTTACTTCTCTTGACGTTTTGCTGGCCGTGCATCTCAGTATATTTATCTCAGTAATTAACCAACTTGATGCACAAAATCTTGTTTTACAGTAAGTTTATTTCATACTTACTTATTCACTCACTCACTTAACCTACCTACCTACCTACCTACCTACCTACCTACCTACCTACCTACCTACCTACCTACCTACCTACCGACCTACCTACCTACTTACTTATTTGCTTACATGCATACTTGCTTACTTACTTACTTACTTACTTACTTACTCACTTACTTACGCACTTACTCCATGAAGCAGGGTCATTCTTGAGAAGCCAACTGGTTCTCAGCTAGTCAAGAATTTCCCCGCATTTTATGGAACCCGAAGGTTCATGACCGCATTCACAAGTGCCCGCCAGCTGTCCCTATCCTGAGCCAGCTCGATCCAGTCCATACACCCACATCCCACTTCCTGAAGATCCATCTTAATATTTATCCTCCCACCTACGCCTGGGTCTTCCAAGTGGTCTAATTCCCTCAGGTTTCTCCACCACAACCCTGTATACACCTTTCATCTCCCCCTTAGTGCTACATGCCCCGCCCATCTCATTTTTCTCGATTTTATCACACGAACAATATTTTGTGAGGCATACAGTTCATTAAGCCCATCATTATGGAATTTTCTCTACTCCCCTGTTACCTCGTCCCTCTTAGGCCCAAATATTCTCCTCGGCACCCTATATAAATAAGCGTTACACTGTTTTATAGTTGGTTAGTTGGCACGATATTTCGACGAGTTCATGTTGGGTTAGGTTAGGTTGTAATATGACGTTAAGTTAGCTTTGGTGTTGTCAGGTTAGTGTGACTTCGGGCTTAAAATGGATTTCTTATGTTACTTGTATTACACGTCTGATACGCATACCGTGCTGATGATTGTAGTCCATGTAGTGTGCTACTTTTTGGTCACTGCCGAAAGTTTCAGGTACCTGTGCCTCGATTCCAGGCCTTATTTCACTTGAAGAAAGGCTGCGTAGATGTTTGGACACAGAAAAATTACAACAATATCCGATTAAGATAATTTTATAATTTTATATTGTATTTGACTGACTTTAAGGATTTTAATTTTTTAATCTTAATTATAATTTAAATCACACATACAGAATTTCTCTCACTTCGGTGGATGCATAAGCTGCAGAAGTCGAAAAATTTTATTGATCTCTCTGAAGATAGCCAACAACTGAGGCTGAAACAAAATAAGAACATTGTGCAACAAATTTTGACGTTTTGCTGACCGTGCATCTCAGTATATTTATCTCAATAATTAACCAACTTGATACACAAAATTTTAGTTTGACACTAAATTTATTTCATGCCTCTACATTTTTAGAGCACATGTGCTCGAAACATGTATAGAAGCATGAAATAAACTCATTGTGAAACAAAAATTTTGTCCATCAAGTTGGTTAATTACTGAGAAAAATATTCTGCAACAATTTGGTATTAAATATTACATATGTTTTATGTTCATTTGAATCTTAATACGCACAAGTATCTTATGAAAAAATTATTACTGGCATTGTGTTATAGTCGGTATTTTGTGAACACACAGTCATTACAGAAACATGTCGATTAATTCGGTTTATACATATGATCGCTGTTTATTGCGAAAATCATACGAAATATAAATACACTATGCAGGATACAGAGTATGTTTTAATATGAAACCAGGTGGTATGTCTGATAACCGACACAGTTAAAGCGTTGATACATGGGATGTGCTGCCGGTCGTGGTGCGGTGCCTTGAGGGGCAACCGGGGTACCTGCAGCCTCTTGTGGAGCATTGTTACTTGGTGTGACAGCAACAGTGGTACATGTGGGACAGTGCCTGTGTTCATATTACGTTGTGCTAGTATTACATGTGTAAAAATGTTAAATTCTATTTGTGTGTAGAGGCATATACTGTACTATATAGGCTATTAATTACAAAACGCAGTGCAACCGAATGAAGTAACGCAATATTGTTCAATACAGTACTGACTATGCAAAATAATATAGTAAATTGCAGATGTGTGGTAGTGAAATTAATGGTCTGCAATGAAGGTTATTTGCCCCAAGGGAAGCACATTTTACCCAATAAGCATACCACACTGCAGTCATTTGTGACACGACGAATAAAGGATGTCTGTCTGGTTGATTGGTTGTCATGTCGAGTCCTAACCCCCACCACAAATTTTTGATGTGGTTTTATATCTTCTTTGTGACTAGCTACCTGCCGCACGTGAAGGAAGTGCGGACTGTGAAGTTAGGGGTATATGATTTAAGGCAACAATTTCGCTATAGCAGTAACATTTCTGACCGCTGTTTGGGAGTTGCTGGCTTCGAATCTCCCTCTGGAGAGCGACTGTCCTCACTGAGGATCTTAATGGTTTTCGTTATTCTGTGCATGCAAGTGACAGAAGAGTAATAACTGCCTTAAATTACGTCATTTCCGCTTCATATTACATAATCTATCATTCATCTTTGACCCTCATCCGAATATAGTTTGAGTTACTGACAGTGTTCGGAAGCAAACTGCAAATTAATACTGTGTATGTTTGTGTGTGTATATCTGTATATGTATGTATATGTTGGTTTATGAAGTCAGTGACGTCTTCCGATTTCCATCACCATTCTTGTCTATCCCATCCTCAGTCCTCCTCCATTTCGTCATAGACTCCCTTCCTACCTTGAATCCTAGGGGTTTCTTCCGTTTTTCCATCCGGCCATACTTACGTGGGCAATATGTTAGCTGTCATTCTTGGGTTTACAGGTACTAGATGAAATTTTGGGGTTTTTTAAACAAAACATTTAAAGCCAGTTTTTAGCACACTTTGCTTTCATGAAGTGGAAAGAAGCAGGCTTCTGATACCATCAAGCTCTCTGCGTGCGCTTCTGTGTCGGCGTTTTTCTCCATTGCATTTTGAATCAGTTGACTGAATTTCACGAAACTTGGTATGAACATTATGCTGCCATTAAAAGGGACCACAAAGCTTACTTTTTTTAGTTTTCTGCAGTCTGGCACAATAATAGAGCAGACGTGTGAAATTGTGGTGCAGGCACGACACTAGCGCCAACAGCTGTTGAATAAATCTGTAAGTTCTATTCACGTAATATTTTTTATAATAGCTTAACAACCGTGCGAAATTGTTTATGGCTTTCCATTTTGTCACAGTAATTAGTTAGCAATTGAATCTAGGCATGCAACGCTTGAAACGGAGGCATATCGTAAATACGCATACACGGTAGGTTAAAATGTCTGTAATTTGGAAACTACAGTCGTGGTCACGCTGCTTAATTCTGAGGTTATGTCTTGCAGATTTAAAACTTACAGAATCCATAGTCAAGTAATGTTTATTTATTGTTTTCCGATCAATATAACACTATAAATAATGTTATATTAATTTATGTATCACCATCACCACAAAATGATTCGGCCAGTAATTACGGCCAACATCGGGTAGTGCTACAGTAATACAAAAGGAAGGACTGAAGTGGAGGTCTGTCCTTTACAATTAAGATAACAGCTAATAATTATGTTACACATAATAATGTTATACATGAATATTAGTTTGTTCATTAACTTAAAAGAGAGGCCTCTACCTCAGTTGTTCCTTTTGTGTTACTGTAGCCCTGACCGATGTTGGCCTTAATTACCGGCCGAAACATATTGTGTTGAATATGATAAATTAATATAAAATCTGAAGAATAAAATCCAACTAGATGTCACTTATTATTTTATCGTACTTCTTATAGGCTCAACATGTTTCGGACACTACTCCAGCCTAACCGCACCTAGCATCGGACCTACAGCAAACCAAGAACGAAACGACCAATATGGTAATCAACATTATAGTCGCGAGCTCCTGATGATGGGCATAGTAATGCTCGAAACATTTTGAGCCTTTAAGAAGTACAATAAAATAATAAGTGACATCTAGTTGGTTTTTATTCTTCAGTTATCACAATGATGCACGGTCCAACAAACATCACATAATATAAAATCATTTATTCTGTTGTACTGACCGGACAACAATAAAGAAACATTTTTTGAAAAAATACAATTGAATGATGTTACCCCAAAGAAACGTAGTCAGGCAATGAATTCTTCACAGAAACAAAACAGAATAGCAAGAATAATACTAATAGATAAGACATTGCAACACAATAAATCTGTAGAGCAGGAGAGTGGACAAGGTGCATTGCTCGAAACGCGGCATTTGTCTAATTATTTCTTTGGAAAATTTTCTTTCTATGATGTTCTTGCCAACCTTATCCAAAAACACCTTTTCTAATCTCGATATTTCTATGGCTCATTGTCTTTATAAAAAAAACAGAATCTCCATACTATAACGGCGTACCTTATAATACATACACAACGGATCACTAAAACACTACATACGCAAGTCACTGCACACTTTATCTTCATAGGCAGAAAGGCCTATTTACGATAATGTCGCCTTTGTGAGACAGTGTGTGCAGGTGTTTCCTTTGTGATCTATTCTGCGCTGTGTAACACGTGGTGTCGGAACAACTTCGTTAGACAACCTAAGAATCTGCCAGCTGTTAGTAATTAATTTGTGTGGATTCTGGTGTACTGCATGTCGCTGTTGCGCGCAGTCTGTATGTTTGAACGGTCCTTGTGAAGCACCGCATGGTTGAAGCTCTTCATAGTCGAACTCTGAAGTTGAGAGCGGTCCATATAGGGAGGGAGGGTGCGAGATCTGTTGCCGCCATTATTGTAGTAGAGAACACACCGAACAGAATACCGCCCTCCATTATCACACTACAGGAAGAAGACACCCAGGTAGACCGCATAAAGGATGCAAATGAAGCCGGAATGGGTCGAAATGCCTAAACCCTGACAAGAAGAAGAAGAAGAAGAAGAAGAAGAAGAAGAAGAAGAAGAAGAAGGAGGTATTTCGCGTAGAATTTGGAGAGAGGAATAAAAACACAAGATTTTTGTCCAAAGTACTATTTCCGTAATTCTAAGGTTGTCGGGGTAATTCAACGAAAAAGAGCGCAGGCAACATACGGGCTTCATGTGCTGTTAATATCACTTATGGACATTACAAACTGAATGGGGTCACACACCTCATGGTGTCATCGGGAGGAAATAAAACTTTCAAAGTGCGTGCAACATCATGCTATGGCGTCGTGTGGGAGTGGGTGGGAGTAAATACCTCTGGAAATGTTGACACCGAATGAATTTTATTGCCAAACATAACTGTCTTTACCAACAGGGCAAGAGCCCCCAGATACCAGTAGTATAGAAAATTCAGTGGGCCCCTGGGCTCTTCTGGACATGGCGGGGAAGAGAACAGATTTAAATGCAACTACTGGAAATTGAATTCCGATCGTCCAATCCGTATTCAGTCACCTTACCCTTGAGGTCAAATTGTCTCCACCTTTACAGAATGTAACGATATTGTATCTCCAAAGGACTAACATTTTATGCGGTGCTTGTATCGAGGAATTTTGTGGTTATGAAGATTTCCCATTTTTGAAGATAAGTGTATATGTTACTGTAGAAGTCCGAAGATTGGTAAAACCTAAGTTTTACCAGTAAATCCTAGCATTTACCATAGTGCGGTGGTAAAAGTCCGCAAAATGCTTGGAAATGCTTCCATTTCGGGCTTTTACCAAACCATGTCGGTAAATGCTGGCATTTGCCGACACCTATTGGTAAAAGTCCGTTTTGTTTGGCTGTGATTATGCTTTGTACATGTGTGTGTGTTTTAACTTTTAATTATTCATTGAACATGTAAGTTTAGAATATTTTGGCGGTCATTTATCTTGCATAAATATATGAAACTCAATTTGTATATATTTATTGTACCGGGTCCATACTTAAATTAGCTTAGCTTATTTTCGGCACAACAGTCGCAAGCGATACCTGGGTCGACCAGTCCGCGTCCTGCCATAGGGCGTGGGTTCGGGAGATGCGTGGTTAGCGTATCGCAATCCCTTACGCTGATATCTGATATACTCAACCGAACTTTTAATTATTTTCGTTTATTTGAAGACTATGCGAATGGAATAGGAAATTAAAACAGCATTCTATTATCAGATTAAACTCTATATTTCTCACCATTAAACTCTATATTTCTCACCATTAAACTCTATATTTCTCACCATTAAACTCTATATTTCTCACCATTAAACTCTATATTTCTCACCATTAAACTCTATA
>Ga0123354_10012082_pt1 | contig 13367 bp, 12 predicted proteins | sample TergutLab28metaG_2_FD_97872 | JGI IMG/M metagenome (GOLD analysis project Ga0123354, IMG submission 97872) | Labiotermes labralis P4 segment gut microbial communities from Petit-Saut dam, French Guiana - Lab288 P4 | ecosystem: Host-associated > Arthropoda: Insects > Digestive system > Gut ...
ATTGTATTGCTGGGATCCGGTCAGCCAAATAAGCGAACGTTTGTTGGTATTGTCGGCAAGCATTTTAATATACGGAAACAGCTCTGTTGCATATTGTATTTCATCAATAATGCACGACGGGGCATAGGTATCCAGAAAACCTTTTGGATCGTTTTTTGCCTTCATCAAATCCTGCGGATTATCAAGGCTCACATATTTGCGTTTGTCTCCGCTTCCCGGCAAGGTATTCCCGGTAATTTTCAGCAGCGTAGTTTTGCCGACTTGCCGCGGACCATTGATAAGCAATATCTTGAATTTTTCCGATATGCGAAGTATATACGGGGACAAGGTACGTTTTTTGTATGCCTTTGCCATTGGATTATCGTATCATCAAAAACCCTGTTTGACAAGTAAATTCTGCAATAATGGAGTCACAGTCCGTTTTTGCAGAGATAATGTTGTTACTTCACTTTTGATTGTAAGTATTTAATGTTGACAACCGTGTGACAATATGTTATATTATTATATTACAGGAGTATATATATGAAATTCGTTACGGTAAGAGATTTCAGGACTTCCCCGTCAAGCATCTGGAAGAAGCTGCCTTCCGAACGCGAATTAATAATAACAAATAACGGAAAGCCAATAGCGTTACTGACTCCTTTAAGCGATGAAACATTGGAAGATACTGTATCAGCGGTCAGAAAAGCAAAAGCAGTAAACGCCAGCAGAAAAATGCAGGAAATATCTGTTTCCCTGGGAAATGATAAAATGACCTTTGAGGAAATAAACGCAATAATCAAAGAAACCAGGAAAGGCAGGGAATGAAAGTTGTTGTTGATACGAACGTAATTGTATCCGCAATGATAAATGCAAACGGATCACCGGTAAAAATATTGTCATTGATATTAAGCGGGAAAATAAAATTGCTGTATGATAACAGAATTATTTTTGAATATACAGAAGTATTATCTAGAAAGGAATTTGGTTTTAATGCGGAAACAGTAAATGATTTGATAAATTATTTCAGACACGAAGGGGAATTCATAATTGCGGAGCATCTTAATACTGAATTCAGTGATGAAACGGATAAAAAATTTTATGAAGTCTGCAAGACCGGAGAAGCCCATTACCTTATAACTGGCAATATAAAACATTTTCCCAAAGACAATACCATTATTATTCCTAAAAAATTCCTGGAACAATATGATACGCTTTAACGGCCTTAATCTACAGCGGGCGGCGCCGTATTACGAATTCCTTGTCGGCCGTTTCATCGGATTCACCGGCGGCTGCGGCTGCGGCATTTTCGGCCATTGCCAGAAACCTTGTCTGCGCCCTGTACGGCGGATCGGCTTCGCTGACCCTTGACCAGTTTCCCAGGGAATCAAGCTGCCAGGCATGGGTGTTGTCCCTGAAGTAACTTTTAAGTATTTCAAGGATCTGATGTTTTGCATCATCTTGTAAAACCGGGAACATTAACTCAACCCTGCGTTCCATGTTGCGCGGCATCCAGTCTGCGCTTGATAGATAGAGCTCATCGTTTCCGCCGTTTGCAAAATAGCAGATACGCGAATGTTCGAGGTAGTAGTCAATTATACTTATTACCCTGATATGATCCGACATTCCCTTAACTCCGGGAATGAGCAGGCAGATGCCGCGGATATTGAGCATTACTTCGACGCCTGCGGCAGAAGCGCGGTACAGCGAATTGATTATTTCTTCATCTGCCAGCGAATTCATTTTTGCAATTATGCGGCCTGGGTTCTGCGGGCTTGATTGATTTATTTCGCGTTCTATTAAGTAAAGGATCCGTTTCTTGAGTGTTACCGGCGCAATGGAAAGACGGCGCATATTCTGAATTACCGAGTATCCGGTAATCATATTGAATACGATTCCGGTGTCGTAGGCAATCTCGTCCCTTGCCGTAAAAATGGAAATGTCTTCGTAGATCTTTGCGGTAATTTCATTGTAGTTGCCGGTTGAAAGGTGAACGTAGCGTTTCAGTTTTTCATTTTCCCTGCGTATTACTATAGAAGCTTTTGCGTGTATTTTTAAATGTGCCAGGCCGTACACAACGATTACTCCGGCTTTTTCCAGGCGGTTGGCCCACGAAATATTCTGCTTCTCGTCGAATCGCGCCTTGAGTTCCACAACGGCGGTTACATGTTTGCCTGCCAGACTTGCCTGTTCCAGCGCCCTTATTATTGGTGAATTTTCACTTGTGCGGTAAAGGGTGGTTTTTATCGAGATCACCGACGGATCTGATGCGGCTTCCCTGAAAAACCGGATCACCGGATCAAAATTCTGGTAGGGCAGGTGAAGTACCACATCCCCTTCGCGTATGCGATCCCAGATACTCTGATCTGCCTGGAAAGCGGGGTTGCCGTAGATCTTCCACGGCTTTTCCCTAAGGTTGTCAAAGCCGGCTATCCTGACCAGATCGTACAGGCTTCCCAGATTCAGCGGCCCGTTTATTTCATAAAGATCTTCTTTCTGAATTCCGAAACGCAGGGCAAAATAATCACGAAGGCCTGCGCTGCCGGGAGAATATGTCATGCGCACGACAGTAGACATCTCGCGGTCTTCAAGTACCTCTTCCATGGCCTCTATAAAATCTTCGTCCCTCTGTTCATCAACAGAAAAATCCGCATCGCGGTTAACGCTGAACAGTAGCTGCTCGCGGACTTTATACCCTGGAAAAAGATAATGTCCCCAGACCAGGACCAGATCTTCAAGCAGCGCAATCGACAGTTCGTTTTCCTGAACAGGCTCAGGACGCATCTGTACAATTCTGTCCAGAATGGGAGGGATCCTTATTATGGAAATCGTTTCCTCCTGATTGCTTTCAGCCTCCAGCAGGAATGCCGCGTGGATCCAGTAATTTTCAATTACCGGCAGTGGTTCTTCGTTTACCACGCGAAGGGGTGTCAGAACCGGCAGGTACTCCTGGAGGAAAAGCGACTGCAGAAATTCCCTCTGCTGCGCCGTCCACTCCGGCGGGTGAACAAGGCGCAGACCGCCCTTCGCCAGATCGGGCAGGACTTCTTCGTTTAGCGTTTTGTACTGCCGTGCAACGATCGACCTTGCCTTGCTGCCTATGGTCTGGAGTTCTTCCGAGGAAGTCACGGCGGCAGGGTTAATGTTCGCGGTGTATCTTGACCGTTTCATGGCAGCAACGCGGACCATAAAAAATTCATCAAAATTTGATGAAACGATTGACAGATACTTGAACCTGTCCAGGGGCATTAAATCCCTGCGCAGTCCTTCTTCAAGAACCCGTTCGTTGAAATCAACCCATGACAGATCACGGCTCAGATATGCAGGCGGGAGCGGCGCAGATTCTGAATTCAGGTCTTTACTCATATACTTCCGGTTTTCAGTTTAAAATTATTTTGTAACCGAATACATCCTGAAACAAGTCGGCCTTTTCTTCAAGGCCTATCTGTTCAATGGAAAGATCGCGGTTGCCTTCCGTATTGATAATAAGAGTTTCGTTTTTGCGTTCCAGCGTAATTTTGTTTATCTGCCTGGAATGGCCCCGGTCCAAAGCATCGGCTACCCGCAGAATTGCGGCCATTTTGAGCAGCCGTATGCGGTCTTCGCGCTGTAAGGCTATGTAATTTATGTCAGCCGGATTGGGCAGGTCGCCCCTGTGGTAACGGATAACATTGGCTATCAGTTCAAGTTCTTCTTTATGCAGGCCGAAGATCTCCGAATTGGAAACTATGTACTGGCCGTGAACCTGGTGGTTTGAGGCGCGTATAAACATCCCTATATCGTGGAGCAATGCTGCGGCTTCAAGCCTCATCCTGTCCCTGCGGTTCATGCCGTGTTCCCTGATTAATGAATCAAAAATTGTCACGCAGAAATCTGCAACATGCCGGTGGTGGGTTTCGTCAATATGGTATTTCCTGCCCAGGTTTACAGCAGATGCAAAAATCTGGGAATAGAAATCTTCCTGAATGCCGGAATCTATGCCGAGCGCCAGGTCAATCAGCAGGCCTTCCCTTATGGAAACATTGGGAACCACCACCTGCGCAGCTCCGGTTTTTTCCAGCAGGAAACGGTAAACCAGGATTCCGGGTATGAAGAATTTTGCCTCCGCAAAACTGATCTGCAGTTTCTGCATACATTCTTCAACTGTGTAATTCTGCACCTTTTCCGCAAACGAAATATAGGCTTCCCTGGATATTGTTGAACAGTTCTCGTTCAGTTCCTTCCCGACCAGGGATGCTGTTATCCTGGCATCGGAACCTGCAACGATGAAAGTTCGGATATGGGCAAGCTCCATTTCTCCGCCAAGCAGATCTGCGGTGTTGCGCAGATTTTCGGTAAGGTATCTGTCTTCAAGCCAGGATGTACTGTAACGGTTTGCCTGATCGATTAAAATGGTTCCCAGCCGCAGGCTGTGCGCCGCGACCATCTCGCCCCTGCGCAGAAGCATGATCTCCGTGGAGCCGCCACCCATCTCGAGGATCATTGAGTTGGCCCTCCAGAACAGCGGCAGATCGTTTTTTATGGCGAACCTTACGGCAAGGTATATAAGGCGGTTTTCTTCTATTCCTTCAACAATTCTTAAATTGAAACCGGTTTCAAGCATTACCCGGTCTGCGAACATATCCCTGTTGCGGGCAGCCCTTATTGCGCTTGTCGCTATGACGTGTATATCATCTTCGCTGATGTTCCAGCCCAGCAGGAATTCCCTGAAATTTTTTAAAACTGAAAGACACTCAAGCAGCGATTCCCTGGAAACCTGTCCGGAATTGAAAACATCCCTGCCCAGGGCAACTGGCTTGCCGATGCGATCGAGAACCTGCCATTTGCCGTTTCCGGATATTTCGGCCATTATGAGACGGATCCCTGTTGATCCTATTTCTACAACTGCTACCGGGTGAGAGCTGGTTTCCATATAAGCTGCCTGTCTTTATATTATCGTCAGGATTGGCGTTAAGATGAAAGGATACGGAGGCGCACCACCTTGCCCCCGCCCAGTTCCGGATATGCCCTGAAGCGTTCACCATCGTCAGAAAAGGCGCCTGGTTTTTCCCCGGTGAAAGGGGCATAGCGTTTCTGTGACCATACAAGAGAGGGGTCCTGCAGACTTGTCTGCGGAAATGCAGGATCGAATTTTATGAATGATTCATGCACCCCGCGCTCTTCCGGCGGGGCTTCGTCGGTATCCTGCAGGTACCGGATGATTCCGGCTTTAAAATCGATGGATTGTATTATTGCAGAATGTGAAATTTCACCGTCTTTTCCGCGGAAAAGCAGTATATCGGCGGGTTTGAGGCTGCTTATTTCATCATTTACCTGCAGGATCTGGGAACTTTTGGAATTGAAAAAATAAGTTCCCACGTACCAGGAAGGATTATCGCCGGTTTTGACTCCAAGTGCAGGGCCCAGCGCCTGCCCAAGATCGATGCCCTTCCAGGCTGCAACATGGGTCAGGACATGCCAGACAAAGCCAGAGCAGTCCATCCCGGCCAGTCCGACGCAGTACAGGTAATTGTAGACATCGGTTTCTTCAAGTCCCTGGCCGCTGACCAGCACATAGGGTTTATGGGGGAGGCCGCGGTAAGATCCGGCCTTCATTCTGGCAATATCAAAAAGTTCCCTTGAGACTGTCCAGCTCTGATCGGGAATATCAAAGATGATTACCTTTTCCCGACCGTCAGAAAGCGCCTGTGTGTATTCGGCAAAATCCGGACTGTCCAGCGCTTCGTTGATTTTTTCCCACAAATAGACAGGGTCTCCCTTTCCGCCCTCAAGGAAACCCCACTGCTGTTCCGTCAATAGATCCCGTTCATTGTCCTGGGCAAAGGGCATACGCAGGTTCATCACTTTGCCGCCAAGAATTCTGGTTCTGAAGCAAAGACGGTACGCTTCCTCTATTACGCCTTCAATTCCGCTGCCCCAAATACGGGACGGATCCGAATATTGGGCGAACATCGCCTGATCTTTCGGATCCGCAAACAGGGGCAGCGCCATAAAAATACAGAGAAAAAATGCCGCCTTGCGGCGGCGGTGTAAACCTTCAGGCACTAGATATTTTTACCTTCAATATCCTTGAAGTATTTTACGGTTTCGGATTTGAGTTCCCCTGCCGCATCTTCGTCGCAGACGATAATTGCCTTCGGATGCATCTGCAGACAGGACAGCGGGCACCAGTGGCTGATCCCGCCTTCGACAGCGGCCTGCAGCGCCCTTGCTTTTTTGGGCCCGGAAACTATGATGACAACTTCCCTGGCGTCCATTACAGTTCCAACGCCGACCGTAAGGGCCTTTGCAGGCACTTTTGTGACATCGCCTTCGAAGAACCTTGCGTTGACAAGCCTTGTATCCATGCTCAGGGTTTTTACCCTTGTCCTTGAAGCCAGCGAAGAACCCGGTTCATTGAAAGCAATATGTCCGTTCTCGCCGATTCCGCCCAGGAAAAGTTCGATACCGCCGTAATTTTTGATGTTTTCTTCGTAGCTCTTGCATTCCTTTTCCAGATTGGCGGCCATGCCGTTAAGGACGTGATAGCTTTCTTTGGGTATATCGATTGAATCGAATAAATTGTCTCTCATGAAACGCATATAGCTTTCCGGATGTGTTGCCGGAAGCCCGACATATTCATCCATATTAAAGGTAACTACGTTTGCGAAGGTAATTTTTCCTTCCTTGTTCAGCCTGATGAATTCCTTGTACACGCCAATCGGGCTTGATCCCGTAGGCAGTCCAAGTACAAAGGGTTTTTCCTTTTTGGGACCGTAACTGTTGATCCGCTTTACAATGTAAGCGGCTGTCCATTTGCACAGTTTTTCATAATTTGAATGAATTAACAAACGCATTTTTTTTCCTCTTTAAAATGAATTTTTAATGATTTTTCCGCCTATCATTACCAGCTGAATATTGAAATCCTTGTCAAAAACCGTTAGATCCGCTTCACGACCGGGAATGATGGAGCCTTTTTTTCTGTAATTCATTACCTGTGCCGGATTTATCGAAGCCGTTTTGACAGCTTCTTCCAGGCTGAAACCAAAAGTAACAAGGTTCTTCACTCCCCTGATCATGGTTAATGCAGAACCAGCAATTACATCATCGGACTTTCTTCTAAAAACCCCGTCATGCATGATCACTTCAACGCCGTTTGACAAAAAAGGACCTTCTTTTTGTTCTGTGGTTCTCAAGGCATCTGTTATCATGATTATTTTATCAATCGGCTTGTCGCGGATCAATAGCTTGTAAAGGTCGGGGTGGATATGGAAACCGTCCGGAATTATTTCGCAGGACATTTCAGGATGAATCAGAATTGCCCCTACCGCATTCGGGTTCCTGTGATCCATCGGGCTCATCGCATTGAACAGGTGGGTGGAATGAAGGATGCCGACCTGCATGCCTTCGACCATGTTTTCGTATTTGGCATCGGTGTGTCCTGCCTGCAGGACAATGCCTTTTTTTATACAGAAGAGGGCAAGCTCCCTCATTCCCTTGAGTTCAGGCGCCACTGTCATGTTTACGATTCTGCCGCCGGATGCTTCCCATAATCTTTCCATCAGTGAAAGATCGACGGGTATGACCGATTCCGGTTTCATGGCCCCAAGGCGTTCACCGGAAATAAAGGGACCCTCAAGGTGAACCCCCATTATCTTTGCGCCTTCTTCCCTGCCCATGGCTGAACATATCGCCCTGATTGCCTTTATCAGACGTTCCGGTTCTTCAGGAAAAATTGTGGGATTAAAGGAACTGACCCCGTACTGCGCGAGCCGGGCTGACATTTCCATTACGGCTTCTGCACCTTTTTTGTCGGATTCAAAAGCATCTTCGGTCCCGAATCCGCCGAAACCGTGAATGTGCGTATCGATAAAACCGGGGACTATATAACAGCCTTCCACATTTATGATATTTACTTCCGGATTAAAATGTTTCTGGTCGAAACGTTTCTGGGAAAAAACATCGGTGATTACACTGTCTTCAACCAGAACCGTGCAGTTATCCATAGTTGCAAATCCGGTAATCACTTTTCCGTTATACAATCCAATGGAATTCATATTGCCCCTGTTATTGTTTATTCGGATTTGACCATCCCGGCAAGTTCTTTCCCGCGCTTCTGTAAAAGTTCGAGATCGTCCCTGCCGGGGAAACCGGCCCATTCAACCGGGTCCGGACCGGTCCACTTCAGATTTGCAGACGCTGCATCGTATTCCCTTTCGGCGCCGCCTGACCATCCGAACGAACCAATCCTTAAGGCTTTTTTGCTGAAAATATGCTTGCGCCTGAAAATGTCCATTACATGGGCCATGGGCGGAAACATTCCGTATTCGTAGGTGGGCATGGCCAGAACAATGCCCCTGCTTTTGAAAGCGTCGGCCAGGACTACGGAAATATTTTCATCTGGAATTCTGTGGATGGTATATGGAACTTTTTCGTCGTTGATGCCTTTTATTACCGCGTCCAGACCGGCTTTTGTATTGCCGTACATTGAACCCCAGATGATCGAAATCTCAGGTTCTGCTATACCGTCGTTGTAGCCTGCATAGCGCAGATACAGATCGATTATGCTTTGGGGATTTTTGCGCCATATCAGGCCGTGGCTTGGGGCAACGCAGCGTATTTCAAGGTCTGTCAGTTTTTCTGCGGCCATGTTTACAAACGAAGAAAATGTGGAGACTATATTTGCAAAATACCTTAGTGATTCTGATTTGAAAAATTCAAGCTCGGTTTGATTTCTTTCATCGTCAAAGATCCTGTCGCCGATTGCGCCGTAGGATCCGAAACCATCGCACGGAAACAATGTGCCGGAAGCAGCTTCCCAGGTTACCATTGTCTCCGGCCAGTGGATATTCGGAGTTTCGATAAACTTAAGGATCTTTGAACCGGGCGTTTTGCCCTCTCCCAAATCCAGCGTATCTCCGTTTTTTACAGCCTGCAGGCCGGAATCAATTTTATGGAATGATTTTATAAGTTCTATGCCTTTTGCGGTGGAAATTATTTTTGCATGGGGATTACGGTTTCTGAATTCCCTTAGCCAGCCTGTGTGATCCGGTTCCAGGTGATTCAGTATCAGGTAATCAACATCCGCAAAACGCAGGCCTGCCGAAGCGATCCCTTCTTCCATTGATTTGATCGTCTGCGGGTTGTCCCTGAACAGATCAATGAGGGCTGTTTTTTCACCCTTAATAATATATGAATTGAGCGAAACTCCGCCGGGTATGGGCCAGATACCCTCAAAAAGTTCATTTGATCCAAAATCTGCATGAATGCAGTCTATATAATTGTTTAAACTTCTGACTTTCATACTGCTTCCCGGAGAAAAAAATTAATATTTATTTTCGGAACTAACCGAGTTTTGAAAATGGCTCAGATGTCCCTGATATTAGCGTTTCAGGACAGAAACTGCACGTTCCAGTACTTTCTTGCGATCCAGCGGTTTTACAATATAACTCTTTGCACCCATCAGCAGGGATTTTTTTACTACATCTTCTTTGCCCAGCGCACTGACCATTATTACACAGGCATTTTTGTCAAATTCCAGTATTTTCTCCAGTGCAGTTACTCCGTCCATCACCGGCATTGTAATATCCATAGTGACCAAATCAATATTGGGAGCCAATTCCTTGTATTTTTCTACTCCCTGGGCTCCATCGCCTGCGCTGGCTACCACTTCAAAACCTTCAGAAGTGAAAATCTGACCAAGTTGTTTTGCAATAAACATGGAATCATCCACAATCAGCACACGAAAAGCACCCCCGTCAGGCTTAAGTCCCTCAGGTTGTTTGTCATTAATATTGGGCATATCAGTTTTTGCAATCATGGGCCACTCCTCTTCTCTACTCCTATTAAATCTATGGCAAAGAACGCAACAAGTCAAGTATGATTATATTATGCCAATACCATTTTTGCTAGCTCCCATGGCGGAGCTGAGCCACAGGCCGCTCCGTGAATTGATTGAAAGTTTCGGCGGCTGTGATTATTACTTTACCGAAATGATAAGCGCCCCTGCTTACTGCGCCGGCGGCCCCTTCGAAGCCTTCTATGCGGATGCGGGCCCCAGCCCCCAAAAAACCGTTTACCAGCTTGTAGGCTCCGATCCTGCAAAAATTGCCACAGCCGCATCGCTGCTGGATAAAAATGAATGTGCCGGAATCGATATAAACATGGGCTGTTCGGCCCCGGCCATCACGCGGACAGGAGCCGGGGTGCGCTGGATGGAATCGGCGGACAGGGCCGGTTCGATGATCGCCATGGTAAGGAAAGCGGTCCGGCACAGGCTGAGCGTAAAACTGCGTACCGGTTACAGCGATGATTTTGATTACCTGGCAGCTTTCTGCAGGCGTCTGGAGCAGGAAGGGGTAGAGCTGATCACCCTGCACCCGCGTACCGCAAAGGAAAAATTCCGCAGAACCTGCCGCTGGGAATATATTCCTGCCCTAAGGAAGGAACTGAAAATTCCTGTGGCAGGCAACGGCGACATCAGTTCTGCCGAACAAATGGTAACCCGCAGCAGGGATTGCGATGCCGTCATGATTGGTCGTCTTGCTGTGCGCCAGCCCTGGGCTTTTGCCCGCGCAAAAGACCTTGCCGGCGTGAACTTTAAAGGTAAAGATCTTGTTGAGGAGACCGGGCTGCGTTTTCTGGAACTGCTGGCCAGGTACCAGCCGCCGGAGTTTCATCTGAGCAGGGCCAGACGTTTTTTTGGTTATTTCTGTGATAACCTCAAATGGGGCAATTATATGAAAACCCAGATTAACAGGGAGCAGGATCTGGGTGGGATTGAACGGGTCTGGAAGAATTACTTTGAAGAAAATAAAGAGGAGGAATTATGAATACCGAAATTGATATTGACAGTTGTCCGACATTAAGCTACTTAATGTATCTATAATGGAGTTTATAAATGAAAACCGAAATTTTTAAAGATTTTAAATGGGAAAATAAAACTGATTTTTCAATCAACAAGGATTCCCTGATCATCAGGGCGCACCCGCATTCGGATTTTTTTATCAGTCCCGCAGGCGATAAACGCAGCTCCAATGCTGCCTTTTTTTACACCGAAACGGACAGGGAATTCATTCTGAAGGCCAAAGTAACCCATGCATTCAAATCCGTGTTTGACGCCTGCACCCTGATGGTTTACAGCGATGAAAGCTGCTGGGCCAAATTCTGCTTTGAGCTGACCGATTTTGGTTCACATTCAGTTGTCTCTGTCGTTACCCGCGCTTACTCAGATGACTGCAACGGGGTAAAAATTGAGGGCAATACAGTATGGCTGCAGATTACCAGAAAGGGGAAGCTGTTCGGTTTTCATTATTCACTGGACGGCATTAATTTTGAAAAAGTCCGTTATTTTAACTTGCCCGTCAAGGATACGGTCAGGGCCGGGTTTGTGGGCCAATCTCCGTCAGGCGACGGAGCCGAGTTTGTTTTTGAAGATATAGCGCTGGATTTTAACGTTACCAATGTAAGAAGCGGATGTTAGCTGAGCTGTTTCACAATTCCTGCGCGTGGTACAGTTCGCGGTAAACTCCCTGTTCCCCGATCAGCTCGTCATGCGTACCGCGCTGAATTATCTTTCCGTCCTTGAGGACAAGGATTATATCAGCGCTGCGGATCGTCGAAAGCCTGTGTGCAATTGCGATAACGGTCCGGTTGCCGCGCATTTTGGCGATGGCCGACTGTATCTGGGCTTCTGTCTGCATATCCACCGATGCCGTCGCTTCGTCCAGGATCAGAATCGGGGCGTTGCGCAGTACAGCCCTGGCGATGGAGATGCGCTGCTTTTGTCCGCCTGAAAGCCTGACCCCCCTTTCGCCTGTTTTTGTGTCGAATTTTTCAGGCATGTCCATGATGTCATCGTAGACCCCTGCGGTTTTGGCGGCTTCCTCAATCTCCGTCATGGAAGCGGATGGTCTGGCGTAAGAGATGTTTTCGGCAATGGTGCCGTTGAATAAAAAAGTGTCCTGCAAAACCATTGAAATCTGGTTACGCAGGCTGTTCTGCGTAAGGTCGCGCAGATCACGGCCGTCAATTGTGATACGCCCGCTTACCGGATCGTAAAAACGCGCGATGAGCTGGATGATGGTAGTTTTCCCAACGCCGGTAGCCCCGACCAGGGCCAGGGTCTGGCCGGGTTTTATTTCAAAATTGATGTTCTCCAGAACCGGCGCTTCCTGCAGATAACGGAAACTTACATTTTCAAAACTCAAGAATCCTTTTGCCGGGGGAAGTTCAATTGCCCCCTGTTTGTCGGTAACATCCGAGGACATGTCCAGAATTTCAAGAACCCTTTCGGCGCCCGCAAGGGCCTGCTGTGCGTTTTCAAGCAGCTGGGCCAGGCCCGTAATGGGCGCGTAGAAAAGCGAGAGGTACAGAAGAAAGGCCACGATATCTTCGGCATTCAGCTTTGACTGATACGCAAGAAATCCGCCGAAGCCTACAACGATTACGGTTCCCAGGGCAGTCAGGAATTCCACGGAAGGATGAAATACCGCGCTCAATTTAAGCGCGGCAAGCATTGTCTTTGTGAATTCCCCGGCCTTTTCTTCAACCCGGCCGCTTTCCCTTTCCTGCTGTCCGAAAGCCTGTATCTCCTTGATGCCGGACAGGTTGTCCTGCAATTGGGAATTGAGCCCTGCCAGCGATCTCTGCATCTGGCGGAAACGCGGCCTTACCTTGGTCATAAATACCCATCCGGAGGCAAGGATGAAGGGAACAGGAATACAGGTCATAAGGGCCAGTGTCGGGTTTATTGTCAGCAGTATTACAATTACGCCGACCAGCGTTACGGTGTTTGTAATGGTCTCCGGTATTATGTGGGCAAAGAGCTGTTCAAATGTCGCTGTATCGTTTACCACCCGGCTCATCAGGTCGCCGGTTTGTCTTTTGTGAAAAAATGAAAGTGAAAAACTCTGGATGCGGTTATAGATCACCATCCGCAGTTCCTGAACAAGATTCCATGCGGCCTTGTGGCACATGTAATTGCTCAGGAAGCGGAAAAGTATCCTGAACAGGTAAAGCGCAAGGAGTGCAAAGGCCAGGATCAGAATTTCATTCATGTTCTGAATCCCGCGCTGTACAATACCGGTCATTCTGGCGAGCAGCCTTGGCGTAACAAGGTTAAGCCCCGTAAGCAGCAGTGTAGAGATAATGCCTATTAATAGAAGCCACCAGTATTTTTTGGCTTCCTTGGCTATACGCCAGAGCAGTTTCATCTGTGGAAATTACAGTCCGAGACTTCGCCTGAAATTTTCGACTACCTGCTCAACTGCCGGTCTTGCATCAACATCAACCAAAAGGCCCTTGTTTCTGTAGTAATCAATAAGCGGGGCCGTCTGCGCCCTGTAAACTTCAATGCGTTTTTTAATGGCCTCAGGTTTGTCGTCATCCCTGGTATAAACTTCGCCGCC
>Ga0123354_10012083_pt1 | contig 13367 bp, 13 predicted proteins | sample TergutLab28metaG_2_FD_97872 | JGI IMG/M metagenome (GOLD analysis project Ga0123354, IMG submission 97872) | Labiotermes labralis P4 segment gut microbial communities from Petit-Saut dam, French Guiana - Lab288 P4 | ecosystem: Host-associated > Arthropoda: Insects > Digestive system > Gut ...
AACGGGAAGTTCAGCCCAATCGTATTTTTCCAAAGCTTCCGAATACCTGTCGAAAATGTATTTTCGAGCTTTTAAAACATCATCATCGTAACGTTTCAATTCCACCAAACCCAAAGATGCCATAATATCGGTCATATTGCCTTTATAGCCGGAAGTAATCACGTCGTAACGCCAAGCCCCTTTTTTTGTCTTAGACAGAGCATCCTTGTCTTGTCCGTGAAGCGTATAGGCACACAGATACCGATAAACTTCTTCATTAACGAAAGGTGGCGGTAAATTCAAAGCAATGGAGCCTCCTTCTGCGGTTGTCAGATTTTTTACCGCATGAAAAGAGAATACCGATATATCTGCCAAAGCCCCTGTTTTTCTACCTTTGTATTCCGCTCCGATCGAATGTGCAGCATCGGATAAAATCAATATGCGACCCAAAAGTTCCTGTTCTTTCGTACCGGGTAAAAACAGCCTTCGAATCTCTTCCGATTGCACCAGCGAAAACAATTCATCGTAATCGACAGGCATTCCGCCCAAATCGACCGGAATAATTGCTTTGGTTAGTGGAGTTATCGCTTTACGAATATGCTCTATCGAAATATTTAAATCTTCCGACCGTATGTCAACCATCACGGGTGTAGCACCGCAATGAACAACTACATTGGCTGTTGCGCAATACGTATAAACCGGAACAATCACCTCATCGCTCTCTCGTATGCCGAACCAACGCAAAGCAATTTCCAAACCGAATGTATTGGAGTTGACAGCCAAGGTTGCTTGATTACCGCAATAATCGGATAACTCGTGTTCGAATTGTTTGGTTTTTGGTCCGGTAGTAATCCAACCTGAACGAAGGGTATCGACCACTTCGTCTATCATGGTTTGATCTATGTATGGAGGAGAAAAGGGAATAAGCATAAATTGGTTTTATTTATTAACAGATTGTTTGAGAATTTCTACATATTTTTGCGTTGCAGTTTGACGGGTTAAGTTCTTCAAAACAAAATTTCTCCCATTTCGACCCATCTCCAGACATTTATCAGGATTATTATAAAAATAGAGAAGTGCTTCTTTAAAGTTTTTCTTATCTCCTGCTTTTGTGAAAATACCTAAATGATTTTTCTCTATTATTTCTTTCAATTCATTTTCATCAAAATTGGCTAATACAGGACGTTCAGCCGATAAAATATTCCATGTTTTACTTGGGAGTGAATTTTTTCCAACACCGGGTTTTGAAATTACCAGACCGACATCACCTAAGCTAAAAACGTGAGAAATATCTTCGTAAGGTTGAAATGGTAATAAAGTAATATTGATAATACCATTTTTGCAAATTAGCTCATCCAATTTATTTTTATAAACGCCTTCTCCAATTAAAACGAAGTGAATATCCTGAATGGTCTCAAATTCTTTTGCTGCATCTAAAAGCATATCAATATTTTGGGTTAAACCAATATTTCCGCAATAGGTAATATAAAATTTTTGGATGTCCAAATCATATTTATTTATTAATTTATTATCTTTTCTTTCTATGTTAACAACAACAGATTCATCTACCCAATTATAAATAACTTCGATCTTTTCATTCGGAACACCTTTCTTCAAGATATTCCGTTTAAAATCTTCGGAAATGACAATGATCTTATCAGCATTCCGATAAGTAAAATCTTCTATTTTCCGCCCTAACTTAAATATAAGAGAATTTTCTGCTACTAAATTAGTTGCTACTAACGAATCGGGGAAGATATCTTGTAAATTATAAACCAAAGGAATTCTTTTTACTTTTTTCAACAATGAAGCCATTGTTCCTTGAATAGGTGGAGTGCTGGTCACAAATATCACATCTGTATTTTTTGCTTTCAATCCATTCAAAAAATGTGCAACAGAGCATAGAAGATATCGTAAGGCTCTCAATAAAGGACTCTTTCCTTCCCTATACATAGAAAAACGATGAATAAACAAATGCCCATCACAAAGACATTCATGTCTTTTCTCTTTTTCATAAATATTTCTTTTTTCTGTACTTACTCCTCTCGTCGGAATAGGAGTATATAATTCCACAATAAATCCGGCACGAGTGAAAGCTTCAATACGATTTTCGGAAAGATAAATACTTGCTGCGGTTTCGGGTGTATAATATGCTGTAAGAAGGAGAATTTTCATTATTTATTTTGAGAAATAGACAAATCATATTTTTTCAAAATAACTTCTGCCATTTTAACCATGGGAGGACCGATGAATTTATTATCTTTTACTGCAACACCTTTACCTTGAGCAAAGGCTTCCTTGGATAATTGCAGCATTTCTTTAGCCCAATTTACTTCATCTTCAGAAGGTGAATAATATCGATGAACCAAAGGTAATTCTTTAGGGTTCAAAACCAACATGCCTTCAAATCCCAGTTTTTTAGCAACAATAAGATTACGCTCTAAGTCCTCTAAATCATGTATATTTATATGAACGGTATCTATAGGAACGACTCCGTTTGCTTTTGCACCCATTGCAATTATAGCACGTGCTGTAAATATACTATTCCCTTCCAAGTCATGCTTTCCACCTAAATCTGTTACAAAATCTTCACAACCAAATGCAACAGCAACAAGCCTATTGGGACAGGCATTGCAAATATCTTGAATATTCATTACAGCCCCTGCTGTTTCTATCAAAGCAATTATTTTAAAGGTGCTGATAGGAAACCCTTTTTCATATTCTATTGTTTCCAATAATTTTCCAAAAAAGTAAATATCCTCTCCTTTTTTCGCTTTAGGATACATAAATCCGGTTATTCCTTCAATCGTTAATTGATAAACATCCTGAAGTAACTGACCACTCTCTCTGTCATTTACTCTGGGAAAAATAATACGATTTTTAAACTTCTCTTCTTTTACGTATTTAATTATTGTTTCTCTTGCTGTTTGTTTGTTTTCTACCGGTTGAACTGAATCTTCAATATCAAACAATAAAACATCGCAATCAGTCTTTATTGCACTGTTCATCAATCGTTCATTGTGAGCAGGAACAAACATAAGGCTCCTCATTAAGTATCGTGAATTATTCATATCGTGTTGTCCCTCTTTTTTATCAGAACTTTGCGCTTAAATGATAATACATCCTGCCCTTTTTGATTATATCCGATCGTCTCAACATAAATAATACCTCTATCATTTTTAGTTTTGGATACTCTCTTATCCAATATCTTAGTTTTGGCATATATAGTATCGTTTAGGAATACGGGATTTAAATGCGTGATATCTTCATAACCTAAATTTGCTATTGCTTTTCCACTAATATCAGGAACCGTTATTCCGACAACTAAAGAAAAGACGAGAGTTCCGACAACTAAAATTTTTCCGTGGTGATTTTTTTTTGCATAATCTAAATTTGTATGAACAGGATGATAATTCATTGTTAAAAGAGAAAACATATTGTTATCACTTTCAAAAATTGTTTTCGACAAAGAATGTTGAATTTCATCTCCTATTACAAACTCTTCAAAATATCGTCCTAAATTACTCGGTTCCATAATTTCACTTAGCCATTCTTAAAAACTTTGCCGGATTACCGACCCAAATCTCATTGTTTCCAATATTTTTTGTTAATACAGCCCCCATTCCTACTGTGGAATAATCTCCAATAGTCAGATATTCCCTTACACAAGCATTCAATCCAATATGAACTCCTGTTCCAAACTTGAGATGAGCACCGACAACTGCTTGTGAAGCAATATGATTAAAATCGCCTAATAACGTATTATGTCCAATCGTAGCTCCTGTCATTATTAAAGTATTAAAACCCAATTTAGCATAAGAAGAAATCATGACATAAGGCATTACTACAGTACCCGGCAATATTTCAGCATCTGATGCGACATATGCCGTTGGGTGAATAAATGTTGCTAAATTATCTGCAGAAAGACCTAATGTTGAGAATAAATCAACAAATTCTTTTCCCCCGTCAGTTCTATGAAGACTATAAAAAAACTTGTATCCTTTTTCGGTGTACAAATTAATATTTTCCTTGTTCTGCTTTGCTATAACAGGTATTCCTTGTAACAATTCACCCGGCTCGGCTTTATCATTAATAAAACCAACAAATTCTAATCGATTATCACCCTTTAATTTAGCATCAATCAGTGCTTGTGCGATTACAGTACCACTACCTATTCCACCTATTACTAATACTTTTTGCAGCATCGAATTTTATTTTGAGTTTATATTCTTTCTATATAAAACACTTCGCAATGTTTGGAGTATGATTTTAAAATCAAACAAAAAACTTTCATGATCCACATAGTATGCATCATTTATATATTTTTCCATTCTAGGGATGGAATTTCTAAAATAGGCTTGATTATATCCTGTAATACCCGGCCGAATAGTCATTCGTTTATTCATTTCCGGAGTAAATTTTGACAAATCATTATCTGTTAGGATTGGACGAGGACCGGCAAAACTCATATCTCCTTTTAAAACATTTAATACTTGAGGTAATTCATCAAAACTCGTTTTTCTTAATATTTTACCAAATTTCGTTACTCGTAAATCATCATCAGAATTAAAAGTTCCTCCATCAACATTCCGAATATCCGGAGCATTCACTTTCATAGTACGAAATTTATACATCCTGAAAATAATAAAATTTTTTCCCATACGTGGAGCATTATAAAAAACAGGACCTCTATCTGTAAAATATATCAATGGCGCTATGAATATAAAAGCAATTAACACAAGAGGAAGGGCTATTATAGAAAAAATGATATCCAAGAATCTCTTAATGAATTTTTTATACATAAATAGTGCCTGCCTATTTTCGTAATTGCCTACAAACTAGTGAATGGGAAAGAATAAGTCTATACCAAATTTTGTACCAAAGCGGATAATATGGACCTCCATTTGTAGCACTTGCTTCATGACGACGATAATGAACCAATACCTTATTAAGGTAAATACATTTTCCGTTCAATTGAGCGATAAGCCCTATCCATATATCGTGCATGGCGATATGTTTTGGGAATGGTAATACTATCTCCAGTATATCTCTTCTGAAAGCCATACAACAACCCAAATAAGGATTGTGAAGCAAATTATGTATGAGACTATGATTAACAGGATCCGTATCCTTAAAATGTGAATTGTCTGTGATATTTCCTAATTTATCAATTTTATTACAACGATTAACAATTAGAGAAATTTCAGGCTGACAATCAAATATTTTGACAACTTCATTTATTCTATCCTCTAACCATTTATCATCTTGATCAGAGAGAATTATAATTTCTTTTGAAACTTTTTTCAAGGCATTTTCAAAATTGTATATAGGGGAATGAAATTGTGCATCTTTATATAGCTTAATTCTTTCATCTTTAAAACTATTGATAATTTCAATCGTCCTATCGGTAGAAGAATCGTCGGAAATAATCAATTCGTCATTCGCCCCAAGTTGACCAAGTATTGATATTATTTGTTCTTCAATAAACTTTTCGCCATTATATGTTGCCATGCAAACTGAGACCATACTAATGATAATAATACCTTTTGATATTATTTTAAATATAATATTCGTTAACAATAATCATATTCATCAGCTTATTTTTGCTTTGAAATAGATATATTGCGCTTCAATAAAAAAAATATAAGAAAGGAAACTATCCACTGAACAGAATTACTATTGCCTATAACAAAAACCCCTTGCATTAAATAATTTAAATATACAATATACAAATAAATACCAGCAATACCATTATTTTTTATCATCCTATTGATAATAAAAGGAAAAACTAATGCTATTAACAAAGTTCCCCATGGTCCCCAATCCAAATATAATGTTCCAATAAAAGTAATAAAAGCGTTCCCAGAATGAGTTCCTGTCAAAATTTGAGCATTAATAGCATCATTGTCATATCCTAAAAGTAAATAAAAGCGTTTAAAAAAATACTTGCCTCCCATATAGTTTTGAATAGTATCTACTACTCCATAATTGAATCGCATAAATGAATGTCCAAAGTAACTTAAAAGAGATGATAATTGATTCTCTTCTCCAAATCGAGACACTGTAACCTTAACAGAATAAATTATTATCAAAATAACAAATGAGATATTCCCAATCATTATCAATTTTTTTTGTTTTTTTGAAAAACCCTTATTGAAAACTATATAACAGACAACCAATGCCATAAGAAAGGTTGTAAAGTTGCTTCGAGAAGCAGTTATCATACTCCAAGTAACTATTGGAAGAACAATCGACACAAAAAGTAAGCTCAAAAATATTTTGTTTATTTTGTGCATTGTCAAAAAATAAAAGAATAATACCATTGCTGCTATATTGCAATATATAATTACAGCATAAGCAACCCATTCTATAAAATTACTATACACTTCCAATTCATCAGTATAAACATTGGTTCTAATTGTTAGCCATTCGTTTGATAATAAATTAGACCATGCTCTTTTAGCAGTAAAAAGCACAAAAAATAGAGCGAAAACAATATAAATGATACATGCAATTTTTAATTTTCTTATATTTATAGTTTGTAATTTCTCATACAAATATAATTTCTTGTTACTTAAATAAGGTCTGGCAAACAATAAGAATGTGATAAATAAGTAGAGGTAAGGCCATAACATTAAGTGCCATTCATTGGGTTCAGACATATACAGAAAAATACCTAATATTGCAACAAATGTGTATAATGATATTAGTACTAACCCATTATCTATCTTTTTTCTGTTTATACAATAGATAGCTAATAGAGTTACATAAAGAAAAGCATTAAAAATGACGGGAAACATTTTTTATAGTTTTTTTTTTCTAATATAACGATATTTCGACTGTAGATTAATTTTCAAAATATTAATATATCGTTTATTAACAAACCACACAATACAAATTAAATTCAAAATACTTTGGCATAATACTTGATTTTTAATCATGAGAACTATGAATTTTAAAATATGCAATTGTGTAATTGTAAATTTCGAATAGTAATGCGAACAAAAATTTATGAAATTATTTATTTTAACATCATCTCTACTTAGCAATAGTCTTACGTAGTGTAGTCTTATAAAGTATAGAAAATCTTGTTTATATTTATTGAAATTTTCAGTGCCTCTCAATATTTGTAATGTTTTGTCAATTAAATATTTTGTCGATTCATGTTTCTCTTCGCTAACGAAGGAAGAGCACATATTATTTGCATTATTATAAATCCGATAAAAATAATCAATTTCGAGTAATCCACTAAATCTATGTCTTAATCTGGTTATTATTCCTGGAATAATGAAACTAAAATCTGTATAAATTTTTACATTTTCGTCCCAGTATAAATTTTTAATTGAATCTCTTTTATATATATTATTCCACACAGAAAACGGATAATCTGATCTTAAAAAAGACCTTAACAAATTCATATTGTTTTTACCTATCCCCCAAGTTTTACCCCAGTCGGTAAATTTTGGCACTTTGAGGATGTCAACATGCCACATTTTTGCAGGAAAAGATGCATAATCAATCTCTGGATTTGCTTCCATAAAAGCTACCCGCTTTTCCAAACAAGTGTCAGAAATCAAATCATCGGCATCAAAATGTATTACATATTGTCCCAGTGAATTTTCAAAACCTATATTGCGACATGTTGTGGATCCTTTTGGTTGTCTATCCCTGACAAACATTTTTATTCTCGTATCTTTATTTACATATTCTTTTATTATACATTGCGAATTATCGGTTGATTGATCATCAACAATTACTAATTCCCACAAATTATATGTTTGTCGTATAATACAATTTATCATTTCAGGTAATGAGTTTTCATTATTATAACAGGGGATAATTATTGAAACTATTTTAGTGTGCATTTACGTTCTTTTATTTTTTGTAAGTATACCAATGTATTATTAAATTTAAAAGAATAATTTCTCTCATTATTATTTTAAATAATACTTGATATAATTCTAATATAAAGCAATCCATACTATTTTTCCTGTGAATCTATTAACACATAATTGTTGTTTTTGAACAGAAAGAAAATGGCTGAATCTTCAGATACAAGTTTTTTGCAATTCAAATAATTTTTTAGATTAAAAGGCACAAGTTATAAAACTAAGCTAACACAGAAAAAACAAAACTCCACTACGTATTAAAATGGTTGAGAATAAATTCTATTGTTTACTTTTACGAAACTTTCCTTTTGCAAAAATCACAAGTTTTTTTCTTTCATTATTACTTAATCCCAAGCAATAACTTATACCACAAGCAAAAACAGCACAAACACCTATGTTTAATAACGAAAATAAAGTATTTTTCGGTAAAAAATAATGCATTGCAAACGGAACATTTATACTCAGTATGGTCACAACCCCTATCGGTAACAGTAGCTCACGTAGAAAGCGAAATCCAGGTAGACCATTTTGAATTTTTATCACTAAATAGTCCGAGAATACGAATAACGACATAATCACAATGCCGGCTATAAAGATAGAAACTACGCTAAACTTCAAATAACACAGAAATAAGGCAACGGGTAAATTGCTTGCTTGTATAATACAACCTGTGATTTGCATTGTCTTTATGTTCCCGCTTGCATTATTGACCTGAACTGGGGCAAGTAACAAAACTCTTACTATCTGCTCAACTAAAACCAATTGGGTAAATATCACAGCATAATTGGGTACATTAACAAGCCATAAATTTAAAATAAATTCCGCATTTGCAATAACTGGGAGAGTCAAAACAAAAAATAAGAGATAATATAATTTGCTCGCCCTGATAACCAAATTCCACATATCTGTAAGATTTCTTGTTGCATAAAGTTTTATTATTTGCGGATTCACAGCCTGTGCGGCATTTTCGGAAAACGATTTGATTACTTGAGCCACATTTATGGCTATACCGTTTGCGGCGTTTACAGATGGACCGAAAAATAGATTAAGAACCATATTTACACCTTGATATTTAGCGGTGTAACTTATCGGATTAAGAAATACCCAACCTGAAAATTTTAGTAAGTCTTTGTAAAGTACCTTTTCCCTGCAAAATTTAAAGGCGGTCTCTCTAAAATTGGAAAGGCAGTACTTCCGGTAAATAACAAAAACCAGACAACTCACTCCAAAATTCAATACAGAGAATAATTTCAGCTTGTCAAAATCAATGACAACCAGTAAATAAACAATCACCAGTCTCGCAACGGCTTCAAAAATACTCATATAAGCAAATATATTAAATTTCTCCCTGCTTACGACTATGGAAATGTATGGCACGTTCATAAGAACTAAAATCATTTGCAAGATGGAAAATTGAAAGATCCACTGCGCAGCATTGAATCTCTCAGGAGGTATAACCATTTTATTCTGCAAAAACCATATACCTGCTGTTTCTGCTAAAATAACGGTTATTATAGCTACTATGGCATATAAAAGTAATGCAATGCTGAATATTTTGTTTAATTTTTCGTAGTTTTCTTTGCCCAGTTCAAAAGAGAAATAGCGGTTTAGAGTTTGCGTTAAAGCTCCGCTTATAAATCCGCATATTGTGACTAAGCCACTAACCACGGCGTTTATCCCAAAGTCTGTTACTCCAAGTTCGTTTAACACAACCCTTGAAGTGTATAAACTTACACCCATGGTTATTATTTGTCTGAAATAGAGTGCAAAAGTATTTTTTACTATTCTTTTATTGTCAAGCATGGGTATTCATTTTCTACTACTATATCATTTCTATATAGTTTTCTTTTGATAAATATACATCTTCTCCATACATTCCTACTTGATCAAAAGATTTGATATTTTTATAAAAAGCCTTATTACAACCTCTTTTCTTACGTTCGTGTAGTTCTGCAATGATGCATCTTGTTTTACTTATCCATTCTTTACTTGATTCAAATACCTCTTTTTCTGCGCCTTCAATGTCAATTTTTAATATATCAATAAAATCAATGTTAAAATCATGTATGATTTCATCTATAGTAGTGGTTTTTATTAACTGTTTAAAATTTTTCGTACTTGGTTTTAATGAAGATACATTTGTTCCTACCATAAAACCAATATTCTCGATTCCCACATCAAACAAAGCTATTTCTCTGGATATATTCCATAAAGCAGCATTTTTTGCTGTAATATTTGTGTATTTTTCTGTGTTTAGTTTCAACAATTTATAGTTCTCTTCTTCTGGTTCGATTGCTATAATTTTAGCCTTTTTGTATTTGTTTGCAAAATATATTGATGCCATTCCAATATTAGCTCCGGCATCAATTATATATTTCGGTTCTTTGTTTACAGAAAAATCATATTCATTTTTTTCAAATATTTCCCGATAAATCCATATATCCATTGTATAATTTCTCAAATAAATAGGATGATCATAATCTGCCCTGCATATTTGAACTATATTATTACTCATTGTTGTTGTTATAGTTGTATCGTGTAAATAGTTTGTCTTTGTATCTCTTTTTATCCTCTTTGTCCTTTTGAATCCTATTATGTTGCGTTTTAACATAAAAATACCATAAGGAATAAAGTACTTAATGAATCTCTTTACTGTCATTTTAACATCTTTTTTAATTGTGAAAAAAATCCTCTTCTGTTAAACTTGAACTGATAATTTTCGCAGGAATACCGGCAACAATAGCATTTGACGGGACATCGTTTAATACAACGGAATTTGCTCCTATAGAAGCATTATCGCCAATTTTAATATTACCAATTATTACAGCCCCCGCATAAATTTTAACATTTCTACCAATAGTCGGATAACCATCGCAATTTATGTTTTTAGCACCAATCGTTACATTTTGCCATATTCTTGAATTATTCAAATTATCCTCCCGCCCTGTAGTAAATTTCACGCTTTTGGAAATTACTATACCAAGAGGATGAGCAAAAGTTATTCCTTTTGCCAAACATTCATTTAAATTTCTTATGTCACAAGCCGTTAACAATCGAAGATCACAACCTAATAGTGTATTTCCACACTTTCTGGTGAAATATCGCCAAAATTCATGAAATAGTCTTAGAATTTTCATAAATAAAAATTTCACTTATTCTTTCTTTCTATATTATTATCACTTATAAGTTTATTTTTAAGAGCTCTTTTGAGTACCATTCCACAAACCTTTTCACTCCTTCTTCCAATCTGGTAGTTGGTTTGTATCCCACTAATTGTTCCAATCTGGATGTATCCGCATAAGTAATCTTCACATCCCCTTGTTGCATCGGATACATCTCCAAAACAGCCTTTTTGCCCATCGCTTCTTCCATCGTGTGAATAAAATCCATCAAAGGGACAGGTTGAGAATGTCCGATGTTAAACAGTTGATAATACGGATGTCGTTCATTCTCGGAAGGTATTTTATCTATAACCCGAACCACACCCTCAATAATATCATCAATATATGTAAAATCCCTGCTCAAATCCCCATGGTTAAAAACCTTAATCGGTTCTCCTTCTGTTATTGCCTTGGCAAACAACATCGGTGCCATATCCGGGCGACCCCAAGGTCCATAAACGGTAAAAAAACGTAATCCTGTTGTCGGTAAATGATACAAATGGCTGTAAGTATGTGCCATCAGTTCATTGGCTTTTTTGGTGGCAGCATATAAACTGATCGGATAATCCACTCGATCTTCTTCTGAAAACGGTACTTTGTCACTGTTACCGTAAACGCTGCTGGAACTTGCATAAACCAAATGCTTAATTTTATTATGTCGGCAACCTTCCAAAATATTCATAAAGCCCACAATATTACTGTCGATATAAGCATGGGGATTTTTAATAGAATAGCGAACTCCAGCTTGCGCCGCTAAATGACAAACCTTATCGAACCGTTCTTCCGCAAACAAGTTTTCCATAGTCGGTCGGTCTTCCAGGCTTAGTTTAATAAATCGGTAATTCGGAAAAGTAATGCTTTGAACCGGTTTTCCATACTCCACTTGGTTTTCTTCTATCCCTGTTTCTTTCAGCCGGGCATACTTCAACCGAACGTCATAGTAGTCGTTGATATTGTCCACACCTACTATTTCGTTTCCTTCTCCCAACAATCTCTTGACCAAATGGAAGCCTATAAAACCCGCCGAGCCGGAAATCAGTATTTTCATTTTTTGGTTTTCTGGAGATTGCCGGTTAAGCACGCAAAGACAGATGCACTGCCTGAATCATAGTCTTCTTGTTTTATTTTGGGGTTCATCTTGTTTGCCTGCTACGCAGGCACGATGTCGTTTATTCGTTTGTATTACAGTATGCTTAGCATCATACTGCTTAGTCAGGTTGGCTCTCTTCGAGAGCAGGATAAACAAACGTCCTCTTAGTCACATCCGACTCATACGAGATCATGCTATTGTAAATAAAAAAATCCGTGTTCATCCGTCTCATTTGCGTCATCCGCGTTCCCAATGCGAAACCGGTAAATAGTAACCGGTAAATAGTAACCGGTAAATAGTAACCGGTAAATAGTAACCGGCAAAAACTAACCACTAACCACTAACCACTAATCACTAACCACTAATCACTAATTTTCTCCAGATGTTCTTTGGCGATATACTCGCTCATTGCCACCGAAAGCATATTCCCCAGCCTCACGACCACCCGTTTGTGACCCCTCAGTCTGTAAAGTTCGCCTTCAATGCCTGCAAATTCACCGCCTGTTACGCGAACCTTTTCGCCTCCCTTCAGATTCTCCGGATCGGGCAAAAAGTAGAACTTCCCCGCCAAGCGTTGCAGGAACAGAAACTGCTGCATCTCCGTATCGGAAATCACCTGGAAACCTTGATTGATGCTGTCGGGCAAATAGGAAATCGCGTTCCCCGATTCTTCCCGAAGCGAAATTGCTCGAGCGTAATCGGTATGAACGAATATCAATCCCGGAACGGCAGATTTACCGTCTTGCAAGGGAATATAATGTTCTATTCCCGCTTGTTCTAAAAAATGTTGAATGTTTTTTTCCGCCGTATGTTTCACTTTTGCCGGATACCAGCGGATAATGCGTTGCCTCATAAAAGCAATTATGAATTATGAATTATGAATTTGAAGAATTGAAGAGTTGATAAAGAAGAGATAAAGCATAGCTTCATGACCTTGTTTTTTTAAGTCACTTAACTAATCTTGATCTTTTACCCTTAAAATTCCCGTTAGGGAATTTAAACTTCCCCTTTAGGGGGTGGGGGGTGGGTAAAAAAAAAATGCCCGTCCGGTCTTCTTAAACAGAAAACGCGGTCGGGCAATCTATGTTAAAAAAAGGTGCAACTTGCGAAGCACCATAAAAAAAAGGAGCCGTCTTCAAAAAAAAGACAGACCCCCCATTGTTATTTAAAGAACTAATCTTATATTGCGCGCCTGCGGGCGCGCAGGAGACTAGCCTATATTCTCTCTCTCTCTCTCTCTCTCTCTCT
>Ga0123354_10012084_pt1 | contig 13366 bp, 8 predicted proteins | sample TergutLab28metaG_2_FD_97872 | JGI IMG/M metagenome (GOLD analysis project Ga0123354, IMG submission 97872) | Labiotermes labralis P4 segment gut microbial communities from Petit-Saut dam, French Guiana - Lab288 P4 | ecosystem: Host-associated > Arthropoda: Insects > Digestive system > Gut ...
ATTAATCTGGTAATGGACGACAAAACCATCAGCAACTGTAGCACAACATTAAAAGCTGGATAGCTTCACCCCGCTATAAAATAATGACAGGACTATGGACCATGTCGTTAGACAGAAGCCTGGAAATAGATTTTTTTGGTTATTACAACTAAACAAAATTATATACCAATTAATTACGATTGATAAATAAATTAAATTTTCTCGTGTGACTTATATTAAAGTAGAGTCCAGAATATCCGACCTTCCTTTGTCTGACATTGCGCTTGACCCAACAGAGGCACATGGCGGCCAACTTACGATATATTCTGTGCTGCACTCATGTATACTCTGTTATTTAATCGATTTACAATCAACTGTTCACTTTACTTGATTGCAACGTATGTTTTAAAATAATGGTACTGAACTCTGTTATGTCACACTATCAATACCAACAAGTGCACAGTAGTATGATAATGTTGTTTGTACCTCCCTGAAGAAGGTTACATAATTTGCCGAAACATGATGCAGGATACTCTGCAATAATACTGCTCCAAAACACTGTTGCGCGTTTGATGGTAGATAATGTATCCGTTCGGTTAATGCATGGAATATGGACAATAGGATCCATTATGTTAGTTGTACTGTAGAAAAATTATTAATACACAGAATTTATACTTATATTGCACTTGGATTTAATTTCCGATTCGTTTCGTAATATCCGACATTTCTGGTAAGCCGAAGACCTAGGGGTCGTGCTTAAGTAAGATAAACGGGAGTCTGTTTGGAAGATTTTATTACATTCGACACTTTTATTTAAGACTGGAAATCAGTAATTCATAAAGAATTTCAGCTGAAAACATTGAAAGTCAGAGACACAGTGGAGAAATATGGATAGATCGGATGACAATATGAAAGAGAATATCCAAAACGGCTTTTTTGGGGCGTGTGGGCTACATCTGGCTTGATTACCGCGTATAAAGTTCACAGGATCACGGTAAGAGTCAGAGACACAGTGGAGAAATAAGGGTACATTGGATGACAATATTAAAGAGAATCTCCAAAACTGCTTTTTTGGGCGCGTGGGCTAAATTTGGCTCGATTACTGCGTATAAAGTTCACAGGATCACGGTAACGAATATTACGGTTCATATAGGAGCGACGTTTCCTTATCAGTGGAACATCAGAGTCTCATAAATCTTCGTCGTAAGAAACACAACCAGCCACTTATTCAAGAAGTGTCAGTGACTCTTCACACAGGGACTGGTGATACAGGGACCAGAAACTAAGCAATCACCTCACCCTTTGAAGACAATTTTAATTTAAGAACCCAATCCGTACAGCGCTCTAAACATGCTCCATCACCATTATAAAAATCAATCAGCCTGGCCCACGTAAGGAAAACACCCGCTATTCTTCTGAGAACCGTACACAACACAGAAATACACCCTGTGATTGGGAAGTAGAAGTTTAGGTTCATTCACAAAATTTTTGAAATGCGACTATTAGCTCCTTCATGTCTGTTCGTCTGTCCCTATAGAACAATTCGGCTCCCACTGAGCGGATTTTCACAAAATTTGATGTCTGAGTGTTTTTCGATGATCTGTACAGAAAACACAATTTTCAATCGAATCCGATCTGAATAACCGGTACTTTACATGAAGATCGATATGCATTTATAACCATGTCTCACTCACTTCTTCTTAGAATAAGAAATGTCTCAAATAAAACTTGTAGAGACAATCAAAACACACATTTTATGTACAATTTTTTTTCGAAAATCCTACCATTCATGAAATTATGTTGAAAATTATTTCGAAACAGGTTAGGCCACAGATGACAATATGGTGCCTAAGGCTACCAATACATACTGAGAATATGTAAAACTTATTGTTTTTCCACTGAATGAAGTTTGCCCGAAAGCACCGCAATGTGATGTTAAACGTGAGTTTCGTGTCTTGTGACACTAGAGTAGAAAGTTTTATTGTACTGTCATGTTTAGAATGTTTACAGTACAATTTCATTTATCAATGAGATTTTATACAGATGTGTTTACGCATTTAGATCTATTGTACGAAATGATCTCAAATTTTCACAAGTCTTTATTTCAATTAGGAGTAAATGGAGGAAAAAGAAAATCATGAAACCAGTAAATTTATTTCAAGAACCTAGTTTCGAAACACCCAGCGGGGCACAACACTTAACTCTCTGAATCTCTCGTTAGCAAAGTTCGCGACTGTTCTTGATGTTGACTTCAGACAAAAACAGACCTTGGCACATCTTCAATTTTTTTAACGCTCGTAGTCTTACGAAAACTTTAATTTACATCACAATGGGCGATTTAGGGTGTTGATATGTCTTTGTTTGGTGTGGAATTCAAATTATCTGGACGCTCATGTTGGTAACGTCTTGCGATGTTGAGTTCCCAAGTGAGTGAGCTTAGGGCTTAATGAAGAAGATTGAGATAAAAATCATGTCATGTTACACAGCTTTCAAAACCGAAAGGAATTCTGAAGAGTAATGGAAGAAGGCTGTGCTTACTGCAGAATTCTGTTAAATTTATATCACACAACACGACGTCACATTTCTGAGACTCTAATACCTTCAGATGCCCTCTTGAGAATACGATTCTCCAGATTAATATTTAGTGACGATATCATAAGATCAAAAATTCAATATTTTTCACCGTCTCTGATAGTTGATTTTTGTAAAAATGAAACAGGCCCCCACCTCGATTCAATACCCCAAATTTTAAGGCGGGAAATCTTTGCCTTCTTTTTTTCAGTTTTTTTGTTCATGTGCGTCATATAAGAAGTTTCGAAGAAATACTTTTATTTTGGACATGTACCACAAATAATAACACAAGAATTTGTAAATTAATTTTTTTCCATGCCAAGACCGTTGGTAATTATATGTACCACGTCACGTAAAATAAAAAAAAACTCTGCCCTTTGTCCATATGGTGTATTTATGTTTCGTATAATTCTTGAACAGCCTGTCCCAGTGGCCGCGCGGTCTAAGGCGTACGTCTGCGGCCGCTTTCCCGCTGAGATCGTGGGTTCGAATCCCACCGGGGGCATGGATGTTTGTCTGTTGTGAGTGTTGTGTGTTGTCAGGGAGAGGTCTCTACGACGAATTGATTATTCGTCCAGCAGATGAGTCCTACCGATTGTGATGCGTCGTTGTGTGTGATCTAGAAACCTCAAGAATGAGGAGGTCATGGCTCGTGTTGTACCGCAGCGCCACAGGAAAAAAAAATTCTTGAACAATTTAGGCACTGTAGGTATAAACGTAAATTCGAGGCTCATTCGCATAATAATTTTTGCAGTGGAAAATCAGTTAAGTATTAAGCGTTACGAACATGTGTTTGTATACTTGTCTTAGTCTTCCGCCTTGCAAAGCGCATGCGGCCTATGGTATTGTCATCTGTGTAGTCTGTCCGGCTCTACCATACTTTTTCCGCATTTTCTTACTAAAGGCACAATTTAAATAAAATTTCTGAACACGAAACGCGCGTTTTGGTTTTCTCTGCAAGTCTTTTTCTAAAATATTTCTCATTATTAAAATAATTCAGTGAGACATTATCATAAAGGTAAAGGTAAAGGTAAAGTGATCCCGTTACAGGCCCGATGTGGCCCAGAGGGTGGGTAGAGGTATAGCTCTACTCTTCCATGACTGCGGCACTAGAAGGGGGTGAGTGGTCAGCAGCACGCCCTGGCCGCACTTTACCCCCGGGAAAGACCCGGTACCTATTTTACAGGACGCTGGGTGGGCCCCATGATCGGTCTGGACGGACGGAAAATCTCGTCCCCATCGGGATTCGATCCCGGACCGTCCAGCCCGTAGTCAGTCACTATAATGACTGAGCTACCCGGCCCACATATCATAAATGTACTGAGGCCTTAATGTAAAGTACTCGTTATTCTTGTCATATTTTAATGAAAGTCGAATTTTCTTGGCAGACAACGAAAAATAAACGTAAAATCCATCCAGTTGAAGTGGAGGTTTTCCTAGGGGACGGACAGACACACAGAGGGACGTACGGAGGGACGGATAGACGGACATGACGAAGCTAATAGTCGCTTTTTGTAATTGTGCGAACACGCCTAATAATCCACTATTCTCCTACAGATTTCACCTACTGTTCGTTGTAACGGAAGAACACTTTAACACGATCTCTTCTGTGAGGTACGAACTGAGCGTTTATAAATAACCTACATTGACTGTGTATTTTAAATGTTCAAATATATGTATATGAGATTTTCCGCCCGTTCAGACCGGCCCTGGGGCCCACTCAGCCTCCTGTAAAATGGGTACCTGCTCTTTCCTGGGGGTAAATTGCGGCCTGGGCGTGCTGCTGACCACTCACCTCCTTCTAGTGCCGTGGACAAGAAAGAGTAGAGCTATACCTCTACCCACCCTCAGGGCCACACCGGGCTTGTAAACGGATCACTTTACTTTTACCTTTATATATATATATATGTATATTTATATATATTTTTAAATTATCTTGATGAATTTAAATTCAACGGACGGCGGTTACGTACACAAACAGCATGACATTTTGGTCTTTGTAACGGAAACGAACTGTGGACCTGTGAAGTAGAAACGGAGTTTTGAAGTATGATTTATTTGACTGTAAGTTGTCGAATGGTTTTAATATATTTCAGTAATATATCCCTTTTATTGTATACATCTGTTCTAATTACGTACATGAATATATGTAAAGTTTGATGAAGTTGAAGAATAATTGACCAACTTGATATCACTATTTATTAAGTTTTATTTAACTTCTTCTATGCTCAACATGTTTCGGACATTAATACATCCATCATCAGGAGCCTGCTTCTTTTCTATTGTATCACCACATTGGTCGTGTGTTCTTGTTTCGATGTGTGTTGGAGTTTCGGTGTGGCTGTGGCGAAACCCCATGGAAAGAAGCCACTTAGAAGAACTAGGCGTTGTTGTAAGAAAAATAATATTAAATTTCTTTAAAGAAATGGGGTGGAGGCATGGGCTGGATTGATCTGCCTCAGGATCGGGACAAGTGGAGCCCTGATGTTTATGTGGGAATGAAATTTCAGGTATATTAAAATGCAGCAACTCTCTTGACTAGCTGAGTACCTGTTAGCTTCTCAAGAACTCTGTTCTATGGAGTTAAGTTAAGCTAAAAATTTTGTGTGTACCCCACAGGAATCGCAGAGTTCCTTTAGTACAAACGTGTGGGTTAATGCAGTACATAGACGTACCAACTGTTTGCTGTAAGGCTTAAATACCACACTTACAGTATGGTGTTGTTAGAAACCTACGTATTTTAAGAAGTAAAGGTAAAATAGTCCAATTACAGGCCCGAGGTCCCCAGAGGGTTCCAGGAAGTTAAGGTTCCCAGAATATTTGACAATGGCCGAGGATTGTGGTAAGGTTGTCACCCTTACGCACCGACCGCTTTTTACCCCGAGGAAATACTCCTGGTACTCATTTCTGTTAGAGGCTGAGTCGACCCATGGACCATAGTGCGTTCGGAAGGATTATGTCAATGAAAAATTCCAATGACACCATCTGGAATCGAACCAGCGACCTTCCAATTTGTAGAACAGCACCTTAACCACTGTGCTACCGCGGTCCCCATTTTAAGAAGTAAAGTAGATAGAATAAAGTAAGGTGAATTCTTGATTAACAGAGAATAATTCGGTGTGATATGCGTGGAAGTAGGTCATTTGCATGGCTCGTAGCAATGTAATGTACAAGGAGTCGAGCTTAATCATGTCATGACCTTCCCCAACAGCTGTTTTGCGATATAATGTCAATTTATGGGAAAGACTGAGTGATGTTGATTATGCCATGACAAAATGGAATAAATTTGCATTAGCGTTATATAAATATCCTGAGATCTGAACATTTACGCGGAGTACTGTTTGATATTTGTATACTGCATGTCTTTTTTTTCTATTGTTGGTAAGACTGTACGTTGGATATTTATTAACGTATATTGAAATACCTTAAGAAGTAGCCGCTCTTCTTTTTACGTAACAAATGTAGGCGATACGTAAAGACTTGCAATTATCATCACTGATCTGACTGACTTTAACTGCATGCAATATTTCAGTCTGGAAAACATAAAAGGACCTGACGAAACAGGATTATAATAAAATGGTTCTTAAAATTGGATGTAAGAGTTTACACTGAGTTAGGCTGTTTATGGGTACAGTCTAGCAGTTGCAGCCCCTCGTAAATGTAATGTAACCATTTGTTATTTAACAAGTCGGTGAAATTCTAGAAAATCTACGTGGCCATAAATTTCTCAAAGTATTATTTTAATATATGAAGTCAGTTAAACTGTCGCTAATACAGAATAAAAGTGATTACTTTTGAAATATCCTTCCTCTGGGTTTTCTTGAAGGGAGAGCTTGAGATGTGCGTCATATAAAATTAAAGGTACAGGCACTGAGGCTCTATACAGGTTTTACGGCCCTTAGGGGGAATAGAGGTTTTGCTTTACTCTTTCTTGTCCACTTCACTAGAAGGGGGTGAGTGGTCAGCAGCACGCGCCGGCCGCAATTTACCCCCGAGAAAGACCCGGTACCCATTTTACAAGAGGCTAGGTGGGCCCCAGCGCCGGTACGGACGGGTGCGGAAAATCTGGCCCTCTCACCGGAATTCGACCCCCGGACCGTCCAACCCGTAGCCAGTCGCTATACCAACTACTCTACCCGGCCCACGTGTATATCGTATGCATTGCTTCAATTTCATCACAAAATTATTTTGATGTATTGTACATTTTGAGTAAATATTACAATGTAATGTGAAGTTGGCCAAGATTAGGTAATAAAAATATTGTATGTCTATATTCAATTCAAATTTATATAGGATTCCGGAAAGCTACTAGAATTTCATAATTTACCGCCTTGCAGAAGAGTTTGATAACACAAGACTTTAATAAAATCGTCACGCCTTCAATGTCAAAGCCATGTGTCAGTCAAGTGTCAAGATAGAATCTGAGATATCAGGCAAACAGATTACATTGCAATGGTATTCCCTATACATTACTGACAATAGCAGCAGTGAGATGTAATGACCTCAACTACCGGCACGTAGCTAATTTGTCACACATCAGTGAAGCTGGGAGGACCACCTGACTAGCTCAAAGTGCAGGCGAAAATATGACACAAAACGTTCTTCAAGTATATGAAGGAATATTTGTGGAAACTGAACACAATAATTATATCACCGTAAAATTGTAGAATGTGGAGCGTTTGACAGGGTTTCTAAATGAATCCTAAACTGAAACAGATGAAAATAAACGAATTACGAGCAACACCATTAGGAGCGTTTTAGTAAAATCATGAGATAATATTTTTTGTAATTTGTCTATAGGGTAATTTTAATTTAGAGTGAGCGAGAAATTAAACTAACTTACTAAGTCCTGTTTATTATCGTTGTACTTCAGTAAAATGAAGAAATAATGAACTTCACTACGATACATACGTATCTGAAACAGATGCATGTCTCAAGCTTCCTTTTCATGGTCGTCATTACCCAAAAAACTGAAATTAATTTGATGTTTGTGTGACCGTGCATCATTGATACAATAATATAAACAGCGAAATAGATGCAACAATGACAGTTTATTGGTAACTTAAATCAGCTCAACATGTTTCGGGCGATAGTTTCGCCCATCCTCAGGAGCACTAGGCTGTGTTTACAGCTTGTGATAAAACGCAGGCAGCATCGTCGGTGCGTTTTACCACAAGCTGTAAACACAGCCTAGTGCTCCTGAGGATGGGCGAAACTATCGCCCGAAACATGTTGAGCTGATTGAAGTTATCAATAAACTGTCATTGTTGCATCTATTTGACTGTTTATAAAACTGGAACCAATAAAAAATAAAGAAGAATCTGTAAATCCTTCGTCTCTTCGGAGAATCGACGCTGTTGATACTAGAAATCACGTCAAAGACTTTCCCGCTTGAAGAAAGCTGATAGCTTTTCCTTTATTCAGTTCTTTAGTTTCTTGGGCTGTGAAAATTGAAGGAAAAAATCGGAAAATTCCTGTCTTGAGAATTATTCCTTCAAAACGTAATCGGTTCTGCTAAAATCGACCAACGCACGGAATGTGTTCATTTTTCGCGTTAAAATTGCAAATTTTTAGTTGCACAAAAACAATTGAGGGGAGTGTATGTAAATGTAGAGCAAGATGTCTTTCAGTGCCACATTAAATCATATGTTAAGTCTGAAAAAACAGAAGTGACAGAAGTTAAGAACGAGGATTTAAAAATCATAATTATTTCTGGTATCAAATTAAACACTTCCGTAAATATTAAGAACGAAATTCAGGGGATATACAGAAAATTATGATGAAGAAGCCTACTGCATTACCAACAGAATTTCTTTCGTTACAACACTAAAAATCTCCTCCAAGAGCTACCGTCCTCTACAAGCTTTTCCCAATACCCGTCATTTAAATACCTTTTTCAACCAAAGTATTTCGGGTTTATCTCAACTCTCTATTTAACCTAACTTTAACTGAATTAACACAGATTTGCCCTGAAATCATTGAACCTTTCACAAAAACGTACATATAGTATGTTGTAACTTTCTTTATTGTTTACTGACTTTACAAATGTTGTACCCGCGTAGAACCGGATTAAATAAGTCTAAATAACGTACTCAAGTAAGGCAGAAAGTTGTTACCAGTATTGCGTGCCGGTAATGTAATGTCTTCGGGTAACCGACCTTTTCCCAAAGCTGTACATTATTGTTACCTAAATTAAAGGGTTTCGAAAATTCTGTAATTATTTAATTTGTGTTACATAGGAAATAACAAATGATTTGCTCTCAAATGTAATAAAGATTTCAACATGCACATTATTACAAAAATCTCAGACAGCTTGAAAATTACAAAACCATATTCGGCTCCATGTTTATGAACTGGACTAAACTCTACAGGTTTTTGCAAATAATAAAAATAAATAAAATAAAAAAAAAGAACAAAAAGGCGGGAGGGCAAATTTGAAAGTCCAGTTACTCATCATTTTCTTACAGATGTCAATATTCATAAGCATTTCCATCCTTCAAAACAGCAGTCTGTAACAGTGGGAACAAGTCAATTAACGGACTGTTCAGTGCATTTTAATAAGGTGTCCGTGGCATTGACCAGGAGAAAAATTCCTAAGGTCAAAAGCCGAATATAAAACCACGTTACAGTTCAGTGACTTCACTTGTTACTCAGTCACAGAATAATCCTTTACTGTTTTAGAACCTGTTCCTGACTTGAATGTCTTGCTGAAAATTTTCAGCATCAAGATACCAAACGTATATTACTCTTGACAACAAGGCCATTAATTTCACGGGTTTAGATGTCAGTTAATTTGTCCCCTACTTCACATGGCATGGAGTTAGCTCGGAATGATCATCCTACACATTTATCTTCAATATTAACTAAATGAACACATCTATCACTGTCTTAATTGAGTAGCTGATGGTTACTAAGATGGCTAGGAAATTCCTACCCTGTAAAACAACCAGTTAATATACTAGCACTTTCAAAAAAATCCAGGCACTTAGAATATTTAAAACAGTCCACAATCTCATGTTTTATTCCTTTGACATTATGCCTAATATTGTGCTGCCGTCTCTGCGTGGGTCTTACAGATAACTTATTAATTCAAATTTAAGTCGTAATTTTTACACATTTTTCAGAAATGAAAATTAGGACGCGTCTTAAATTCTAGATATTATTTTTGACTCTTACAAGTCTCGAAAACATAATTTTCCTTGAAGAACAAATAGCATTGCTAAAAGAATATTAAATTTTAGAGAGAGTAAGGTGCATCTGTTTTTCAGTTATTCCTGAAAGTATCTTTTTCAAAGTGGGGTGGGTCTTAAAGCGAGTTTTATGTTCGAAGTATTATGTTATTAGGTCTCCAAACTTCATCACTTCATCCGGCTAAACATCTGTAGGAACATTTCACCTAGGCCGGGTAGCTGAGTAGGTATAGCGACTGGCTACGGGCTGGACGGTCCGGGGATCGTATTCCGGTGGAGGTGAGATTTTCCGCACCTGTCCAGACCGACCCTGGGGCCCAACCAGCCTCCTGTACAATGGGTACCGGGTCTTTCCCGGGAGTAGAAGCGACCGGGACGTGGGGCTGAACCCCCCCCATCCCCATCTAGTGCCGAGGTCCTAGAAAGAGTAGAGCTATACCTCTACTCACTCTAAGGGCCTTCGTGGCCTGTAAAAAATGTGAAACCTACCTACATTTCGCCTAGTAAGCCGGCTACCTTTATCTTCCTCTGCACAGCCCTTCATTAATTACATTTTGTCTCAAAACTCAGTAAAATGTCGTGTAAAAAACAAGAACTAAAATTCGGTAAGCCAATATAAATTATGAGGATCATTTTGACTACCATATTCTTCAACCTTACGGGCACAAATTCTGCACCTTCACTTTTTCTCAAGACTCTCAATTTATAATGATACATTAGGGTAAGAAGAAACTCAAGCTTTTGTCATATCAAGTTCTTTCAATGTACTTCAACCTACTTCCACACTCAATTAAGTTGCAGTACATAGGTCGCATTTTATATAACTTTATGGAACAGATCCCTTCCTGAGAACCTAACAAGTCCGCAGCTGGTCAAGAAATTTCCAGCGTTTTATGGAATCCGAAAGTTCATTACCTCATCCACAATCGCCCGCCACCCGTTCCTATCCTGAAGCATAGCAATCTAGCCCATGCCTCCCCATCCGACTTCTTGAAGATCAATTTTAATATTATCCTACCATCTAAGCCTAGGTCTTCCTATTGGTCTCTTTCCATCAGGTATCCACACTAAAATTCTGTATGAAGCTGTTCTGTTTCTACACGCTTCTCATGCCCAGTCCCTTTTCATTTTCCTGCATTTGATCCCACAAATATTTGGGATGGACTACAAGTTTTAAAGCTCCTCCTTTCATAGTCTTCTCCACTTTTTACGTAACAATATATTTATTGTCTCATTCAAAGATCAACCTGTTTTTCAGTTCTCTACCTTTAGCGGATGAGTTAATGCATTACCATAACACACCTTTTAGAAATAGCGCTATGCAATGCATTAAAAGGTTATAAAACAAAAGCTTAAAACTGGACCATTTGCAATGTTTATCCTGCAATGTAATACGGGTTTACAGTTGGAAAATTGTTGAAAGTTTAACCCGAATGGAGAGAATTCTGATGTCCAGCACGTTACGGCAACTGATTAAGTTAGAGGAGATTTTCGTTCATTGTTACTGGAAACCAGCTTCATGAATATGGCAAGCAGCATGAATGAAGTGAGTAGATTCACAGCAAGAGAAATCCAACATTTAACCCTTTAAAAGCCAAGTTAAATCCCATCTGCCATTTTCTGGCAATATCAGGAGCTCACAATATTCTCCGAGTTAACAGGTTAAGGGCTGAAACGAAAACTTAATGTTGTTCTGTTCTTACAGGTGCTGGCAGCAGTGTCGTTGTCAGCAGCAGCACGCACTGTGAGGACGAGGCGACAATGGCGTAGGGGTGAAGATGACAAGCAGGTTATAGTTAACATTGAAAATGAGGAGAAGACACAGTATCTGGAGCAGAATTTCAACTCAAGTAAGATACAAATTAAGATAAATGTAATAATCATTGTTAAAGGTTATTAAGCCGAGATGATTTCAAAGGGCTTGCAATTTTCAGCCGGATTTTCAGCCAAGAGATCTGTCTATAAATTAACAAACTATGAATGGTTGCTAATTATTTTAAGCCATTTGTCAATTAAGTTTTCCCCTGCCAGCACGTTAATTATTAAACCAAGTTATTATCATAGAAGTGTAGAGTTCTTGAGTCTGCTGAATGTGGCTGGCTCATAATGGATTTAGTGGGGCAACAAAGTAAATAGAGGACTTTTTCTATGAATGTAGAAACTGTACAAAGATTACTTACTACAACGAAATGAAATAATGAATATCAGGTGTCCATTAAGCAATCAATAAGTTATGAGATACAGATGAATACCAAGTCTATATATTTGCAAATAAAAGTTTACATTTGGAACTTTAGAAACTGGCTTAACAAGTTGGTACACTTTTCTTAGCAAATTTTTGAATCACAGTGGCTGTTTATTCAACAACGTTATTCTCAAATAAGTAACAAGCTGCAGATGTGCAAGTACGAAATTTTTTTAATTCTTACAGCGATTTTGATGAAGATTCGGGTCTTCCGTGACGTTATTCCGCGTCGACTGGTAAATAAGACTGTGGATCAGAAAATAAGATTACATGATGTATAATTCTACAACTACGAACCCACAGTAATTGTAACTATATCATTGAAATTCGTTGCCAAGCAACTGTCAGAATTTTCCAGTGCTGAAGCAGAAACATGGAGGCTCTAAATTTGATGTTTGTGTAACCGCGCATCACTGATACAATGATATAAACACCAACTAGATGTAATAATAATAATAATAATAAATTATTATTATTATTATTATTATTGCATCTGGTTGGTGTTTATATCATTGTATGGAGGCTTTAAACTTACTGATAATTTCGACTGAGGAACTATTGTGAAAAGGTGGCAGATAACACAGCACAGGGACATATACCAACAAGGAATAGAAAGGCTCATTCCAAGATATGATAAGTATAATAATATTGGTAGGGCTTATGTGGAAAAACAGTGGGAGGGCAGTATGATTCAATGTGAAGTGCTGTTATTAGAGCTGACAGCAGAGATCTCAAAAAGCACCGTGACACTCTTTTGTGATGGAACCTCATAGCTACCGATGTTTCGAACAAGGAAAAAATTCACTCCAAGAATCCAACTGAGTGGTAAGCATTCGCATTTACCAGCCGACACGGAGCCATATCCCAAAGTCTCGAATCTTCGTAAGGCTGTTTCTCCACTTCGCCATGTACCTTCATAGCCCGACGATTTAATCTGCCACAGGACAACTTTCCTTTTTCCATTTACCAGAAAATTAATCCAGGTTCTGTACCCGCACAGGTTCTTACGAGTTTGGCTACGAAGTGGGTCCAGACGGTCAGTTCCATCACGAGAACCGTGGACCTGACGGTGTGGTATATGGCTGCTATGGGTACATAGACCCGACCGGAAAGCCTCGGGTCACCCATTACGTATCTGACGGCTGGGGTTACCGAGTCGTGAAGCGCGGAGAACCAGTGGAGCTCTTCCTTCATCCACACAACCCTCAGGATGTTGAGGGTGGTGGCGGTGGTGGTGAGGGTGACGGGTAAGGTGGTGCTGCTTTTAAAGTTTAACTCTTTAAAGACGAAGCGCAGACCGCTTTAGTTAAAGACCGAGTCCGTACCGCGCTGTAAACACTTCTCATCTCGGTTATAAAAACCAATCAGTTTATGCTGTAAG
>Ga0123354_10012086_pt1 | contig 13365 bp, 5 predicted proteins | sample TergutLab28metaG_2_FD_97872 | JGI IMG/M metagenome (GOLD analysis project Ga0123354, IMG submission 97872) | Labiotermes labralis P4 segment gut microbial communities from Petit-Saut dam, French Guiana - Lab288 P4 | ecosystem: Host-associated > Arthropoda: Insects > Digestive system > Gut ...
ACCCGCACAATATTGGGTGAGGAGTACAGATCACTTAACTCCTCGTTATGCAGTCTCCTCCATTCCCCCGTTACCTCGTCCCTCCTAGGTCCAAATATTCTCCTTAACACCATATTCTCAAACACCAAACTAGATGCACTAATTTCTCAAATTCATTTTTGGAATAGAACTCTTCATGTTTCGGACTGTTCCTCTGTCCATCATCAGGAGTTTTTCACTGTACACACAGCAGTGGTATATGTCACACAAGTTTGCTGACAGCTTGCGAGCAGGATCAGGACAGAAGTGTTCCGTCCTGAACCTGCTCGCATTTGTCGGCAAACCTGTATGACTTTGTACCATTGCTGTGTGTGCAGTGAAAAACTCCTGATGATGGACAGAGGAACTGTCCGAAACATGTAGAGTTTTATTCCAAAAATAAATTTGAGAAATTAGTGAATATAGTCGGTTTTGTCATATGAATTTATCACGATGTACGGTCACCTGAACGTCAGATACGTCAGTGACTATTCGGGCGATAACGTCTGCTACTAGTCGGGTGGTTAAGTCTGCTACTATTTTGGCTATTACGTCTACGACTTCGGACGGTGACGTATGTAACGATCTTATTTGAATGGTTGCCTGAAAACCGGATATCGTGACTGAAGTTCCTGTTTCAGTTCCAGCAGTTATTGCAGAATATATTAAAAAAAAATGCAAAGTGTTCCCGTTACAGGCCCGATGTGGCCCAGAGGGTGGGTGGAGTTATAGCTCTTCTATTACAGAAGATATAGGACGCGTAGTTAAAAGAGATCACGACCTGTTCCTGTCATGCCATGCCCCACTTACTTCCGCTGGCCGTCACTTTTGACCCGTTGCTAATAATCGTGCCTCTTATTCCAGACGTTCTGGGTTCATACATCGCCCCGTAAACCCGGTAACGCGATGACCTTTTTGTGTCATTATCTCCAGGAAAATGCCGGAATAGTTAATTAAAACATTCCACGACCACTTCCCATCTCCTCTTATCCAATCTATTGTTTATATTTACTCCGTCATACGACGCTACACAGTCGTGAAGGTGTCATTACAATCCCAGTAACCAACCAGCCAATTTCTTCCACCCTTGATCATTCATATGCCATCTGGCGCTGTATAAACTCCTTAGACGATATTTGTTATTGTGGCCCAACATCCGTACTCGGACGTAGGCCTTCTCATTGTTGAGGTTTTGAGAATGCACTCAGACACACCGCACTCGCTAGGACTCTTCTGGACGAGGGATAGGCCAGTCGCAGAGACTTTTACCTGATAACACACATAACAAGATACGGACGTCCGTACCTTCGGGGATATTCGAACCCACAATCCCATAAAGGGTAAGACCGCAGATGTACGCCTTAGACAGCGCGGCAACCGTGATCGACCTTGAGGAGATACACTGTCATTAACCTTTAGACGCCTAACGTCAATTATAGTTGACGTACCGCACCGCTAACCTCTAAAGTTGCATTTTATATATCTATTCAACAAATATAGGTACCGAACATTTTAAACATGATATATACTCTCCGTTTCTTTCTCTTCAAAATGCAGTTTGTTTCATAATTCTAACGTATTTGGTTCCTGTATTATTCACATTTTATATACAGGGTGTGCTAAAATTAAGAAAATAATTACGGCGCCAAAAGGTGAAGTAGCTAGATTAGTAATTCGCTGAGCACGCTTCTGATACCATTTCATTAACCGAAACATGCGGCATTCTTTGTTGCTATTCTCGAGAAAATCCGAGATGTACTATCTGGTATTTAGTCTGACAGTTAGACTCGATAGGAAGGAACTAGTGTCACTGAACGTACGGGATCACTGTATTAGCATGGAGATTAAAATTTTACTTTATAAACTTGCGTAAATCGGTATTCATGTCATTATCTTTCAAGAGCTTGTTTTAAAATAATTTTGTTATGGATATAAATGCTAATATTCTAGTGTATTATGTCTGCCGCTGTTTTAAAAGGCCATTCTTGCTGGGAACTCAAGACGGAAATAAAATATGAGTTGGCTTACTCATTAAAAATGTCATCAGCGTTGTAGAAAGATGCAATGAAGAGAAAGAATGTTAGGGCCTTTCGGGGAAATGTGTGGAATTGCCGGCTAGAGGCAAAAAAAAAAATCCTGGAAACTTCGTCCTGTTCTTGGAAAGAAAGATGAAGGAATATTTTATGAATTATGAATTCTTGATATCAAAGGCAAGCTTTTAATAAAGTGTCTATACTGGTGGTGGCTCCAAGGATAAAGTGGTGGGACTGGGGAGGAGAGATGTAGCAACTGGCGCGATCCTATTATTTTATGGATGCCGACAAGTTTTAGATGCACAGGAACGTCTGTCCGTCCATCCGACTCACACAAACACAGGCCTACCTCTGCAGCGGTGATTGGGTAGTTTCTGTTATAGCTGCGTAAGAGAGACGTGGAGTGCGCTGAATTTAACGTGGTGCTTTCATCGAACGTTCCGACGTCAACTGTGCGTGTCGCCGGCAGTAAAAGTAAAGCAAAGGGGTGAAAGTTTGCACGTCCGAATAAGAGAGCTTACGGTCCAGTCGTAAATTTGATAGAGTACCATTAAAATGATTGTGTGTGATAATGGAACCGTAAATCTCATGATATTTATTGACCGGTATTCCCTGCCATATCTGTAGCTACGCTGTCGGTGCCTTGCTCCGGAGTCTGACGTCTGACGTCTGACGTCTGAGCTCCCATGCCATGCTTTCCCCCAGCGCACTGATCTTAACCCGTTAAGCGCCCAATACACTCCTACTTAAACCGAGCGATTTTACTGTCTGACGTCATACCTGACGGGAAAAAATTGAGTAAACTGCGCAATTTTGAAAGGCAATAGTGCAGGCCTCAGAACTGTCGTTTCCAGTCGTCTTTCATACAGAGAACTGCGCAGATCACTCACGGAATCCCGCAGTTTCCTTAGCTTACCTCCCGACACCACGATGTCATCATCTCAAGGCACATCCGTTTCTAGCAATTCATTCAGCAGATGAACATCGCATGATATATTCCTTTTCAAATACCAGTTCTTGCTCCACATTTTAAGTTTTCTTCTTTTCGAATAACATTATGGCCGATGCGACTAGCAAACATCCTTGTTTTTATCCACCACAGTCACACGCACAAGAAGACACACAGAACTGACAAAGAAACTGACAAACCTGATGGGAAACCTGTGCTGTGCAAGAGAATATTCAGTTTAGTTTTTCGTGTATTTTTTTTTACACAGTTAAACTGCACAGTTAAATTTAGAGTGTATGGGCCCTTTAAAGAACAGTGGTTGTTACATGTGCCGCTAGCTTTGAAATTAAATATAATTAATTTATGTGGTTGGCATGATAATCGTAATGAGCAGCGGTTGTTTATCTGAACGGCTATAAGCGATTGTTTTTTTTTTGTCATGGGAGAGTACTGTGTTATTTGTAAGGTAGGAAATGAATATTTTGTATATTGTGGGGACGAATTCTTGCTTCAAAGAGTTAAACTTCTTTTTACTGCCGGTCAGAGGTCCTTACACAGAACAAATACGTTCTTCCGCTCAACTCTATTAAGTTCTGTAAAAAGGTAAATCAGTCCCATTACAGGCCTGGACAGGCCCAGAGGGTTCCAGGAAGTTAAGGTTCCCAGATTTCGTGACAGCGGCATTGGATGGTGGTAGGTTGTCAGCATTACGCACCGGCCGCCTTTACCCCCAGGAAATACTCCTGGTACTCATTTCTGTTAGAGGCTGAGTCGTCCCCAGGGCCATAGTGCGATCGGAAGTATTATATGTCAATGAAAAATCCACTGACACCATCTGGTATCGAACCAGCGACCTTCCGATTTGTAGCACAGCACCTTAACCACTGCGCTACCGCAGATTGAGTTCTGTTAGCTTAGTGATATCAGGCTTTCAACGCGGTGTAAATCAGGTTTGCGTTGTTTGGGAATTTCATGCGGCGTAGAATTGTATTTTTTTACCTACGTTTCGGGACAGCTTGTCGGTCCCATCTTCCATTGAGGATGAAACTGATAGGTTGTCCCGAAACGACGGTGAGGAACTACCGTTCTGCGCTGCTTGAAGTCCCAGACGAGCGCAGATAACAGGCCTAGGAATCTTCACTCTCCTTGGCTGCATCTATCGCGTTCTGGGATGCCGCATTAACTTGGAACGAGTTATGGTGCAAGGTCAAGTTAAACGTGGATTCTGTGTACAGTAGGAGCCACAGTGAATTTACATGGAACCAAATCAAATGTAGGCTTACCAAACAAGTGTTAATGTGCTATTCGTTGATCATTTTTTACTGGAAGTATATTAAAAATAGTCGGTGGCGTGACAGAATGGCGGACTTGGCCTTCTCGTTATGAATTCTTTTCGTGACTTGCAATTAAATACAAAGAAGAAGGCAGTAGGTTAATACGTTCGTAAGTTTACTTGTGGGGCTGTGCCTCTTTGCGTAACTCTCCTGAGGTTTTGTCTTGCTGTAATGAAGTTTAGTATCGATCTGTCGCGCCCCGTAACCCGCTATATGAAATCTACACAAATACGTAAAATGCAGACAAGAAGTTATGAGCAGAGCTAATAAAACCTGCTGTCTTAATTCACAGGCGTTTTGTCTTGCACGTTGTGACTAATGTGACCGCTGTTTAAAGTAATTTTATACATAATTTATATTGCTTACGTAAAGGTTGTATGGGCCTGTAAGTTATATGGCTTAGGCGCAGATTTAGTGGACCTATATGTTACATTACGTAGGTGCGAATTATGTGGCCCTATATGTTGTATTGCATAGGTACAGATTCTGTGGGCCTGTGCGTTATATTCGTAGGTACGGATTCTGTAGTTGTGTATGTTGTATGTAGCCCGCAGCTCGTCACGTTACATTCAATTTCGCGTGAATCAAACACACAGTTATTTCACATCTACCATCTGATGTTCAACAAGTGGACATCATTAGTATTCAATCGGAATGACAAAAACCATCTACCGTACGGCCGTTTGTTCTTTATGTGAATTGCACCTATTTCTGACGTGAGTCACGTCAGCCAATCATTCTTTAGGAATATACGTCTTGTTTAACCCTAAAGCACGGTGGCCAGTATACACCGATATTCTAACATTTAAAAACAATTTATTTTGCCGCAATAATCTGTGATTATTTCCCTGTTCAGCATTAACTGACTGTCCTCTGTAATGAAGTCTGCTAATTGTTACCATGAGATAGGTGCTGAAGGTGTCAATAGTCCTATTTGGTACATGAATTTCATTCCTGAGAGGGTTACATATATAATACCCTTAACAGTTTTGCTTAATGATAATGCTGTAGACCGGTATTTGGCACATATTCTTTCGCAGTTCCGGTCCTGTGAAGTTTCTCGTGGCTTTCCCTGGTCTATAGTCGATTGGCAGAGTTATTCCAGTAACAGGTCCCGACCGACTCGTACCACATCCTGAGTTGCTTCTAAATAGAACTAGTTGAAATCCAACCAGGACAACAGACAGTCATAAAAAATGAATGATAATTGCCAATTGTTGTATATGTACTGTTGTACCTCCTGATGACGGGCCTAGATATGCCCGAAACATGTAGGTTGACGAAAATACTAAGAATAAGTTGTGCATCGAGTTGGTTTCTCTTTACACGCAACTCAGGATGTACGGTCAACAAAACATAAAAAAGTCCTGAGTTGACGTAACACAAACGGACGAGAAAATAATTTGTCGTTTAAATGACAGCAGCTTTCGGATATGAGTCACTGTAATGATCCCTAATATTGTTTCTCGTGTACTTCTCCACCACCTCTTCCTCACTGTCTCTACACTACCATTTCCTTAGATGCCTTCATTATAAGCATTTTAAGTTGTTTTTCAATCGAAAGTCGGCCCACGCATTTCTGCCTACGGAAAGGGTGTTCGTTGCACGAAATCTTATGAATTTGTATTTATAATCTTTACAAGCGTCTATGCAGGGAAAAAATATCGCTGGACTTGGAATATATCCAAGGTTTTTTGACCCTTGTTTAAAAGTTCTGATGGTTGGATTGTGTACTTTGCACAAATCAAACTGTTGACGGTTAGATTTTGTACTCTGTTTGGTCAGACTGTGAGTTTTATATTGTGTGCTGTGCACAGATCAAACCGAAGACTCTTAGGTTGTGTGCTGTGCACAGATCAAACTGCAGACTGTTAGGTCGTGTACTGTGCACATGTCAAACTGCAGACTGTTATATTGTGTGCTGTGCACAGGTCAAACTGCAGATTGTTAGGTTGTGTGCTGTGCACAGGTCAAACTGCAGACAGGTTGTGTGCTGTGCACAGATCAGACAGCAGACTGTTAGGTTGTGTGCTGTGCACAGGCCAGACTGCAGACTGTTAGGTTGTGTGCTGTGCACAGGTCAAACTGCAGACTGCTAGGTTGTGTGCTGTACACAGGTCAGACTGCGGACTGTTAGGTTGTGTGCTGTACACAGGTCAGACTGCGGACTTTTAGGTTGTGTGCTGTGCACAGGCCAGACTGCAGACTGTTAGGTTGTGTGCTGTGCACATGTCAAACTGCGGACTGTTAGGTTGAGTGCTGCGCAAATATTAAACCACTGAAAAAATTACAGTTACATTTCTTCTTTCGTTGAAAATATTTTCCACATCATCCGGCTTCACCGGTCAGCAGTGTTTATTAAGATTGATTGAAAAATCGCAACAGAACACATCCACAACTCACCCGATTATGAAGACGTACCATCGGGACATAAATTCCAGCACAGTCCTGAAATTCATCAAAATTCGTTTCAGGGCATGCGCGACTACCTTTATTTCCGCTGATATTTTGCTGAACATATACGAACTTATGCCCCGATATTCCAAACTATAAATTAGATGACGTGCTGTCATTTCGCAGCGGGCGTGGCTGAGGATTCATTTTCACCTAGAGCGTTATAGTTGCCACAGAATATGTTTGTTAAAAAGTCATAGATAGTACTGTAAGTCCAGGTAAAATCACCGCCGCCATCAAAGGTTACTTACTTTCCTACACTTGAGTCTGTAATACCGTACTGGAAAGGTTACACAGTTTTCTGCACTATGATTCCAATTTATGGTTTACATCAGAACTAGGGTAAGAGGCATAGCAACTTAACAACATGAATTCGCGCTTTAAAATGACACTCTGTGGGCGTTATTTACGAAGTACTAATGAACGCCGCACATGGACACCGCATCTGCGCGTGTACTCTGAAACCGTACGACGTTTCGAAAGTAACGTCTGTGTACTGTGCCACGAAATTTACCACCTACTATCTACTTTTTATATCAATAATTCAAAAGCTAACAAAGCTGCGTATCTCATTGTATTTGAAGTTGCACATTTGCAGGGCTGTGAGTCACAAAATTGTGATTGGAGCCCTGTCATTTGAATAACTATGCTTTACGAAACAGGGAAGTGAACTCGTCCATATGAAGGGTTGTGCTCACTGAACTGGGATGGGAACTGGCCTATATGAAGTGATGCGACTCACGAAATTGGCATGAGAACTTGCCTATATGAAGGGGTACACCTCACCAAATTGTCATTGTATGTCGTCCGTGCAGGGAGCTGTGCCTCAATAAACTGGCGCGGGAACTCACACATATGAAGGGGTGTGCCTAATAAAATTGCCGCCGGAACTCTCCCAAATGAAGAGGCCGTGCCTCACCAAACTGGCATGAGAACTGTCCCATTTGGAGGGTTGTGTCTAACCAGTACCATTAGCTAAAGTCGTGTTTAATTTTGCACTTCACTGTCTTCATTTAATACAAACAGCATATGCAATGATCTTCATTTCCCACAGGAAAGAATCACGTATTTTTAATTCGTGCCGTAGTTCCATGGCTTCCAGTACTGCCCGGAATGAAATTAGTGACTCAGACCGGGCCTTGGACTTGTCTAAACGCAGCCGATCGGGTTTCATCTAACAGCTTGGTAAGCTTGCGACTTTCTGCTTGATGTTGTTCCCAAGTGAAGGTTCTAATCTTCATCCTTTTCTGTGAGTCTCCAAACTTTCCGAAAGTTTGTAAGCTCTACTATCTGGCCATGAACCAATTTCGCTTTATTGGCTTTGTTCTGATTCTGTCAGAGTGCGGAAGCTTTCTCAAGCCACTTTTTGTTGATAGGTATGGAAGAACAAATAAGATTGTTGAGTTCCTGGAACTTTAGAGATGAAATGCAGGTTCCGGTAGGAGTAAATATGCTTGCCAAAGCTCGTCTGCTGTGTGCTTCTTTAGTTGGTTGTGTGTGTGTGTGTCCTTGCTGCAGTAATTCCACAAGAATATTCTTAACGGCTTATTGTTTCGCTTTATCATAAAATCATCCTTTATATTCTTCAGTGCAGATCTCTCCCCAGAGATGAAATATTACTTTTAATTAATTATACCTGGGGTGCTGATAAGTTCTTAGCCCGACCAGGAAGGAAACAAGCTCAGAAGCATGTCAGGGACACGCGCGATTTCAATAAAATCGAGACGCGGGCTGTCATCAATCTTTTCCTGCAAGGCAAGGCGCCGAAGGAAATTCACGCCATTCTGACAGAAACATTAGCTTGTTTTGTTCCTGGTCGGGCTACGGACGTATCAACACCCCTGTACAATAGACTAAAAAATACCGGTATTAAGTACTGAATCACATTTGCCATATCAACTCTCTTTCTGGTTATCGGAACTCTTGAAGACAATCTACACAGGCCTTATCTGCAGAGCAAGAAGTAGTTTATCCCTGCGTGAGGTGTCATCTCTGAGAGCATTGTGCCTCGTGCCCAAAAAGGCGAGGGAGAGGGGGAGGGTTTCGAGAGCAACGATTTGGAAAATGGTGAGGATTTTCAAGAGCTGTAATGGGAAAAAGTCAAGTAGTTCTTAACGTACCTTTGTAAGTTTCCACACTTGCACTGTTAGTGGCTCTGCATGTGGCCTGTCCACATTTCTCAGCTTGTCTTCCGCGTTGTAGCATATCTCTTTGTAACTGCTTGGCGTCTTCGTGGATATTTTTGTATCTCAAATGGGTCAGGGTTCGAATATTTACCCTTTAAACGTAGTTTTTTTTTACAAAGTCCTAAAGATATAAATCAAGAGATGTGAAATCTGGGCTCGTCGGTGGCCCCAATAAACTGGTATCAATACGAAGTCTTAGAGGTGGGGTGGGGGGGGGGTTATCGGACCTTACTGACGTTGGTTAAAATCCCTGTCCTTGAAAGTGCCGTAGCCCACATTGTTATGCAAATTAATTTCGATTGCATAATTACGACCGAATTGAATGTCTGCCACGAAGATCGTGTTGAAAAATGGGGAATGCGCCAGAGCCATTGAGAAAGGGTTTGGCATTAGAGAAGAGTATACATCTTGCCCTTGCTGAGGCGCGCATCTCTTTTAACTTGTAAATTACTTTCTATTGATACTTCCGAGAACTTCTTGTATGATATAAAATTGCTTCGCTGTTTGGATATTGTAGGAATCTGATCGAATAAAGCGTAACGTAAATCTTGATTCCCTTCGTTTCATAATTCCTGAAAGTGTTACATAGACCGTCGTTCTTTCGCATGCTTTATGAATTGTATAAGGACATGAATCGGTTTTGTATCGACTACTAAGAGCGCGGGGTGGCAGAATTCGCATCTCCATATCCCGTTTCCTTGTTTTCCGGGCACAAGACTGCGAGTAAGAATGCCATGCAGAACATGTTCAGAACCTCATGTTCATGCTAAAGTTTGTGGAACATCAGCAAACCAAAATGGCGTTCTTGATTAGTTAGGGCTTAATCCTTGAGCAGATAACCGCCAAATGGTAACACTTGTGGTGTGTTTGTTCGGTCAGCTCCACACCATGGCAGCTGTACCCCCGGGAAAGACCCGATACCCATTGAATACGAGGCTGGACGGGCCCCTGACCCGGTCTGGGCGGGTGCGGAAAATCATGCCCCCACACTGAGATTCGGTCCCCCGACAGCCCAGTCCGTAGCGAACCTGTATACCGACTGAGCTATTCTGGCCGACGTTTTAATCCGATTCCAAACATAATTAGAGCCATTATTTCAACGAGGAGCTATTAGACAGTGTGTGTAATGTGGTGGCGGATTAGAAAAGGTTTAATCGCAAACGTGTAGTCTTGTAGGACATCAGAACCCTTGAAAATATAGACACTACATTGCTTTAACCTTTTGGCGCCGGAATTATTTTTTTAAAATTTTAGCACATCCTGTATATAAAATATGAATAATACAGGAATCAAATACATTAAAATTATGAAACAAACTACATTTTTAAGATTAAAAAACGGAGAGTATATACCATGCTTAAAATATTCGGTACTTATATTTGTTGAATAAATATATAAAATGCAACTTTAGAGGTTAGCGGTGCAGTACGACCACGTTAGTTGACATTAGGCGTCAAAGGGTTAAACTTCGCAGTATGTAAACTCCGTTACACAGAACAGCGTCTTCGAAGACGGGAATTGACGTTGTTGAGATATGTGTGTACACATTGATGGTATTCTGGATATTGTTAATTGTCTGGTACACAGTAAATTACGAATACGTTTGAAATAATGTGTGTTTGAAAGTTACATAACAATCATGTAACAACTACACAAGTCTATTAATGTCCATTGTAATGAGAGGTTGTCGACAAGAAAGAGCAGGACAGTGGTTCGAGACGGCCCGGCCCATACGTCTGCTTTCATTTGCCGGATATGCAGTGGAAGGTGACTGCCAAACCCACTGGACCTTTCAGATGACACAACCTTTTGGCGCCGGAATTATTTTTTTAAATTTTAGCACATTCTGTATATAAAATGTGAATAATACAGGAACCAAATACGTTAGAATTATGAAACAAACTGCATTTTGAAGCAAAAAGAAAAACGAAGAGTATACACCATGTTTAAAATATTCGGTATATATATTTGTTGAATAAATATATAAAATGCAACTTTGGAGGTTAGCGGTGCGGTACGTCAACTGTAGTTGACATTAGGCGTCAAAAGGTTAAGTGGCTAGGCGACAGCCACTGTGATCGAGCAGTTGCTCTTCCCGCCAGCGGCTGGGCCACTGTAGCAACACTCAGCGGTCACAGGAGCCACAGCAGTGCCAGAAATGAATACAAGCACTGTGCCTGATGTGGAAAGACTGACCGTACAGATCCAGGGTCGGCCTGCGAAGTCAGAGCTACGCTCCTTGTGCCAGGCTACTCGCATGATCTGTGGCTCGGACATTATTGGTTTGTGCAGTATTGTGGTCCGTGTGAAAGCAGCCTTGGAGTTGCTGAAGTGCCAAGTAAAACCACGTCTGTTAGGACAGCCGGTTACCAATAAAGTTGCTCCGGTTTGCCGCTTGAATACGTGCACGGAATAATGGCGCGTCTTTGTAATGGCATGGTGGTATTGTGGCCCTTTCGATCAGTGGAGGATGGATGGATGGATTAGCTCGCCTTTCACATCTTGTAACTAACAGCGCCTGTAGTTGGGACTGGTCTTGATGGCTTATGAGAATGTCCATGCACTACAGACGTTCTGTAGATGCCGACAAATGAAATTGGAACTGAAATTTGGTACTCTAACAGCAACTAAGTTTAATGTACTTTTTTTTGGAGGGGGGGGGGGTTTGTGATGGGATATTTGGATACGTACCGATGTCTCGGTGGAAAGCATTGCTTCCATCTTCAGATTGGAAAAGTAGCATTAGTGTTTCTCAGAAATGTTGATACCTTTCATACTGCACGACGTCACAGCCCAACAAACGGCAAAACTTAAGTTGTCGAAAATTATAGAAAGATAGAGCGCATATTATGACTATTACCAATCGGTACTGTGACAGTTTCTTAATGGTGTTGTACAGTCATGATACAACGTCGGTTGTGGCTACCTTTTATTCAGTTTGATTTGTCCTCCAGCTATACATGTACTTGGAGATTCGTGTCTTCTTCACAAGAAGACACGAATAGTTATCGACGCTTCGATAGCACTACACTCCTTCAGAACGTCGGTTGGCCGTGACATCCCATAAGACTCGAGCTTCTCTGACACGTTTATGAAAGCCTTACATATACCTCATATTCAGCTATATACGATTTTTGAAAGACAATGCTAATTAGGCTAAACTAGTTTCGTAGTTTAGCCTGCGGTGTACAATAGATGGGGGCCTTATTACCACCTGTATCGTCAAGGTGTAGACCGCCTCTGTGGTCTAGTGGTCAGAGTTTCTGGCTACAGATACAGAGGTCCCGGGTTCTGAGTAGTAGTGGGTCTGGAACGGGGTCCACTCAGCCTCGTGAGGTCAATTGAGGAGCTACTTGAATGAAAAAGTAGCGGCTCCGGGTCTAGAAAACAGAGATTAACGGCTGTGGGGACCCGTTGCGCTGACGACGTGACACTCCTCTATCCGCAAAAATTGGCACTAACTTCGCTGACCGGCGGCGGCCGCTCTGTCGGTATAGTTCGCGTGCGGACTAAGGCCACGGAGTTATTAGTTAGTTATCGTCAAGGTGTGTATCGTCACCTGTAAGCGTTGACATCACTGTACTTACAATGCATGTTCAACACAATACCAGGCGGTAATTTGTTGTTCTCTTTTACTTGACACCATTACTTTTGATTAGCCTTTTCGGAATATAATTTAGGACTTCAGGCACAATGCAGTTGATTGTTTCTCTCGGCAGTACTGTTGTTTCTGGAGCAAAAGAACGTCAAGATGCGGGATGCTTATTTACGCGGTACGAATTTGGAGACCGCTCTTAGTGTGATCCTAGGTACAGATAGTGGCTGTGGAATTTGCGGTTGACTTTAGGAGTTTGTGGTTGACCTTAGGAGTTTTTGGCGCTGGGGGGAGCCGACCGACCTTTGCTTGTGACCAGTAGCCGATGTATTCCAGCTTAATAGAATTCATCTAGTTGTATTTAAAATATTCAATATGAGGGTCGACTGCTACCTAAGCATGTAGCTGTTGAATGAAAACACAGCTGTGTTATGCTGAGCCATATAACTTTTTGTTATCGATGTGTTCCCGTTCGAAAACATTGGGCTGAAATGCAGTCACCTTTTGTGCATGTACGACCATTTTTTGTAGTGTTCTGTGCGGTTAGAGGTGTGCGTGAGTTTGACTTAGGCTTTTATAAACGAAATGACTCTACGTAATATGGTGGTAGTGGCTCATGTTTTTGACAGAATTCGTGTGCTTTCCCCTGACCATCGTCGCGAGTTGTGTAGGACAGTGTTTCTCAACCGCCGGGCCGCGGCCCGGTGCCGGGCCCTGGCATCAATTATACCGGGCCGCGAGAGATTCTCCTGGAATTGATAACTAATTTAAATGTAATTTTATATTTGTCAACATG
>Ga0123354_10012088_pt1 | contig 13363 bp, 12 predicted proteins | sample TergutLab28metaG_2_FD_97872 | JGI IMG/M metagenome (GOLD analysis project Ga0123354, IMG submission 97872) | Labiotermes labralis P4 segment gut microbial communities from Petit-Saut dam, French Guiana - Lab288 P4 | ecosystem: Host-associated > Arthropoda: Insects > Digestive system > Gut ...
CCGGTACTCGGTCCCGAGGGGGGATTTGGTAGCGAGTACGGAACGCACGCTGCACCGCTACGATAGAGTGACTTTGCGAAAAGTAGGTTTCGACGGCAAATGCGCGCTGCTCGTTGGACCACAACATCTTTACGACTGCGGAGTGTTGTAACGGGAACTTCCCAACTATCTGCACCTTTCAAGCCCAACCCCACCCTTCTACGGCCTCCCCTCCCTTCACAATGCTCTACTGAAAGTACGGAGGATATTTTGCCCCATCCTGTATTATCACTGCTATCAGAATTGCAGGAAAGGAGTCTTGTGTTCTACACCTGCAGTTCATCTCCCACTGCAATTATGTTCGCAGTTTTTGCTACGACATAGAGTTAGCGAGTTACGCCCCATTTGCCCTTGAGTTGTGCTCAAACCCCGTTTCAGTTTTCATGTAAAGCCCCCAAGTTCTTACATGCGGTCAAACAGAATGGCAGACATAACGGAACTAGTTGTTACCAATTAGACCATATAAATGTACACATTATAATGTTTTAATTTACAAAACCTCTATTTGTTTCGGGCCTCATTGGGCCATCATCAGGCAGTACAGTTGTGCAAAACAAACGCTAGGCCATATTTTCATCTCCAGTCCACAGAACTGTACGCAATACGTTAACAATATTCGGGGCATAGTATAGGCTACTGCAATGCGTATTCGCGTCTGCAAATTATACATTGATGGCCTCACCACAGTTCTGTGTACTGGAGATAATAATATGGCCTAGCGATTGTTTTGCACAACTGTACTGCCTGATGATGGGTCGTTGAAGTCCGAAACATGTAGCAGTTTTGTAAATTACAACATTATAGTGTGTGCATTTAGTTGGTACAATTTGTAAATATTACATCATAACGTAGGTGTGAAAAATGTTAAATAACGAAACTAATTGGCACAGTTTTTAGGCCCTTTCGCAAAATTGCGAAAAGCGACTACTAGCTTCGACATGTCTGTATGTCCCTCTGTCCGTATGGAACATCTCGGCTCTCACGGGACGGATTGTCATGCAATTTTGTGTTTGAATGTTTTTCGAAAACTTGTTGAGAAAATTAAATTTTCTTTAAAATTTGATAAGAATACTGATAATTACATGGAGATCAACATATATTTTTGATCATATCTCGCTCAGATTTTCTTATAATTAGGAACTTTCAAATAAAAGTTAGAGAGAAAATAAAACACATATTTTATACTCAATGCGGTTTTTTTTAAATCTCGCTGTTTATGAGATAATGTGGAAAAATAATTTACAGCCGGGCAGGCCACAGATGACAATATGGCGCTTGCGCATTGCATACTGGATACCTAAGATTACAAACACACACTCATAATATGTAATAATATGAAGATAATTTGTAAGAATTATTGCTTTTCCAATGCAACAGTAGTAGCTCTAACGCGCCTCAATGTTATGTTATACTACATAACCCGTCTTGTCGAAATTCTCCTTCTAAATGTCCGGATCGTCCAATGAGAAGAGGTGACCGAAAGAGAATATAAACGTAAAGGAAATCAGAAAACAAAAGTATTTTATTTTTTAAAAAAGTAAAATTATAAAGTAGAGCTGAAAGGAATTAAACCGAAACGAACCTCTGAAATGTAATTCAGAAAACGTATCGTATAGTCTTCATGTATTGCTTGTAACAAATGCTCTCGGGCGACCAGATAGGTCATTTCGGAGTCATTTCCTGATTACGGAGGCGTAGACTCCATAACGCTATAGATCGAGTAGGATTGACAAGGATGGCCTCCCGAGAAAATTTAAAACACTGAAATTCTTGACTGTTTTTCTTTTCGTATTGTTATTATTGTTTAGTCACAAGTATCTAAAAAGCCAAAAACGGAATAGTTAAAGAAACTGTGGAAGGGAATAAGAAAGAGAAAGCCATGGTAGAAGCGATAGACACCTTACTCATATTTCGAGACGAGAGGAAGGCCATCACTTTTTTTTATGTTCCCACGCTCCCACTTCTCTCCTTTCTTACAGGAGTGGCCTAGAAATTAAGGCGTCAGAATTGAGAGAAATAGTGACTTGAAATTAATGCATAATTTGGTAAAATAATTGGCTGTTGTTTGGTGCAAGAGAAATAATTTTGATAAACTGACGTCGGGAAGGCTGCATACGAGCACGCTGTATCAAGGAGCATGGGAACCATGTCAGCATTTGCTCGAAAACAGAATGACACCATTAAAATCCTGTTGATATGGCTGTTTTAAAGACTTCAAGACCAAGTCACTCAGTGGCCGACAATCTGCCAGTCCTTGGCGTTGAACTCCCCTTGGGCTCGTGACCAGATAGCACCACGTATTGATCCCTGCCCATTTTAATCGTGATTGTCTTGGGGCATCATCACCGACATGAAAACGGGTCTATCTGTCTTGGTACTGTAACTGTCATGTAGGCTTATTAAAATATGTGAGTTTTGAGAGGACTAAGCCTGTGACATTTGTGATACTGGTATGTATATGTACACGAAGGTTATGTTGTTCTTATATTTGCGTCGTCTTCATGGCCGTTTTCGTATGTTCATGTCCAAGTTTTGGTAACTGCTCGTAGTGTCTACTACAGCTGACATTGTGTAGATACACAAAAATAGATTACAAACAAGGTCGGCAACTTTCTGACCAGTTTCCTTGTAATTCCCACGTATCTTTCACTGATAAGTCAGACAAATGGCAGGATACAAAAATACAGCAATACATATTATTCATGGAAAGTGCTCGCTCTTAGTCGCTTGTGTCACGAAGTAATTGCAGGCATGTAATTACTGTAATTATTTGTTTTACAAGAACCAGTTTTGTATGAAAATGGTTATTATTATTATTATTATTATTATTATTGCGGATAAAGTGGATGAGTTATTTGTGGAAGTCATTATACCTGTATCTGTGCATACAACTCAGTGGAGCAGAACTCTTTCTGAGACGTTAGTAGCTCCTCATCCAAACAAGAAATTTCTCGCGTTTTGTTGTATCCAAGGAATCATTACCGTGTTCACAAAAGCCCGCCACTTTCCATATCCTGAGACAGATAAATCAAGTCCAAGCTCTTCCATCCTATTTCTTTAAGATAAATTTTAATATTATTCTTCCATCTACGCCCAAGTCTTCTAAGTGGTCTCTTTCCTTCAGGTATCCCCACCGAAATCCTGTAGCATACATTTCTTGCTTAGCTCCGTATGTGCTACATGCACAATCTATCCAATCCTCTTCGATCTGGTAACCCTATTAATATTTGATGGGGAGTACAAATCCTGGAACTCATCACGCAGTTATTGCCTCCTTCTTTGGCTCAAACACCTTTCTAAGTACCAAAGTCTCGAACACCTTCAGCTGATGTTCTTCCTGTAACGTGAGCCCTTGCTTCAGTTGTTCCACACAATCCATGAAATACTGAGTTCTTATGTAATAAGCTGTAACAGTTTTTTCTGGCAAGGATTTTTTAGGCTGTCACCCAATTTCCAAGCTTGTGGACCATTCCTCATTGGCTTATTCAGTTCTTATTCAATAAATTTACAGCTAATGTCCATGCCTGGAGGCTGTCTTCTCTACCTGAAAATTAAGGACATGCCATGCCATGCTGACAGGGACCAACTCAATATAGATATAAACACACACATTTACACACAAAATTCATGATGTATTGTGATAATAAGTCATCCTTTCTCTATACAGTCTAAAAGCTGTGTCAATACAAAACATTGTGTTGAGTACACACAAATCTGTTTCATTTCACAGTTTCTTCAGAAGTGCGCAGAGTACATTTGCAACACACATACTATATTTTTTCTTAGTAATCACTATGAGATGTCATTTAAGCAGCTGTAGGATCAGTCACTTTGCAAACAAACAGTGGTATCTTGCTTTGATCATCCACGATGATTGCAATGAATGGATGATCCACACTGAAGGCAAGTGGAGGTGGTTGCCGTATGCTCATGAGAACAATAAATGCACCTGTAGAATTAATTGGTCAAATTAATAAAGTTATTTTGTGACAAATATTGTGTACTGTTGGCTATAAAACTGTGCTAATTAGAGCATACACTTTTAAAGATACTCTACCAAACAGAAATGTAATTATGTTTTTGTTACATTCAAGAGAAGTAAGTTTATCACAACCAGACTGAAAGAACAAAGGGAAAAGTGGAATTACAACGGCCTTGGGAGTGCTATGCTATGCATTCCAAGAACCAGTACAATATATACTAAAGCTTAAGCTTTGAAGTGTTACTAAATTAGCAATCACCCTTTAAAAATTAAGTGGTACACAATTTATTCATTCTAAAAAGAAAATTCTAGCAGCACATATTCCCTATTTGTGCATTTAATTTCAATAGCTCAGAATGGTATCATATACCAAGGCCCCACTTCCATGTAAATAGGTGTATATGTAATCTTTGAAATGGCAACTAAAATAAATTGTGAATATATTCAACTCTAGATTAATTTCACAGTTTCTTATAAATCACATGAAGTTTCTTGTGCCACAAATGAAATTATATTCTTCTAGAAAACTAACACCAAGAGACAGTTATGAAAATATTATTCATTCAGCAAGACAGGAACACATTTATTAAAATCACGGACACTGAACACTAAAAAATATGGAAGATTAAGTTTGGTGATGGAGGTTGTGTCATTATACCAGTGTAATGTTTGACACTGGCCATTGCCTAATTTTTTTTTATGTATACAGTACTTCAGGTAACTGCTCTTTTTCCATCTCCAGATGACTGGTGGTCATTATATTGACATACTTTATTCCAAGATTTGAAGCAGTGTTTTGTGATAAGAATTTAAAAAATATGCTAGTAGACCATGTTACCCACTGGCCACTATTTTAACTCTGTTTATGTTGCCCATATTATTATTATTCAAAATACAGTATTCCACATCTGAAATCAACCGCCACCACAAATCTGAAACAGCAGCAAATAAAAATCCCAGTATAGTGATATCTACTCGTATGAAGAGGGAGTAGACTAAATTTCTGAAAACTTGGTTTGTCAACAATAGTTTGCTTTCTTGGTTCAGTGGTTGGTAGCAGTGTTGTTTATGTATTTCATGCAATAGTGTTAGGTATTGTACAGCACCTATTAGTGACCTGCCTGTGTCAAGGGCTCTGTCAACACTACAGTTATTGGTGGACCCTGGGATGTAACAGTTCAGTGTAGGACATTGCACTTTCTCCTTCTCTGTGCAGTTGAAATGCATCAACAAAGCACAAAGGCAGTTAAAGCTACAGGTGTTGATACTGTACTTTAATTTTTGTGAATTTTTATGTGTTGTAAATAAACAACAGCCCATTCAGAGAATGAGTAGATCATCTAGTATAAAGTGTAGGCCAACTTCATATACTGGCAAAATCGTGACATAATAATGGTATATGGTGGATGATTTTCAATCACAGCTCGACACACCAACCCAGGTTCATTATTTTCTTTTCATAGGATGAAAGCATGCAATATGATAGAGACACATTTCACATGTTCATTGTGCATGACACCACAGTTCATTAGATTGCATGCCTTCTGTTTGTCTTAAATAGGGTACATTGCACACAAAATACAACTGTGTAAATTTATTAAGCATCTAACTTCTCCAAAAGCTAATGGTCACTCAGATGGACAAGAAATTGCCTTCCTTTGAAAGGTCTATTATTGTGTTCATAATAGCCCACCAATGGAGTCTCCTTCCAGCCACTTGAATCTTATCTGTGCAAAATTTCTTTAAGATACCTTTCAATATTTTCCTCTTATCTATGCCTAGGTGTTGGCTGCGATAGCATAGTCTGTACAGTGACTTGCTATGGGCTGGACGATCCGGGGATCGAATCCCAGTGGGGGCGAAATTTTCTGCACCCATCCAGGCCCACCCTGGGGCCCACCCAGCCTCCTACACAATGGGTACTGAGTCTTTACTGGGAGTAAAGCGGCCAGGGCATGGCGTTTACCACCCACACCCATCTAGCGCCAATGTTAAAGAAAAGTAGAGCTATACATGCACTACCCTCTGAGCCCTCATGGACTGTTCTAGGGTGAACTTCACCTTAACTATGCCTAGATTTCTGAACTGGCCTCTCCTCTTCACATTTCTGTATTTTATCTCCGCTCTCCCAAGGTTGCCTAACTTATTTCAACTATCTGAACTTTGCAGACTTGATTTTCCTCATGATATCTGCGAAGAATATCTGTTATCTGTCTGCATCTATCTGTGTGTACCTGTGCATCTATAGAAATAAATAGACGCTGAAAAAAATGTATGATGATTTTAAGGGGCATGTATTGCCAAGAAAATCTTCACAACTTGGAAGAGGAAAGGATTAACTGGTTAGTGTAACTGTAAGTGACATTCCTGTAGCATTTTATGGCAGAGTATGACAGACAAAATGGCACATTTTCTTAAAAGATTTAATATTAGTTGAAATGGGACAAAAAAAATGGAAAACAAACTGGAAATATTGTGGCCTAGCAGAAGATGCAGCAGTAGAGATATGTAACAAAACTCAGCATTAATGTAATTTTAGTTGCAAGTGTAAAGCTGTCTTAAATTGACTCTGAAAGTTCTTAACACATATAACATTGTCTTTTTCACAGTTTCTTCATAAATGAACCAGACACCTACACTTTCATTTATGTGAGCAACTGTGTTCATACTGCACAAATTATTTACTTTTCATAGAGCTGTAGGATCAGTCACTCTGCAGACAAAAAGGGGCAACTTGTTGAGATTATCCACGATGAATGCGATGAACGGATGATCCACAGTGAATTCAAGTGGTGGTGGAGGAGGTGGATATGCCAGAGTAAAAGTGTTAATTTGTAATGCTGTAAGGTACAGAAATTAAATTATTATATATCTTTTAGGTTATTTTATCTGTAAGTCTTCTGTCATTTGCTATTTGTAAATTCAGGTACACTACAATATCACTTATGAGGCACCTGATGGCGCAGTTGGTTGAGGCACTGCTCTAAAAGCCGGAAGGTCATGGGTACAATCGCCAATGTTGTCACTGGAATTTTTCATTGACATAATCCTTTCAGATGCACTGTGCCCCAGAGGTTGACTTAGCCTCTAACAAAAATGAGGTCCAGGAATATTTTGGGGGGGGGGGGGTTAAAGGTGGCCGGTGCCTAGGGTTGACAACCTTACCTCCTTCATGTGCTGATTGTCATGAAATCTGGGAGCCTCAACCTCCTGGAGCCCTCAGGCCCTGTACAGGGATCGCTTTACCTTTTTATTTTTAATATCACTTATACTTCATTAGATATCTGTTATTAATGTGCGCATCTTTATAATGTTGCATTCAAGGGACGGCTGCAGAAGATGCAGAAAGTATTTTAGTTTGAAATAAAGAATTATTAAGCATCATTGTTTTTATCTTAGGTTGTTTCTCGTTAGTTATACTTTGATAAATGCTTCTACACAAACTCAATAATATATCTTGAAAGAGTGAATAACTGACTTTTGTCATGATCCCTGGTGTTAAGTAAAGCCAGCTTATTGTATTTCATGCTAAGAGTATAACTGCTTACAACAGCAAGTGCTATAGTGAGATCCTATACCCTAGCAGCATGATTTGCAAAAGACGTAGCAAATTTAATTCCTAGTTGTGTTCTAATAGTGTCATGTCACCACCAACAAAAAAGACTTATCTATATCCTATATTAGTGTTAAAATTAGTATTAAAGTTGAGCTGAAAGAAATAATATGGTAAGGAGTGGGCTGGATTCATCTCGCCAAGGATACGAATAAGTGATGGGCTCTTGTGAGTACAGTAATGAAGAAGGATTTGGGTCTTCTGGGATATGATGCTGTGTCATTGGGTGTATTTTGTGACATTGGAAACCACCCTCCCAAAAACACAATGTTATATCCCAGAACACTTCAATACTCAGAAGTAGTGATGTAAGAATCTCAATCCTCATTAAGTAATGAAATGTCAAATGTGTGGGTAATATCTTGAATAAGTAAGGAACTGTAATCTTCTCAAGGACTCTGCTTCATGGAGTTATTTATTTTGTGGGTTGGTTGGTTGGTTGGTTGGTTGCTTGCTTGGTTATTGGTTTGTTTGTTAGTTAGCAAGTCAGTCAACCATACAGCAGACAGTCAGTCAATCAGTCAACCAACCAGCCAGTCAGTCAATCAGTCAATCATTTAGTTAGTTAGTTATTTGCTTGATTGGTTAGTTGGTTGGTTCATTAGTTAGTTAGTTAGTTAGTTGGTTGGTTGGTTGGTTGGTTAGTTAGTTAGTTAGACTTTATAGTCTTTGGATGTATATGTGAGATATGCAGTTAGTATTTATTATCTTGTTCCCATGCACCAATACAAAATCTGTGAGCTACTCAAATGAACACTCAATGCATGTGCAATATACACAAAACTGCATGAACTCACACATCCAAGAGGATGTATGTCCCTTGTTAATTTTAAGCAAATTACAGATCAGCTGTGGTTATATAGTGTCACTAGCCACCTCAATGATATTACAAAATAAACAAGAATGTACCAGATATGAATTCAGACACCACTGGGATGTGTCTTGTTTCATCATCATAGTCTTTAGACCTGCACTTAAGTGAATATGAATACCTCAGGCAAGAATATTAAGAATGCCACTGATAAGATCGACATCGTTAGGTCTTGTGCATGAAACTGCTTTACTAATTCAGTATTTGGAATCAGTTACAGACATCCTCTTTCCAGTTCCTTATCAATGAGGCCATGCTTATAATTATTACACATTACCAACTGTGACTAAATTTTACACAGTGAGTTAAATGGCCAATTCATGTAAAAGACTTTATGACTTCATCAACATAATTGATTATATTTTGGATTGGATTCCTGTAGCATCTTATCCTGTAATTTGTATGATTCCTTCATTAATATTTTTCATTCAACGCTGATTTGGACAGTAGAATAGCTTCTGACATTTTGGAACACCTGTCTGTATCATATTCAAGGTGAAGAATACAGTCAACAACTAGCTGTTGTTCACTTTCACAGTGTCTTTGCATATCATCTGTGACCAGCTACTTGGACTTGAAGTTAAAGCCAGCTAGTTTCTGCAGAGGAATGGAAACTGATATATTGTACATCTTGAAGTCTAGATTCATTCCACTAATTGGTCAACAATAAGAGCAAAAAAGGTCAATTTATCTATACCTCAGGACAAATAACGTAATGCCGTGGGACAGTTACATAATCATGGATCATGTCTGCAACAGTCACTAAACATCTGCATGTATAGTGTTGAAATATCTTGGGGTGCAGTACCACAGCAAATGAGAAGAACTGCTGCATATTTTGAAAGTGGTTGCGTATATTTATCAAATAATAGTGAACATTATAATGTCATAAATGGCAGTTGACACCAATCAAGGCTTAAATTTGCTCAAGAATAGACACGTCTGATGTGTTTGACATTACAAGAAATGAATTAAGGGTAATTTTAAAACCGTTTTAATGCACAAATTCTTTCGCATTTAACAAAATTAAAATTTTTATTACTGAAATTGTTCCATTTACAAGAAAAGTGATAATTATGAATTCGCTGGAACAGACACTGTGCTAGTAAAGAGAGGCAAATTGCTAGACTGTCCACAAAGAGTATTAAGAATGATTGTGTATTGAGATGATAGTACAGAAGATGTAGAATTTTAAATTTTATTTGCACATAATTTAATGAACTGCCTGATGGTGGTTGTTGACAACCCAACACAAAGCAGGAACATTGAAAAATTGTAAATAATTGTGCCAACTGGCCATTTGTGTATGTATACTTAATTATGAATAATATTTTCTCTCTTAATTTACTACACACCTCCATTTCCATTAAAAGCAGTATTGTAGAATTTAAGAGTAATGAAGAGAAGTTAAAAATAGAGGTTATTTATTTCATTGCCACAGCAGGTTTGAGAAGTGGGTTTGCATTCATAATTGTATGTATTTTAGATGGATAATATACCAAATATGACAAGTCATGCACTTCAAACAGACATTCCATTAGAGTTGGCTTGGTACAAAAATTCTAGGTACAACAGACAGCAATCAATACCTGAAGCTGCAGCAGCAGTTGCTCCTTCTTCATCCACTTCAATGTGTGCCTTCTGGACCACTTCTGACACAAGTAAAGGCTGCTGTGAGATCCTACGTAGATCTGCTTGAGGAGTGAACATGTCTGTCAGACCAAGCTGAGAAGCATAAACACATCATGCTCTGTTGAAAACCTCCCACTTGTTTTCAGTCACACAATGTTAACTTTTAATGTGTTAATTATGGTGACAGAAATAACAGCTACTGCTTTAACATGGCACATTTCCGTTGCATTGTTAAATACAAATGAATGTTACTGGAAGGTGCCACATTCTCATATTGTTGTTAAAAATGAATGATTCTTGCAAATAGTCAACAAAAAATTATATTCAGGAAGAATAAAGACTACATGTAGCAGCTAAACCAATTAGCCATTATCAGGCCTAATTACAAGGATTCAAAATGGGGGTATATTTTACAACTTTATGTCAGGTTTGAGGTCTGAGCCTTTAACTTGTCAACATATTAATGTGTTAATTATGGTGAGAGACGTAACAGCTACTACTTTCAGGTGACACTTTCCTGTTGTGTTGTTATATACAAATGAATATTACCTTAAGGTGACACATTTTTATTGTGTTGTTAAATATGAATGAATATTGCAAATAATCAACACAAAATTGTATTCAGGAAAAATGAAAGCTACATGTTGTGGCTGAACTTATTGGCTATCATCAGGCCTAATTACAAGAATTCAAGAGGGGGTGGATTTTACAACTGCATTTCAGGTTAGAAGACTCAACTGTCGAAAGCTACAATACACATATATTGTGGAAGATATAGGATGCCTGAAATTTATAACATGCAGTCTGGTCCTACTGTATACATACTTTTCTACACTTTGATGATCTGACTGAAATATCCACACATCACTTCTAAGAAATGTATATCTAAATGCTTATGTCATGTTATTCTTTTTATCATAATTTTTAACATTTTATAATTACACATTTCAGGCATTCTGTTCTTCAGTGTTGAGTTTGCTGACTGCAGTATTCATATGTAACAGTTACTGTCTCAATGACCATAGTGCAATGCCTGTCATTGTTTGGCATTTTTATGTTTATCCATGTGTCAGAAGTATCTCTTTGTTCCACCCATAATACACTGAAAGGGAACTGAGATGATGTGCCTAGCATAATTCTAATTACACAGCTGCTTCCAGTGTTGAAGTTTTAAAAGCACGAATATTTAGCTCCATCTAGACTATAACCTTTATAGTGTTGTCATCTTTCTTAACTCTCAGTACAAATATTTGTTGACGTAAAGCTACAAAAGAAAGAATTTCACTACAAACTTTGGGGCATGTATTTTCAAACAATGTTTAGTACAACATTATGCCAGTAAAATTAATATCCTCTTGATCTGCTAAACATATTTCATGAAATTTTAAAAGCATATTTTTCATGGTAATTGGAAAATATTTTATTATCTGAATTATGACATGGTGTATATTATCTTGTAAATAATTTGTTGAATTTGTAGGATTTGAAATTGCTTTAAAATTGCATACTAAAATTTTAGTTTTGTGTATTAGAAGTGATATATCAAAATTTCTTTCAGGAAATATGTAGAAAATTCTGTTACACAAAAATTGGTCCAAGAATGAGTACTATGCCTAAGAAACTGACAAACCTATACAGCTTGTTCATATCAAGTACACTATTTCAGATGGCAACTCCACAGTAGAACTTTATTATTTATTCACATGGCATATCATAATTGATGTTGATTAATGAAATACATACAAATTTAAAATTTCATGTTACTCTTATAGTAATGGATGAAATAAAGTAATCATGTAAATAATGTGAGACAAATTTGTATGAATTTTAAAAAATGAAGCTTTTGTTATAGTAAAAATCTTGTACCTCTTGCAAAGCAGGAACAAGTTTCAGCGTTGTTTCCAATTTAAATTTCGGCACAGACAGCACAACTTGTGGTGAGGAACCACGACTTTCCAGATTACTGATGAGGTCAGAGATCTCTGGCCCGTTAATGTTGTTAACCAAGTTGTGCACACCATCTTGAGCATTAGGTAGAATTATCAGTAGATAAAATCGATCACCCTCAAGAAAACATAAGGAATTCAGTCAATTTCAGCCTGGAAGATGTTTCATATGTGATAAGCGCTTGAAAATAAGTTATTATTGACACTTATGCTAGTTGCCCTCTTGATATTTATTGCCTGTTGATTCTTAACAGACCTTTCAATTGGCAGGAAAATTGTAGGGTAAAATACTTTAAAAGGAATACAAAATGTGGATTTTACATTCATGTTTCTGTTGGTCCTTAAACTGTGGTAAATATGAACCCAAACTGCATAATAGCTGTCACTAATGGAAGTGAGTGAAGACTTATTTGGAGACCCACTCTGTTGGCTAACCAAATTGTGGTACATTTTGACTGATCTTTTGGTGCTTCATACAGTTGTCTGGCAATTAAATAATTTAATGCAATAAACTGCATAGATAAACCAGTCCAATATTAGTTTTGTATAAAATTCTAATGATATAATAACAAATGCTATGTCAGGTAACAGTGTAACCCTTCACATCTGCAATCCAGTTCCCATTAACATACTTCACACATCTCTGTTACATACACAGTAGACTCAATTAAGCCTGTTGTTCATATGTTACTGGAATTTACAAATTAAATTACTAGAGAGTCTGCTAAGATTCACCAAAACCAATACTCAGGAAGAGCACTAGAATATATATGAGAGAATATCAACCACATAAATAATGCCTTCCCATAAAAGAAAGTAACATTACATAAAGGGTTGAGAAATGTGTCCCTTCTTTCAGTGTCTAAACTTGTATTCTAAAGATATACATTTTCTGTGATGTTACATAGTACAAACTAGTAAACATTTAGCATCATCTGAAGAACGATAATGCCTTTGTCTATGCAGTTCAGCAGCCCCAGCTATCAAGAACTGATACCTAGGAATTCCATATGTTTTAAATAATTATCTCAAGCAGTATCATCTTTATCATATCATATCATATCATTTATTATATTCCATAAATCCATCATTGTGTACAGACACCACTGGATGTGGAACTTGTCAATGCAGTATATAAGTATAGTCATTCTATATAATACATAATACATTGTTAAACAATCAAATTAAAATAGGTAAATAAGGTATAAGTTGAAATGTTCCTTCTATAAACTTAGGACTAGCATAATGCATTGTTAAACACTCAAACTAGAGTAGGTAAA